>Ga0134126_10002175_pt1 | contig 24784 bp, 11 predicted proteins | sample KB31752_FD_96881 | JGI IMG/M metagenome (GOLD analysis project Ga0134126, IMG submission 96881) | Terrestrial soil microbial communities with excess Nitrogen fertilizer from Kellogg Biological Station, Michigan, USA - KB3-175-2 | ecosystem: Environmental > Terrestrial > Soil > Unclassified ... | reverse complement strand
GCACGCGTAGATTCCGCAAACCAGCAGCAGCGCCATTCGCGCCCGCCGCCAACGCTCCCCGAACGGATGGTTCCCCGCCTGCTCTGCCGACATAGTGCTCACCTCCACAGGCAATGTAAAGCACACTTGACAATTTGTCAAGAACACACGACAACACGCGGGGGCCGCGCCGTTGGCACTGCGGGCCAAGTCGGCGCGGAGTGACCGCGAAATTCCGAAGAGCGGTCCGCCCCCGGGGATCGAAGCGGCGCGGGCCCGGCAGGGCTGGGGTCCCGGGGTGCGAGCGTCGCAGCGAGCACGCCCTGCCGAGCGTAAAGCGGGTCGCGGGGCGGAGCCCCGCGGGGTCCCGCGCCAGTCAATACGATGCGCGCCACAACTTGCGGTCAAGATGCGCGCTCAGCACCAGTTGCGACCACGACTCGAGCTCGGGTCCATCCGCGGCCAGCAGCGCCTCAGGCGCCGCGAACCGTCCCCCCGCGATCTTGTTCTCCCGCGCCCGCACCCGCGGCGCGGCCAATCTCCACAGGTGAACCACCCCAACATGCACCCGCCCCACCTCGGTCGTGTCGTCGTTGATCAGCCCGACCAATCGTTCTTCCACCACGGGCGCGCCGAGCTCGACTTCTTCGCTCAATTCCCGCCGCAGCCCAGCTTCGTACGCGCCCACGCCGGGTTCCTCGAACATGCTTTCATCCGCCGGCCGGATGTGGCCGCCCAGCCCCACCGAGTGCAGCGCCCGCAGCCGCGTTTCGGTCGAAGCCTGCCCGCGCCGGTACGCGAACACCCCGCCTCCGCTCTCCAAAATCACGTAGGGGATGATCTGCTTCCACCCCGGATCCTGCTCCGCCTCCGCCCGCGGCAAGAACTTGGTCTGCTGGGGATCGAACAGCCGCGGCAGCCAAGCGCCAGGTTCGCTGACGAAACCTTGGAACGCGCCATTTGCGAACAGATGCGCGGTGGGGATCGCCAGCACCAACTCTTCGCGGGGCATCGGTCCACTGTACACTGCTGGGATGGTGATCGGATTGACCGGGACCAACGCCAGCGGCAAGACCACCCTCGCCGACCACCTCAAGTCGGTGGGCTTCGACCACCGCTCCCTCTCCGACGAGATCCGCCTCGAGCTCGAGCGCGCCGGCAAGCCCGCCACCCGCGAGAACTTGATCGCTTGCGGCAACCAGCTCCGCCGCGACTTCGGCCGCGCCGTGCTGGCCGAGCGCACCCGCGCCCGCCTTTCGCCCGAGCGCAACTCGATCGTGGACTCGATCCGCCATCCGGACGAGGTCCGCGCCCTCCGCGCCCTCCCGGACTTCCATCTCATCCATCTCGAAGCTCCGCTCGAGCTGCGCTACCAGCGCGCCCGCCAGCGCGGCGACGCCCGCGTGCCGTCGAGCTTCGACGAGTTCGTCGCCCTCGAGCAGCGCGAGACCGCCGGCACCGACTCCGACGCCCAGAACCTGCCGGCCTGCGCCGCCCTCGCCGACGCCGTGCTGGTCAACGACGGCTCGCTCGACGCCCTCACCGCCCGCGCTGAAGCCCTCATCCGCGGCTGGCTCGAGCAGCGCGCCGCGAGCGACCCCCGCCCCGGCTGGGACGAGTACTTCATGCGCATCGCCCGCATCGTCGCCCTGCGCAGCAACTGCATCAAGCGCAAGGTGGCCTCGATCATCGTCCGCGACCGCCGCATCATCTCCACCGGCTACAACGGCACCCCCCGCGGCGTCACCAACTGCAGCCAGGGCGGCTGCCCGCGCTGCAACTCGCTGGCGGCGAGCGGCACCCGCCTCGATGAGTGCGTCTGCAGCCATGGCGAGGAGAACGCCATCGTCCAGGCGGCCTATCACGGCATTGCCATCAAAGACGCGACCTTATACACCACCCTTTCTCCCTGCCTGCAGTGCACCAAGATGATTATCAACGCCGGCATCAGGGAAGTGGTGTTCAATGCCCACTACCCGCTCAGCGAAGCCTCGGCCCGCATCCTGGCCGAGGCCCAAGTCTCGCTGCGCCAAATCGATCTCGAAGGCTGACCCCCGCTTGGGGGGGGATGGCCGGCGCCGCGCGCCGGCGTCGGCGCGCGCCGGCCCCGCGCCAATAAATGTTGTAATCTAAGCTCGCACCGCCTTGAACACGTTCGCAAAATCGGGAGGGGCAGGAGAAATGGATTGAAGAGTATTTTTGTCGGCAATTTGGCATTCAGCACCAGCGAAGAGGAGCTTCGCACCCTGTTCCAGAATTTCGGTCAAGTCAACCGCGTGAGCATCATGCTCGACCGCGACACCGGTCGCTCGCGCGGCTTCGCCTTCGTCGAGATGCCCAGCGATGAAGAAGCCGAATCGGCGATCTCGGGCACCAACGGCAGCAGCCTCGGCGGACGCACGCTCAACGTCAACGAAGCCCGCCCCCGCGCCGAGCGCCCCTCGGGCGGCGGCTACGGCAATCGCCCTTCGGGCGGCGGCGGCGGCGGTGGCCGCGGCAAACAAGACGACTACCGCGGCCACGTCCGCCAACCCCGCGAACCGCGCTGGTAGCCGGCGCCCACCCCGCCCCCGCCGCCGCCGCCCCCGCACCCCGGCCCTCGACCTCGCCTCAAGCGGGTGGCGCGGCGCTGCCGCGCCATGCCCCGCGCCGGTAAATGATCTTGCCGCGAGCGGCGCCTCGGTCGCTGCCGCGACAGGGACGCCGACCCGCGCACGGCGGTAGCCGCACAGGGCGCAGCCCCGCAAAGGTGGCCGTGCCACCTGACCTTTGCATCACCGTTTCATCCCCCCGGCACCGCTTGCGCCCCCTCCTCCTTCTAACCCCCTGTCCGCCACAGATTCAGGCGGCAGGGAGATGTCATGTTGAATTACGCGCAGCGCCAGTTCCTCAACTTCCTTCGCGAAGCTCCGGTCCACAGCACCGTCGTCGGCCTCTGCCAATCCGCCGGCGTCAAGCCACGCACCTATTACCGCTGGGTCCAGCTGCCCGAATTCCGCCAAGCCCTCACCCGCGACTGGTCCGAGGCCGCCCTCTTCAACGGCTGGCAGCTCTTGCGCTATGCCCAGAACGGCATGGACCGCTCCCCCCACCTCTTCAACGCCCTCTGGAAGCTCACCTTCGATCCCAAGGGACAGGCCGGCCTCGCCGCCTGGCGCCAGCTCAACGAAGAAAAACCCGTCGCCGCCCCTGCCCCCACCCCTCGCGGCATCGTGCGCCACATCGGCAAAGTCCTCGCCTCGATCGCTGGCGCCAAGAAGCCTGACGCGGGGGCCGCGCCGCTGGCACTGCGGGCCAAGTCGGCGCGGAGTGACCGCGACATTCCGAAGGGGCAAACGCACGCGTTTGCGCCCCCGGGGATCGAAGCGGCGCGGGCCCGGCAGGGCTGGGTCCCGGGGTGCGAGCGTCGCAGCGAGCACGCCCTGCCGAGCGTAGAGCGGGTCGCGGGGCGGAGCCCCGCGGGGTCCCGCGCCAGTCAAAAGAAAGCGGCTGTGACACGGCCGCCCCAGCAGAATCAATCACTTGAACCAATCCGTGGCGGAAATCACCAGCCCGCCACGCCTCCTTGCACCCCTCCAGGCGCAGCCATCCTGCCTGCAAAGCCAGCCGAACCCCCACCGCTGCCGCCCGTTCCCACCGCCGCGCCCCCGTCCCCCGCTCCAGCCCCACCCGCGCTCCTGCCGGCTCCGCCTTCGCCCCCGCCCTCGGCCCCCGCGCCTCCTCCGCCGCAACCGCGCCCGGCCCCCAAGAACATTGTCCGCTGGCCACCCGCGCCCGCCCCCGCGCCCGCCCCCGCGGCCCCGCCTCCATCCCCGGCGCCGGCAACGCTCCCGCCCCTGCCGCCCAATGCCATCCGTTGCGCCTCACGCGGGGACCGCGCCGTTGGCATTGCGGGCCTAGTCGGCGCGGAGTGACCGCGAAATTCCGAAGGGGCAAACGCATGCGTTTGCGCCCCCGGGGATCGAAGCGGCGCGGGCCCGGCAGGGCTGGGGTCCCAGGGTGCGAGCGTCGCAGCGAGCACGCCCTGCCGAGCGTAAAGCGGGTCGCGGGGCGCAGCCCCGCGGGGTCCCGCGCCAGTCAATGGCCATCCGTTGCTCCTCCGCCGACGAACCCACATTTATACCCAAGCCGACTATCTTTCCAGCGGTTTTACCCACGGTCTGCCATCTACCCTGCCCCGAACGGCTTGACTCACCCCTGCCCACTCCGCTACAGTCAGGTCTTCCGCCTCTGACGGGGAAGGTCAGAGGTGCGGGAAGGGGTGGGTTTGTCTATGCGTTCTCCCAGGCTGCTTCTCTCGCTCGCCGGGCTGGGGTCGGCTCTTGCCGTCCTGCTGGCCGTGCCCCTCGCCGCCCAGCATCCGCTGCCGCCGCCGCCCACCTCCACCCAAGTGACTGCTGGCGGAGCCACCGCCACCACCGTCACCCAGTCCGGCGCGACCACCAATGTCTCGACCGGCACAGTCAGCGGCGGCAACGCCTACAACCAGTTCAGCAGCTTCCAGGTCGCCAACGGCACCACCGTCAACCTCAATATCCCCGGCGCCGCGACCAACAACAATCTCCTCAACCTCATTAATGGCCCCAGCAAGACGCCGACCCAGATCTTCGGCATCGTCAACTCGCTGCTGAGCGGCGGCGCGATCGGCGGCAACGTCTACTTCGCCGATCCCAACGGCATCGTCATTGGCTCGACCGGCGTCGTCAACGTCGGCTCGCTCACCCTGGCCACGCCATCGTCCGATTTCGTCGCCAACTTCTTTAATGACGTCACCGGGAACACGGGCGCCCTCGTGGCCGGCACCGAGCCCATCACCTCCGATGGCTTGATTGCGGTCTTGGGCCAGATCCACTCCGTCGGCCCCACCTCGATTCAGGCCCCCGCCGTGGACGTCAGCGGCTCGATCACCACCGGCGCGGCCCAATTCAGCGCCGCCGTCAACACCTCGGGCCTGCTCGCCGGCCAAGGCATCACCATCCAAGGCAGCGCCATCGCCATTGACGGCGGCCTCTACGGCGCCAGCACCCCGGCGATGCTCAACGCCGGCGGCGGCGACATCCACGTCAATGCCAACGCCAGCGACTCGGAAGCTCTGGCCAGCGCCATCGCTTCGATCACCGTCGGCAACGCCACCCTCAGCGCCAACAACATCACCATCGGCGCCAAGGCCAGCGCCACCAGCAACGACTCGATCATCGGCACCCAGCTCGATCCGTTCAGCGACAACTCCAGCTTCCCTTGGGACATCACCGGCAACGCCGCCGAGAACACCTCGACGGCCCAGGCCACGGTGCAAGTTGGCGGCGGCGGCACCACCACGCTCACCGCCGCCGGCAACGTCAGCCTCACCGCCGAGGGCGATACCAGCACCACCATCGCCACTGTCGCCCCCGTGGGCAGCTTCAGCTTCGGCTCCACCGACGCCACCGCCACCGCCAACCTGGCCAGCAGCGCCAAGGTCACGGCCGGCGGCAGCTTCAACCTGGCCGCCACCATCACCAACACCCTCAAGGTCAATCCCTCGGCCATCGGCCCCGGCACCCCGGCCGCCGCCGCCGCCCTCGGCGAAGCCACCTCCAATTCCAGCGCCGCCTTGGATGGCGTCGTGCACGCCTCCACCATCGGCGTCACCGCCAACAACACCGACAGCTTCTCGACCGCCGCCGGCGCTTCCGCCGCCGACAACGGACTGGCCGGCATCTCCGCCGCCATCGGCCTCTACAGCGCGCAAGCCAACGCCTCGCTCAGCGGCTCGGCTTTCGCCACCGGCGCCGACACCACCGCCAACAGCGTCACCACCCCCGCGCTCAACGTCTCGGCGCTCTCCAACAATCAAACCGACCAGGTGCAGTCCTCCTCGTCGGTAAGCGACGACAGCACCTTGAGCACGGTCACCGACTCCGCCTCCGGCGGCATCCCGTTCCTCGGCCGCCTGGCGGACTTCCTCGCCAACTTGCCCAAGTCCAAGCAGCCCAACTCCGATTCCGATCCCAGCCCGCTGGCGCTCTCGGCCGCGGTCAGCTACCTCAGCAGCTCGAACGCCGCCACCACCACCGTCACCGGCACCGCCAGCTCGACCGGCGGCAGCGCCGGCATCAGCAGCGAAGCCGATGATCTCCCGCAGATCGATGCCGCCGGCACCGCCGGCGGCGCCAAGGCCTCGATCGGCGGCGGCGTCGCCTTCGGCACCTACGCCAACACCGCCACCACCACCGTGAGCGGCGCCGTCACCGGCGATCAGGGCGTCAGCATCACCGCCACCGCCTCGATGCCGAATCCGTTCAATCTGAGCGCGTTCACCAGCATCCCCGGCGAGTTCAGCAACCTCAACTTCGTCGCGCCCAGCTCCTTCACCGACGGCAGCGCCTACCAGCAGGATTGGAATGCCACCGAAACCCTCGGCGGCGATCTGGTCAGCCTCTTCGATCCCAGCAACTCCAACGGCATCGCCCAATTCCTCAACGACAACCTGGGCCTCGGCAACGTCGTCACCAGCTTCGTCAACACCGGCGCATCGGCCGAGGGCGGCAAGGGCGGCGGCAGCGGCTTCGGCCTGGCCGGCAGCATCAACATCCTCTCGCTCACCAACCAAGCCACTGCCACCGTGGCCGACGGCGCCGACATCCAAGCCCCCCACGGCGCGGTCAACGTCAACGCCAGCGCCAACGCCTACCTCATCAACGTGGTCGGCATGGCGGCTTCACTTGGCCAGCTTGAGGGCAAGAACCCCGGCGCCAAAGGCGACGGCGCGCTCGGCGGCAGCTACAACGGCGTCTCGCTGGCCAACGGCGCCACCGCTTCCATCAACGATGGCGCGCTGGTGCAGAGCGGCGGCGCGGTCAACGTCAACGGCGACACCAACGAGACCCTCATCAACATCACCCAGGCCGGCGACAACGCCGGCAAGCTGGGCATCAACGGCACCTTCGCCTGGATCACCCTCGACAACACCGCCCTCGGCTACATCGAATCCAATGCCACCGTGAACGCCGCGGGCGACGTCAACGTCAACGCCGCCAACAACCTCACCGACTTCACCATCAGCGGCGCGCTCGGCTACGGCGGCGCCGCCGAGGTGGGGGCCACCGTCGGCTGGAACGCCTTCACCAACGATGTCGAAGCCTACATCGGCGACCCCGGCGATGCCCGCAACGCCGCCACCGGCGAAGTCACCGCCGGCGGCAACGTCAACGTCCAGGCGCTGGCCAACGAGACCCTGTGGAACATCAGCCTGGCCGCCGAGGCCGCCACCGGCCAAACCCAGAACGGCACCGGCAGCGCTGACAAGAATGAAGGCGGCGGCCAGCAGCAAGAAGGCGGCGGCGGCCAGCAAGCCAAGTTCGGCATCGGCATCAGCGGCAACGTCTCCATCAACGACATCACCGACACCACCTTGGCGTTCATCAACAACGCCGCCCAGGTGCTCGCCACCGGCAACATCGGCATCAGCGCCCAGGACACTTCCTGGGCCGTCTCCGCCGGCGTCGCCGCCGCCCTCGCCACCAAGGGCAAGACCACCGCCGCCCTCGCCGGCGCCTTCGCGCGCAATGACTTCTCCAAGACCACCTCGGCCTTCGCCGACAACGCCGTGCTCGCCGGCCCGGTGGTGAACAGTCTCTTCACCAATGCCTCCGACGTCAGCGTGGATGCCAATTCCAGCGGCGACTTGCTCACCATCTCCGCCGGCGGCAGCGTCGCCCTCGGCTCGAATGGCCTCTCGCTCGCCGGCTCGGTGAACAACAACGTCCTCACCAACACCACCAGCTCCGGCCTGGGCGGCAATCTCCTGGTGGACGCCAGCGGCGACGCCAAGGCCACCGCCGAGCAGGCCGACAAGATCCTCTCCATCGCCGGCTCGCTCAGCTTCGGCGGCAAGGCCGGCATCGGCGCGGCCCTCGACTTCTCCACCTACAACAACACCAACGACGCCTTCATCGGCTCCGGTGCCCAGATCAACGCGTCCGGCGACGTCATCGTCAACGCCAGCACCGACGAACAGCTGCTGCCCATCGCCGCCTCGCTTGCCGGCGGCCAGGGCTTCGGCATCTCCGGCTCCGCCAGCAAGGACGAGATCACCAACTCCACCAACGCCACCGTGGAGGCCTCCGCCGCGGTGGATGCGGTCGGCCAGTTGCAGCTCAAAGCCGATGACGCCTCCAAGCTGCTGCTGATCGTCGGCAGCCTGGGCGGCGGCAGCAATGCCGGCGTCGGCCTCGCCGGCGCGATCTCCATCCAGAGCCAGCCCCTGCTCGACCGCGAAGTCAACGCCGTCGTGGACAACGGCGCCAACCTCCAAGCCGGCTCCGTCAACATCGCCGCCACCCAGGAGGGCTCGGCCGACACCATCGTCGCCGGCATCGGCGGCGCCGAAACCGCCGGCATCGCCGCCTCGCTGGCCCTCAACTACTTCACCGAGAACACGCTCGCCCAGATCCAGAACGGCGCCAGCGTCACCACCAGCGGCGGCCTGGCGCTGCAGGCCAGCGACTCCATCCAGACCCTCGATGTCGCCGGCGAAATCGCCGGCGCCGGCACCGCCGCCCTGGGCGCCTCCGCCGATGTCGAGTTCTACAACCGCAATGTCAACGCCCTGCTCGGCGGCTCCATCAATGCCGGCGGCAACGTCACCGTGGATGCCAACCTCAGCGCTTCGCTCTGGTCCGTGGCCGCCGCCGCCTCGCTCGCCGGCACCGGCGATCTCGCCGGCGCGGCCAGCGCCATCCTGGGCACCACCAACACCACCGCCGCCATCTCCTCGGGCGCCAGCGTCAGCACCCCCGACTCGATCGCCCTCACCTCCGAGCGCTCGCTCAGCCTCAAGACCATTGACGGCCAGCTCGGCATCTCCGCCGAGGTCGGCGTCGGCGGCGCGGTCTCGCTGGTGGATTTGACCAACTCGACCGTCTCCAATGTCGGTTCAGGCGCCTCCGTCACCGCGCTCGGCAACGGCGCCGGGCTTCCCGAGCTCACTGACGCCAACGATGGCTCGGCCGCGCAGGCGGTCATCCATGGCCTCGCCCTCACCGCCAACAGCGATGACAGCCTGCTCACCATCGCCGCCGGCGGACAAGTCACCACCGGCATCGCGGTCTCGGGCTCGGTGGTGCTGAACCAGATCAGCTCCACCACCGAAGCCTACGTGGACACCAACGCCACCATCAACCCGCTCGCCACCCAGAACCAGGCCGCGGGCGCTCAAGGCGTGGACATCCTCGCCCAGGACGGCACCACCTTGACCTCGGCCGCTGGCGCGCTCGCCGCCGGCCTGGACCTCTACGGCGTCGGCGTCGGCGCGGCGATCAACCTCGAAGGCCCGATCTCCTCGCTCCCCAGCGACTTCTCCGGCTTCCAGGGTGTCCTGAGCACCAACCTCAACGGCGCCTCCGCCAACGCCAGCGGCGTTCCCGGCGGCTTCACCAAGACCGTGCTCGCCGGCATCAACAACGGCGCCACCGTCAACGCCCTCGATGGCCTCTCGATCGCCGCCCTCTCCAACGAAGATCTCACCGCCTACAACGGCTCGGTCGGCGCCGGACTGCTCGGCATCGCCGGCACCGTCGAGATGGACGACTTCACCCCCAACACGCTGGCCTACTTCGGCTCCTGCGCCACCCTCGCCAACTGCTCCGGCGGCGCCAGCGGCAATGTCGGCAGCGCCGAGCTCGATGCCGAAGACAGCTTCACCGACAACACCCTGGTCGGGGACGCCAATATCGGCGGCGCGGCCTTGGGCGCCTCGGTGCTGATCTCGACCGTGGCCAGCAGCACCCAGGCCTACATCGGCGCCCGCTCCAGCTTGACCGTCGCCAGCAACCTGCTGGTCAACGCTTCCTTCACCGATAGCTTCAACGCGGCCGCCCTCGCCGGCGGCGTGGGCGTGGTCGCGGCCAACGTCCCCTACGCCTCGATCACCGACCAGAGCGCCAACAGCGCCTTCATCGCCGATGACGCCACGGTTTCGGCCGGCGGCGACGTCGAGCTCGATGCCACCTCCCTGCGCACCGTCACCCCGCTCAGCGGCGCCGCCATCGTCGGCGCGCTGGGCGCGGGCGCGACCATCCTCGACGTCAACTTCGACGGCTCCAACAACGCCAGCATCGGCAACGGCGGCAGCGTCACCGGCGACGCCGACATCTTCTTGTTCGCCACGCTGCAGGACACGGTTCCCGAATTCCTCCCCGATGACTTCGTCAAGATACCGGTCTTCAGCGGCAACACCATCCCCACCGGCATCCTGGGCGCGACCGCGGCCCTCGCCGGCGGCACCGGCGGCTCCTTCGATCTCACTGATGCCGCCGGCAACAACGCCAGCATCGGCACCACCGCCACCACCACCACCATTCCGGCGGGCATCATCCAGGTGGATGCCTCCACCACCAACAATCTGTACGCCGCCGGCGCCGCCGCCGAGGGCGGCTTGGCCGTCGGCGGCGCCGACCTCATCAACCTGACCTCGCAAGGCGCCACCACCGCCTCGCTCGGCGGCACCGCCGACAGCACCCACGGCAGCGTGAACGTAAGCAGCAACGAAACCGAAACCCTCAACGCCGACGCCACCGGCATCGGCATCGGCTTCCTGGCCGGCCAGGGCGAGGTCGCCAAGATCAACGACACCTCGACCAACGCCGCCAGCGAGAGCGGCAACACCACCGCCGGCACCCAGTTCACGCTCAGCGCCAAGACCAAGCGCACCGCCAACGCCACCAGCGGCAGCACCACCGCCGGCCTCGCCGCCGGAGGCGTCAGCTTCGCCGACATCCAGCTCGCCGGCTCGACCAAGGCGCTGATTGACGGCATCGTCGGCGCGGGCACCAGCGCCAGCGTGCTCGCCCAAGCCAACGACACCGCCACCATCAATGCCACCGCCAGCTCCGACGGCGTGCTCTCGGGCGCCGGCGCGGTCGCCGGCACCCCCGACGGCTTCAGCGCCGATCCCAGCCGCATCAATCCCGCCGTCCAGGCCTGGATCGAGTCCTCGGGCAGCATCAATGCCCCGCTGGTGCAGGTTTCGGCCTCCGACACCTCCAACCTCAGCTCGACCGTGGACGACCAGACCGTCTTCAGTGGCGCGCATATGGGCTTCGAAGATGCCCAAGGCCTCGCCGATCCCAGCGTCAAGCTCACCCTCGATGGCGCGCTCAGCGGGGGAACCATCACCCTCGGCACCACCGCCGATGAGACCGCCAATGCCGGGGCCACCGCCTCGGCCACCCTCGCCCTGCTCGACGGCTACTTCACCGCCGCCGGCGCCAGTGCCGGCGAGAACATGCATCTGGACGTCAACGGCAGCATCCAAGCCTCCGGCTCGGTCCTCATCGGCAGCAACGCCGACAATTTCGCCGGTTCCAGTTCCGACGCCAACGCCGGGGTGTTCAACATCCTGGCCGGCGGCTTCACCCACAGCAACGCCACCATCAACGCCGGCAACGCCATCACCATCGGCGGCTCCATCACCTCGACTGCGGGCGGCGTGAACGTGGGCTCGAGTTCGTTCAACGACATCACCCAGAACTCGACCACCGCCGGCACCGGCTCCGGCATCGTCACCGGCGCCGCCTCCCAGGCCGACACCCTCGTCAACGACTTCACCTCGACCTCGCTCGCCGGCACCATCAACGCCGTCAACGGCACCGTCACCCTCAACAGCCAGGGCGAGGACTTCCTCACCTCCAGCGCCGGCAGCCAGTCCGGCTCCTTCGCTGCCGTGAGCTACTACGAGAGCAGCGCCAACAGCAGCCTCTTCAGCGGCGTGAACACCGACGTCAGCGGCAATATCACCGCCGCCGCCATCAACCTCAACGCCACCATGCCCGACGTGGCCGGCACCTCCAGCGCCACCTCCAGCGCCGGCAGCGGCTTCGCCGGCAGCGCCACCGCCAACGCCGACACCGAGCTCAACGCCAACCCCGCCGTCAACTTCACCGGCTCCGGCACCCTCGACGCCAGCGTCATCAACATCGTCGCCAGCATCGGCGACCAGAGCGCGTTCAACGACTTCTCCACCTTCATCGGCGCCAACCCCACCGCCGGCACCAGCGCCGCCTCGGGCTCGGCCACCGCCAACGCCACCTCCAACGAGAACTTCAATCCCACCGTCAACCTCAACGGCGGCACCACCATCATCACCGGCAGCCTCACCGTCAAGTCGCTCAACCCGAATTTCCTCAACTACTCCAACAACCCCGATGTCAGCGGCGTCTCCGCCGTCACCTGGGTGGCCGAGACCGTCGAGGAAACCGTGGACGAGGTCGTGGGCTGGATTCCCTTCATCGGCGACCTGGTCAAGTCCGTCACCAAGTGGGTCACCAAGGAGGTCGAGGAGATCACCAACTCGACCACCGCCGCCAACAGCTTCGGCCGCCCCAGCCCCGACAACACCATCAACATCAACTCCACCATCGAGCAGGTCGCCGGCGGCAACGGCGCCTCCCTCGTCATCGGCGCCAACGGCCAGGCCGAGGCCGGCAGCAACGGCATCGCCATCCAGAGCGAGGACGGCAGCGACATCGTCCTCGGCAACGTCATCAACTCGAACCTGCTCGGCATCACCCTCGATGCCCGCGGCGGCAGCGTCAACGGCTCGCCCACCATCATCGAAGACTCCATGCTGCCGTTCGTGAACATCACCAACGACAGCAACAAGAACCTGGTGCTGCAGCAGATCGCCCCCATCAGTGCCTCCAACACCCAGGCCCAATTCAACATCACCGCCGCCGACGACAACTTCAGCCCCACCGTCCAGACCAGCCAGAACCCCAGCGCCATCACCATCGTCAACAACGGCAGCGGCAGCGTGCTGTTCAGCGGCGCGGTCGCCGATCAGCCCGGCAGCCTCAGCGTCACCAACGCCGGCGGCGACATCTTGGACGTTGCGAATAACCTCATCCAAGCCAACCAGATCTCGCTCGACGCCTCCCACGGCTCCATCGGCAGCAACGCCGCCAGCAGTTTCGCCTGCGCCATCTGCCCCGGCACCAGCAACGGCAGCTTCGCGCTCGGCAGCTTCGATCTCGAGCCCGACGTGGCCGCCGTCAGCGCCACCAGCCCCATCATCGCCCCCAACGTTTCCGCCGTTGCCCGCGGTGACATCAACCTGACGCTCACCCCCGCCGAGAGCGTCTCCGGCCAAATCATCGACGCCACCCCGACCGTCAACCTGACCAACATCCTGGCCGGCGGCAACCTCAACCTGACCCTCAACCAGGCCACCATCCAGGGCGTCGAGCTGAAAACCGTCACCCTCGACTTCGGCATCTTCGGCACCGTCAGCTTCCAGGTTTCCGAGCCCGTCAACGGCCCCGCCTCGAACACCCTCTACAACGTCGGCGCCGGCCAATGGCTCGCCGCCGGCGGCAACGTCAACCTCACCGCCAACGGCGCCAGCGGCGCCCAGGTCACGCTGCAGGACAACGGCCTTGTCGCCAGCGGCTTCTCGCAGTTGTACTCGATCATCGGCGCCCAAGGCGCGCTCGGCTCGCTCGAAGGCGCCGACGGCCAAACCAACAGCAGCTTCCTCAACTACCTGCAGAACTTCAACGACCCGACGCTGCTGGCCCCGATCAACGTCTCGACCGGCGGCCACGTGAACATCGAGGGCAGCGGCGCGGTCGCGGGCAACGGCGCCATCGCCGTGCTGCTCGGCGGCAGCGACCTCGAAATCCAGAACCACGATCCCAACCTCAACCTCACCACCCAGGCGCTCAGCGACAACGGCGTCTCCGCCAGCACCATCAACATCTTCGGCGCCAACCAAGCCCTCAGCGGCACCCTCGCCGGCTCCAGCGTCAGCCTCGGCCATTACGGCCAGAACGCCAACCTGGTGGTCTCGAGCCAAGGCAGCCTCACCCTCGACGGCCCGCTCAGCGCCCGTCAGGGTTCGATCATGGCCGAGGCCCTGGGCGACCTCAACTCGGTCAACGGCCCCATCACCGCTGGCACCCAAGCCATCCTCCTCAGCCAGCACGGCGGCATTGACGCCGGCGCGGTCACCGTCCTCGGCGGCTTCTTCGGCGCCGAGGCCGCCAACACCCTCGAAGCCGACCACGGCACTCTGCTCGTCGGCGGCAACGCCAACCTCACCAGCGACCACGGCGACATCGTGGTCGGCGTGCTTGAAGGCACCGGCAGCGACGACCTCACCGCCGCCGGCGATATCAACATCCGCTCGCTCACCACCGGCGGCGATGCCACCCTTGCCGCCGGCGGCAGCATCAATTTCGGCGCCGTCAGTCCCGGCCCCATCAACATCGGCGCCGATCTCGTCGCCACCGCCAACGGCGGCATCAACGCCCCCAACGCCCCCATCCGCACCGGCGGCGACGCCACCCTCACCGCCCGCAGCGGCGACATCAACCTCGGCCCGCTCGCGGTCGGCGGCAACGCCGCCCTCTCTGCGCTTGCGGGCTCCATCCACTGGGGCGACATCAATCCGGGTCCCATCAACATTTCCGGCGACCTTACCGCCATCGCCGCCGGCGACCTCGACCTCGACAGTCGCTCCATCACCGTCGGCGGCAGCGCCAGCCTCACCGCATTCGGCTCCATCAACTGGGGCGACACGAACCCTGGCCCGCAGCAATTCAGCGCCGGCCAAGACCTCACCGCCACCGCCGGCGGCAGCATCAACGCAGCCAATGCCTCCCTCACCACCGGCAATGACGCGAATCTCACCGCGCGCACCGGCGACATCAACCTCGGTCCGCTCGCGACGGGCGGCGACGCCACGCTGAACGCGGTCCTGGGCTCGATCAACTGGGGCGACGTCAACCCCGGCCCCATCAACATTTCCGGCGATCTCAGCGCCTCCGCCGGCCGCGACATCAGCCTCAACAGCAACCTGGTCGCCGTCGGCGGCAGCGCCAGCCTTTCCGCATTCGGCTCCATCAACTGGGGCGACACGAATCCTGGCCCGCAGCAATTCAGCGCCGGCCAAGACCTCACCGCCACCGCCGGCGGCAGCATCTCCGCTCCGGCGGCCATCCTCGCCGTCGGCCATGACGCCGCGCTCACCGCCGCGCAGAACATCGCGCTCGCCGCGCTCACCGCCGGCAATGACGATACCCTGCTCGCCGGCGGCGACATCACCTTCGCCTCCATCGCTGCCGGCCATGACGCCCTGCTCACCGCCGGCGGCAACGTCAGCGACGGCACCGGCATCACCGCCGCTCACGACGCCATTGTCACCGCCGGCGGCAGCATCACCCTCGACAGCGTCCTCGCCGGCAACAACGCCACCCTCACCGCCGGCCAGAACGTGAACCTCGGCACCGTCACCGCCGCCGCCGGCACGGCAGCCATCACCGCCACCGCCGGCGATATAAATCTCGGCGGCGTGTCGGCCGGGCTGGACGCAATTCTGAACGCCGGTCACGACATCAACGCCGCTGCTGGCACCGTCGCCGCCGCCCGTGATGCCGCGCTTGCCGCCGGCGACGACATCAACCTCGGCGTCGTCACCGCCGGCCGCAACGCCTCGCTTGCCGCCGGCCACGACGTCAACCTCGGCTCGGTCACCGCCGGCAACGACCTCGCCTTGACCGCCGGCAACAACCTCAACGGCGCCAACGGCACCCTCGCCGCGGGCCACGACCTCACCGTCACCGTCGGCAACGATATCAACCTCGGCACCGCCACCGCCGGGCACGATGCCACCCTGACCGCGGGCCGCAACCTCAACCTCGCCGCCAACGGCTCCGTCACCGCCGGCGACACTGCCAGCCTGACCACGCTGGCGGGCGACATCAATCTGCTGGGCACGGTGACCGCGCCCACCGACGTCCTCACCGCCTACGGCAATATCTTCGCCGGCGCGCCCGCGACCGGCCTGGTCATTGGCCACACCATCGAGCTCGCGGCCGAGACCGGTTCGATCGGCGCCACCGGCAATGACCTCAACCTCTGGATGGACTCCGTCCAAGGCGCCACCCCCACCCTCACAGCCGCGGCACGGGGCGACATCAACCTCAACCTCACCGCCACCAACCGCGACGGCGTCGCCTCGACCGAGACCGACGAGCCCTCCAGCTCGGATCCCGATCCGCGCCTCTTCGCCGACATCACCAACCTCTTCGCCGGCGGCGACCTCAACCTCAACCTCAACCCCGGCGTCAGCAGTGGCGCTCCGATCAATGCCTGGTACGAGATTCCCTTCGGCGACGCCGCCCTCGTCGGCGGCACCGCCAACGTCAACCTCGCCAGCCCGGCGTGGGATTTTGACGCGGTCACCTTTGACGCCGATGGCACCCTCGGCAGCGGCTTCCGCAGCATCAGCTACACCGTCAACCCCGACGGCACCTGGACCTCGACGGTCACCGCCGCCGACGGCTCGACCGTCACCGGGTTGGTGAACTTCGCCTCCTCCATCGCCAACGGCGTCATCAATCTCAGTGACATCAACGCCGCCCAGGGAGGCACCATCAACCTCACCGGCACCGGCCAGCTCGGCAGCGGCTCCCGCTTCGTCGCCAGTAGCGGCCCCACCTCGGTCGCTATCACCAACAACGACGCCAACCTGCTGCTGCAGTCCAACAACATCACCCTGGGCTTCGGCACGGGCGCGGTCAACATCAATTACCCCGCGCATGGCCGCTTCTTCAATGGCACCGGCATCATCATCGTGCCCGACGAGTTCGGCCACTTCTTCTTCGGCAACGGCGACGACAAGAACGGACACGACGGCGACAACAACGATCCCGACGACCGCGGCGACGGCCCCGATGTTCCGGTGCTGAGCCTCACCTCCGCCGCCGGCATCAACCTCAACGGCACCATCGCCAACCCCGACGGCGCAACCGCCATCTCCGCCCAGGGCAGCGTCACCGGCAGCGGCCTCACCCAGTCGTTCTTGCTTGACCTCAACTCGGTCAACGGGGCGCTCGGCACCGCAGCCAGCCCGCTCAACCTCGGCATCACCGACGGCGGCCTGCTCAACGCTTCCTCCGCCTCCGGCATCTGGCTCGCCGCCCCCGCCGGCGACCTGCCCTTGGGCTCCGTCGCCACTCCCGGCGACATCTCCATCTCGACGCCGGCCGGCTCCATTCTCGACGGCGATCCTGATCGGCCTGCCACGTTGAATCTTTTCGGCCGCAACATCACCCTCAGCGCCGGCAACTCGATCGGCGATGACGACAACTACCTCGACGGCCTCGCCACCGGCACCTGGTCGCTCGCGGCCGGCAACGGCCTCTACCTGGCCACGCCGGGCAACGCCGCCATCGCCCAGCTCAACGCCCGCGACGCCGAGCTGCAGGTCAATCTCGCCGGCGGCACCGCCACCATCGCCCAGGCCAACATCCTCGATTCGCTCGATGTGGATGCCGACCACATCGCCATCGCCAGCCTCACCCACAGCGATCCGGCCGCCAACCTGTACCTGTCGCTGCAGGGCTACCACGATGGCATGGCGCAGACCGTCACCGCCAACCTCACCTCGGTGGCGCCGGTGATCCTCGAGTACGCCAGCCAAAACGGCGCGGTCGCGCTCGCCGGCGATTGGCTCGACGTGGACGACGCCATCATCGGCCAGGCCGCGAGCTTCAGCAACAGTTGGCTGCAGGTCGCCTTCGCCAATACCGATGCGCACGGCCACGCGCAGTCGGCCGACCTCGACTTCGTCGGCAACAAGCTCGACGCCGACGCCAGCCACAGCCTGGCCGCGACCGTCACCCCGCTCCGCGCCGGGCAGACCTTCACCCTCCCCAGCCATCTGACGTCCACCGAATACTGGATGGTCAAGGAACTGCGCTAAGCTGATCGGTGCTCTCCGCGCGTGTCTATAGCGGGCTCGGCTGCGCGCTGCTTCTGATCGCGGCCGCGCCCAGGCTCCGCGCCCAAGGCGCGCAAGCCTCCTCCGCCGCCGCGGCCCAGCAGGGCGATCTCAAGAACCAGCAGTACGAGCAGTTGCAGAAGCAGTTGCAGTCCAAGAAGAACCCCACCCAGCCCCAGATCGCCGCGCCCGCCGCCGCCGCGCCCGCGCCCGGAGCGGGCGGCGCCAGCTTCGAGCTCGACCACTTCGACACCTCGCCCTCCAGCATCCTCACCGCCGCCCAGATCCACCGCGCGCTCGCGCCCTTCGAGCACCGCCGCGTCAACTTCGCCGACCTCGAGCGCGCCGTCGCCGCCCTTAACGCCCTCTACCAGCAGCGCGGCATGATCACCGCCTGCGCCGTCTTGCCCCGCCAGCAGGTCACCGCCGGCGTCGTCAAGATCGACTTGATCGAAGCCCGCCTCGACCAAATCCGCATCGTCGGCGCGCGCAGCACTGCGCCGGACTTCTTCCGCGCCCGCATCCACGCCCGCCCCGGCCAGCTGCTGCTCTTGCCGCGACTGCAGCACGACCTCATCCTCATCAACAGCGGCAACGAGGTGCAGGCCCGCGCCGTCCTCGAACCCGGGCGCACCTTCGGCACCACCAACCTGGTCCTCACCGTGCAAGAGCCCGAGAACCTGAGCTTGACCCCCTCCTACGACAACATCGGCCGCGCCAACATCGGCCTCCGCCGCCTGGGGCTGACGCTGCACGACGGCAGCGCCTTCGGCGAACGCGACGCCTTCACCGCCAACGCCGCCTGGGCCACCGGCACCGTCTCCACCTCCGCCGCCTACAGCCTGCCGCTCGATCCCGATGGCCTGCGCATGACCCTCTCGGCCGATTACGCCGGCATCCGCATCCTCAACGGCCAGCTCAAGACGCTCGGCGTCCGCGGCCACTCCACCGACTTCTCGCTCGGCCTCTCGCAGCCGATGGTGGCGCGCTCGGGCTTTGTGCTCAATGAGACCACCGCCTTCGACGTGATGCAGTCCATCACCTCCAGCAACGGCTTCGGCATCTCGAACCAGACCGTCTTCGCGGGCGAGCTGGGCGCCAACCTGCAATGGTTCGATTCCCAGGGCGTCTGGATCGCGAGCGACGGCCTCACCCTCGGCAACGCCAACCTCGCCGCCGGGCGCGCCTTCGGCCGCGAGACCGCGGCCCTCACCCGCGAGGAGAACTTCGGCGGCGACTTCAGCGGCATCCTGCGCTTCTCTGGCCAGTCCCGGTTGTTCGCCGCCCGCACCGGCCTGCCGCTGGTCGAGCAGTTGCAGTTGGGCGGCCTCTCGACCGTGCGCGGCTATCCCGAAGGCTGGCAGATCGCCGACACTGGCTACGCCCTCACCAACGAGTTCGATTATCCGCTGCCGCTGCGCCGGTATTTCTTCGGCGGGGCCTTCAGCCGCGGCCTCAAGGGCGCGCTCTTCGCCGACCACGGCGGCGTCTTCGGCGCGGCTGGCCCGCAGCGCAAGCTCTACCTCACCAGCATCGGCACCGGCATCATCTTCAACTCGCCCTGGCTATCCGGCCGCCTGGATTGGGCCCGCCCGCTGGAGAATCGCCAAGGGCTGCCCAAGGTCGGCTTCGACTTCTACCTCCAGCCGCGCGTGGATCTCGGCTGGTTCGGCCGCCGCGAACGCTAGCTTATTGCCCGCCGCCGCCGCCCGGCTTCTTCGCATCCGGCTTGGCCGGCGTGGCGGCAGGCGCGGTCGCCGCTGCCGCCGGCTTGGAGCCCTTGGGGATGAAGCTCAGCGTGGTGCCGTCGAAGTCGTACTTGTCCGCCGGCGCGTTCAGTTGCGTCCGCAATTGCGCGATGTAGGCGCTGAATTGTTGCGCCGAGCGCTGCCCGGCCGCCACCGTGGCCGCCATCTGCACCCGCAGCAGCTCGGCCTGTTGCTCGGCCAGCTTCACGTCCTTGGCGTAGTTCTCCACCTGCAGCTTCTGCTCCTGCGAAAGCGCCCCCGGTTTGGCCGCGTCGTTCGACGACGGCGCCTGCGCCCATGCCCCTCCCGCAAGCATCAAGGCCAGGCCAAGGGTCAAGGTAAGGCAGCGGAAATGGCGCATAGGGGGCTCCTGCAGACAGACGGCTCCAATTGGAGACTTCGGCTATTCTGCCACCGAACTTTACTCCCTACAAGAGCGCGCCCCAGGCGGCCGCTGCTGCGCGCACCTGGCGGTAGTCCCAGAGGAAGTATCCGCCCGGCCGACGCCCGGGCCCGAGCTCGCCGGTCGCAACGAAAGTGAGGAATAATCCTCCCCCCGTAATTAGTCCTGGCAGTACGCGGTAAAAACCGAGGTCGAGGCCAGACTGGCCGCAGCCTCTTAGCGCATCGGCGGTTGAGGCGGAGAGCCAAAATTCATCGCGCAGTGATTCCAGCGATCTTAAATGCGCCCGGGAGCCCGATGTTCATTGTGGCCGCCTAACCCCAAAGAGCATAAACGAATATTGGCCAGAAGTGGCCGCGACTCCAGCGGTGTGGGATGGGCAAATGATTTGGGTATTCAGATTAAATGAACCCGGAGGCCGGCGATCTATAATTCCTGCGCGCCCGGCAGGCGGGTCAGCATCCGATCGAATGTGCCTAGGGGCAGGTGCCCCGCTTGCCGTGCCGCGGCCGCGATATAGCAATCCGAAAACCCTAGCCTCGGATGCTGGCGAAACAGGGCAAGAGCCGCAGCCGCCGCGTCGATTTCCTGCACCGCTACCCAGCGCAATCCCAAGACGGTCTCCAGTGCGGCAGCAATCGCAGCCGGGGTCCTCTCATAGCGCGAGCTGAGGACCCACGCCGTCTCCAGCAGCACCGCTGTCGAAATCCATGCCTCCTCCTCGACAAAGCGCAGCGCCGCTGCAGTCTGCCGCGGCTCGTCCCGAAGCAGCAGCCGGAGCAAGACGTCAGTATCGACGGCGCGCACGGTTCTTGTCCAGGTAAAGCGGAATCGCCGCCTTCAATTCCTTCAAGCTCGCCGCCGGCGGGGGGCCCTCGGGAAAGAGCGCCCGGTGGGCATCCTCCCAAGTAAAGGTTCCTGCCCCCCGCACCACGATGCTGCCGTTTGCCTCCTCCCATTCCAATGTCGAGCCGGGCTGCAGCCCGAGGCGCCGCCGGATCTCGGTCGGAACCGAGATCTGCCCCTGCGCTGTAAGCTTGGATCGGGCAATCGCCACGGAATTAGATTACTACGGTGATGCGCGTCTACAAGAGGGCGCCCCATGCGGCCGCTGCTGCGCGCACCTGGCGGTAGTCCCAGAGGAAGTATCCGCCCGGCCGACGCCCGGGCCCGAGCTCGCCGGCGATCCCGGTCAGCGCCGCGGCGCAGGCGGCGCGGCTGCCCTGGTACCTGGGCTCGAAACCCGGCAGCACCCGCTCCCAGGGCCGCTCCCAGCGCGCGGCAGCGCGCGCCGCCACGAGCGGGTCGATCAACTCGCGTTTGTAGAACGCCGCGATGGTTTCGGGCTTGGGGTCGCCGGCTTCGTAGAACTGCACGTTGAGCCACGACAGGCTTCCCGCCGTCGCCTCGATCAGCGAGCCATGCACGCCTCGCAATTTCCCGTCCCGCGCGTAGAGCGAAGCCGCCACTCCCGCAATCGGCGCGTGCGTCACCGCGTGCGCCGGGTGCCGTCTCGCATATTCGTTCGTAAGCGCGACCAGCAGCCCGCCGTGCTGGTCGTGCACTGCCTTCCAGCCGGCTGGCGTGTTTTCGGCGACGGTGCCGGGCTCGAGGTCGAGGTCCATCCCCGACAGCCCGAGCGGCCCCGCAATCTCGTGCTCGAATTGGTCGAGGAAACGCCCGACCCCCGCGCGTTGGATCGCCGCGAACGTGGCCGCGTTTCCCCAGCCCCCGAGCGAGGCCAGCACCCGCGTTCCGCGCAGCCGCTTCAGATTCGCCGCCGTCCCGCCCAGCCGCGCCCCCGGAAGGCCGTTCAGCGTCAGCGCCAGCTTGCCCCGTTGCCAGCGCGCATACACAAAGGCCAAGATCAGCGTGTTGAACCGCGTCCCTTGCAGGCCTTCCACGACCAATGGCGACACGCTTCCGGAGACATACAGCACCCGCCGCGGTTCAGGCGCGACGGACGGCAGCCGCGAGGCTGCCGCTGCCGCCGCTCCCAGCATGAGGAATCGCCGCCGCTGCATCCCCTCAATATAAGGCGTAAGCTGTAACAAAACCCTGGCTGGGCCATCCTATTCCAGTGGAGAGCCACTTCATGCTTCTGTTCGTCCTGGCGTTCTTGGGGGGGGTGCTGACCATCTTCAGCCCGTGCATCCTGCCGGTCATCCCGTTCGTCTTCGCCCGAGCCGACCAGCCCTTCCGCCGCAGCACGCTGCCCATGCTGCTGGGCATGGCGGTGACCTTCGCCGTGTTCGCGGTGCTGGCCACTGCCGGAGGCAATTGGATCATCCGCACCAACCAATACGGCCGCTGGGTCGCCATGGCCGTCATGGCCCTCCTCGGCCTGACGCTGCTGCTGCCCTCGCTGGCCGATGCCATGACCCGGCCGCTGGTCCGCTTGGGCTCGCGCCTGCAAGCCGGCAAGCAGCAGCGCGAACCGAGCCCGGCGGCTTCGCTCGTGCTGGGTGCTTCGATTGGCCTGCTTTGGGCTCCCTGCGCGGGTCCGATCCTCGGCCTGGTGCTGGCCACCTCGGCGCTGAGCGGCGTCAATGCCCGCACCCTCGGCCTCTTGCTGGCCTTTGCCCTGGGCGCGGCCTGCTCGCTGGCGGTGGCGTTGCTGGCGGGCAAGCGCGTGTTCCAAGCCCTGAAGCGCGGCTTGGGCGCCGAGATGTGGCTGCGCCGCGTCCTGGGCGCGGCGGTTCTCGCCGGCGTGGTGGCCATTGCTCTGGGCGCGGACACCCGCCTGCTGGCCGCCGTGCAGTACTTCAACACCAACGGCTTCGAGCAGAAGCTCGTCAACGTGCTCTCGCATCCGCAGCCGGTGCGCGCCGCCGCGCCGGGCGCGCCGGTGGTCTCGAGCATCGCCCTCTCCGATGTCACGCCGGTGCAGGTCCCGCTGGATCGCGAAGGCGCGCTGCCCTCGCTCAAAGGCGCCATCGCCTGGATCAACTCCCCCGCCCTCACCCCCGCCAGCCTGCGCGGCAAGGTGGTGCTGGTGGACTTCTGGACCTACTCCTGCATCAACTGCCTGCGCACGCTGCCCTACATCGAGGCCTGGGCCCAGAAGTATAAGGACCAGGGGCTGGTCGTGGTCGGCGTCCACTCTCCTGAATTCGCCTTCGAGCGCGACGTAGACAATGTGCGCAAAGCGGTCAGCGACCTGAAGCTCACCTTCCCGGTCGCGGTGGACAGCAACCATAAGATTTGGAACGCATTCAACAACGAGTACTGGCCTGCCGATTACTTCGTAGATGCCCAGGGACAGATCCGCTTCCACCACTTCGGGGAGGGCGAGTACGCCGAAGACGAGCGTGTCATCCAAGAACTCCTGGCCGACGCCCACCACCAGCAACTGGGCGCTCCGGGAGCCCTCGTCCAAGTGGCGGGCGCTGGCGCCGAGGCCGCGCCCGATATGGGCGCCATCGGATCGCCCGAGACCTATATCGGCTACGACCGCGGCACCGGCTTCGCTTCACCGGAGAAGCTGCAAATTGACGAGACCGCGACCTACTCCGCCCCCGTTCGCCCCACCCACAATCAATGGGGCTTGGCCGGCACTTGGAAAGTGGGCCCGGAGATGGCGGTGCTCGAAAAGCCGAACGGCGCCATCATTTACCGCTTCCACGCCCGCGATCTTCATTTGGTGCTGGGTTCGCCGGATGGCAAGCCCATTCGCTTCAAGGTCACCATTGACGGCACCGCCCCGGGCGCCGATCACGGCACCGACACCGATGCCCAGGGCATGGGCACCGTCACCTTCCATCGGCTGTATCAATTGGTCCGGCAGAAGGGAACCGTCGAGGACCGCACCTTCGAGATCGAATTCCTCGATCCCGGCGTGCAAGCCTTCGCCTTCACGTTCGGCTAGGGCGATCGTGCTGGCGCTGAGCTGGGCCGCCGTTGCCGCCGCCCAAAGCGCCGTGCTGTCGCCCAGCAAGCTCGTTTTCGGTGACCAGACTGTCGGAGCCGCCAGCGCCAGCCAAACGGTGACGTTGGCCAACTTCAGCGCCGCGCCGCTGAATTTCACCTCCATCGTGGCCAGCGGCGACTTCACCCAGACCAACAACTGCGGTTCGGCGCTCGCGGCCGGAAACAGTTGCGCAATTCTGGTCAGCTTCCTGCCTTCCAGCACCGGTCCGCGCGCCGGCCAGCTCACCGTCAGCGACGACGCGGCCGGAAGCCCGCAGGTCGCGCAGCTCAGCGGCAACGGCGTTGCCGGCGCGATCCCCGGCGTCGCGCTCGCCCCCGCCAGCCTGACGTTCGCTGCCCAGCAGCAAGGCGACTCCAGTGCCGCGCAGGCCGTCACGCTGACCAACATTGGAGGCGGGACCTTGTCGCTCGGCAGCATCTCGGTCGCCGGCGATTTTGCTGAAGCCAACGACTGCGGCGTGAGCCTGGCGCCCGGCGCAAGCTGCACCATCCAGGTCACGTTCACGCCTTCGGCCTCCGGCTCGCGCTCGGGCGCGCTTACGCTGGCTGACAACGCCGCCGCCAGCCCGCAAACCGTCGCGCTCGCCGGCACCGGACTCAGCGGGCCGCCCGCCGACATTCAATTCCAGCCGGCGGACAATGGTTCAACCGTGGTGACGGTCAGCGCCGGGAACTCCGCCCTGTTCAACCTGAACGCAAGCACGCTCAACAACTTTGTGGGCACCGTCAGCCTCGCTTGCACCGGCGCGCCCGCCGGAGCGAGCTGCAAGGTCACGCCTGCGCAGTTTGCCGCAGGCGGGCTTGAGCCCGTCAGCGTGGTGGTGACGACGACGCCGGACGCGGGGGCCGCGCCGTTGGCACTGCGGGCCAAGTCGGCGCGGAGTGACCGCGAAATTCCGAAGGGCGGTCCGCCCCCGGGGATGGAAGCGGCGCGGGCCCGGCAGGGCTGGGGTCCCAGGG
>Ga0134126_10002174_pt1 | contig 24787 bp, 21 predicted proteins | sample KB31752_FD_96881 | JGI IMG/M metagenome (GOLD analysis project Ga0134126, IMG submission 96881) | Terrestrial soil microbial communities with excess Nitrogen fertilizer from Kellogg Biological Station, Michigan, USA - KB3-175-2 | ecosystem: Environmental > Terrestrial > Soil > Unclassified ... | reverse complement strand
ACCTTTGTCCATTATCATTGTTATTCCATTCTTACGGTGTTTTTTAACCCTGTCCGGAATCTGGCTAAGCTTAAAATTCATATATTATTTTTGAGATGCGCAAATATAGTTTGGCTAAAGTAAAAAGTGAGATAAAAACTTTATTCGGCACACTGTTATAAGAAATAGATTCACTTTATTTTTTTCTTTTCTTTAGGTTCTTGTAGTTACTAATCATTTCTGCCACAGATGAATGTTGCAATAACGAAGGATCGAGTTCTATGAATTGTCTGATTAATCCCGGAGCATCTTCAAGGCCTTGCTGAAGCTGTAATAACGCTTCTTTTGATTTACCCAAAGCAAAAAGAACAGCGCATTTATAATAAAAAAACAAAGGTTTATTTTCGGTGCTTTTTTGTGCATTGTAAACTTGCTCCAAAGCTTCGTCATAGAATTCCGCATCATACAGACATTTTATCAATTCTTTCCAACCTTTAGTATTCTTAGGTCGCGCTTTAATAAAATGAGTAAAACAAACAACGGCATTTTTTATGTTGCCCAATTTGATATAACACTGGGCAATCGCAAAATGATAATCAGGCTGCAACCTGTTAATACTCATTGCGTTCTCAAGATTTTTAACAGCACTCTCCCAATATCCTTCCTGCATATAAGTACCTGCTATTTTATAATATAACCTGCTTTCAGTAGAATTGAGATGTACCGCTTTTCTATAATTGAATCTTGCCTGGGCCGGGTTTTTCAATTTCTCGTAGCAAAATCCTATAGCCTCATAAATTACGTCTTCCGGCATGGATAACTCCAAAACCTTTTGAAGCGCTTCGATGGCATCACGGTATTGTCTTAATCTTAAATAGGCATCGCCAAGATTACGGTAGGCATAGTCAAATTTTTCGTCAATGGCGATGGCATATAGATACGCGTCTATTGATTTTTCATACAATTTTAGCCCCTGAAGAGCTGTACCCAGGTTGAACCATGCCAAATGAGAATAAGGGTGTTCATCAATTATTTTTTCATGAATTTTAATGCTTTCCTCATTTTTGCCGGTATAGTCGGCCCAAAAACAAATTATATACAATGCTTCTTCATTAGTCGGATCCTGCTCAAGAATCAATTGTAGGCAATTAAATACTTTTTCAAAATCCTCGTAATCATCGTATACGTCGGCAAGCTCAAATAGCAACTCGATCTTATCTTCTCCAGCAAAAGTCGCAATAGCCTGTTCTAACAGGGTAGCCGCTTTTTCCTGGAAATCCAATGCCAGGTAAGCATCAGTTTTAAGAATATAAAGATTGATGTCATTACTATCAAGCACTTCTGCCTTCTCCAACAAAGAAAGCCCTTCGTAATAGTTTTGAGTAGCTATAAGTATGTCAGCTTTTCTTATATAAAGTGAGGAGGAATAAGGAAATTGTTCAATGGCAAAATTTACGGCTTCAAGTGCTGAAGAAAGTTTATCATTTTCATCAAAATAATCTATAAGGCGCTGAAAGGATTCTTCTTCAATAAAGCTGAATTGCTTTCCGGTTTTAAAGTTATTATACTGTATCAGCAACTCCTTCATTTCATCCCTGTCTTTCCAATACTGATTGTCTTTCATATTGTAAACTTATGCTACAAAGTAAGGATAATTTTAAAATAAAACATATTTAAGTCAAATTTTACTTTTTTAGAACAAAAATGATGAAAGGCTTTACAAATCCAGAAAAAAATTGTAGTTTTGTTAAAATTAAAAATTTAATTAAGATTTCACAAATGACAAAGTATTCCAAAATAGCATCTATCTTATTGCTGGTGTGTGGAGTATGTCTGTTTGCTTTTGCAGATAGAGGTGGTTTCGTGAAAAAAAATAAAACTCCTCTTAATATAAAAACCAGTGGAAGCCTAAAAAATTCCATTCCTTTTAATTTAAAGTCAGGACTTTCTTATCGCGGCAGTTTCCTGATGAATGAAAAGCAGATCGGAAACAGTATTGTAAGCGATGCTTATATTTCATATAGAAAGGGAAACACTGTTTATATATTACCGTACAAGCAAAAAATATTTATTCCTCAATATAGCCAACAGGATGGTTATAAATTAATTATCCGCGGAAAAAAATAATTGTTTTCATTGTTTAAAATTTTGTAATAAAAAAACCTGCAATGCGTGCAGGTTTTTTTATTTAATATCGATTAAAGAAACTATTTCAATTTAGCTTCGTCATAAGTAAGAACCCTGTAATCTGATTTCGGAATTTCAAACATAGATGACGAAACAGGATTATAATCAATTTTTGATAGGGTAAATTTGAGCTTCATTTTTCCGGATTGCATCTCATATTGGACCGGTAATCCAGGCAGCGTCTTAAATTGCGCATCATAAGATTTATTATTGAGTGTAACATCATTAGTATAAAAAACCGTAAAACTTGTCCCGTTTTTTAATTTAGCAATTGCCTTTGTGCATTTAAAACCATCAATGGTAGCTGATTCACCTGTATTTTCAAAAACGATTCCGTCATACTTTTTGTTATTCTCCTTCCAGTTAGCAGCATCAAGGGTAATCATGAGTTTCTGGCCGCTGTAGTCTTTTAAAATAACGCCGGTTCCTTTGGAAGCATCATAAATAGTAGCTTCCCGGCCGAGGCTACTTACCAATTCGGATCTGCTTTTAGCTCCTTTTAAATAAATGGTAGTAGTAGCGCCGTCAAGCATATCAGCCATCTTAGGTTCGCCGGCTCCTGTTTCTACCGTCATATTATATACAAGCGTGCCTTCGCTCAAAGCCTTTTGAGCAAATAAATGGGCCGAACTAAAAAAACACAAGCAGAAAATAAATATTACTATTTTGAATTTCATATTAGTCAAGTAAAACAAAAAATAATTCGCCTTTAATATAGATAACAATATTTCCCAGATGGTTGCAGGAGCTGTTTATTTCTTTTTCTTCAAGGCATCACTTTTTTCCTTCATGCTTTTCAACTTTGTGTTAGATTCCTGCATCGCCGTGACTCGCTCCTGCCATTTGCTTTGAGCCTTGGGTTTCTTTTTATTCTCCTGTAATTTGGCCATTATTTTATCATGGTCAATAATGTACTTTTGAATTACAAGTTGAATAAGAAGTGTTATCGTATTAGAAACAGTGTAGTACCATGTGAGCGCTGCTGGCATCCGGTTAAAAACTCCAATCAAAACCACAGGGAAAATAAAGGGAAGATATTTCATTACAGGATTACTATTATCCTGCATATTGCTCATTCCATACAGAGAAATCAGCATACTGGTGATAGCAGCGGTAATCGTAAATAAGCTGACGTGATTTCCATAAAAAGGAATATTGAACGGAATATTATAGATGGAATCGTAAGTGGATAAATCTTTGGCCCACCAAAAACTTTGCTGGCGTAAGGCAATATTAGAATTAAAGAAATCGTACAAAGCAAAAAATATCGGTATCTGAAACAGTGCCGGTATACAACCACCTAAAGGGTTAACTCCGGCGCTTTTGTACAATTTCATTTGTTCCATGCCAAAGGCCTGCTTGTCATCTTTAAACTTTGTTTTTAATACTTCCAGCTCCGGCTTTAGTAATTTCATTTTAGCGCCACTTAAGTAACTCTGATACGTGAGGGGAGAAATAAGTAACCTGATGATAATAGTAAGTAAAGCAATTACCAATCCGTAGCTTGCAATTTTGCTGGCAAGAAAATTGAAGACCGGCATAATAAATCCACGGTTGATGTATTTGACAAACGCCAATATACCGCTTCCTAAAGGAACCATATTGAACATTTGATTTCCGTAAGATTTCAGGATCTTATAATTGGTGGGACCGTAAAAAAGTTCCATTGGAATTACTGCATCATTTCCCTGTGGTACATCCAGCTTTAAATTGGCAGTTGCGTCCGCGATGACATGTAAAGAAGTATCTTTTGGAGAATCCCATTTTATCTCGCCACTTGCAAAACTGTTTTTAGCAACAATAGCCGAAGCAAAAAATTGCTGATTTAAAGCAAGCCATTGCACTGGTGCTTCAAACTTTTTGTCATCACTACGGCCTTCTGCGATATGCTCAAAGTCGAAATTATTGTTTACAACAAAAGAAATATGAGACTGTTGAGTCTCCCAACCCATGTCCTTTTCAAGCTGTCCTGCTTTCACTTTCCAAAGAAGGTTGACGGTATTTTGAGGAAAAAGTCGATTTGCGCCGTTCAACCTGATATTAAAGCCTACCATGTAGTCATCGTTCTTCAATATATATTGATGCTCAATGGATTCTCCGGTCTTTGTTTGAATACGAAAGTTTATTACCTGGCTGCTATCTGCGTTTGTTTGCACTGCGGATGGTGTAAATAGCAAATCACCGGTTTGCACTGATTGATTGTTACCTGTGTTTATGGCATAAGAAATGTCATTAAAACTCCCGTCCTGAAGAATAAGTGGTTTGCCATCAAAAGTCTTGAAGTTTTTTATTTCGATTTTTTTAGGTTGTCCTCCTTTACTGGAAAAAGTGATTTTAAGGACCTTATTTTCTATGGTAACAAGTTGTTCTTTTCCAACAGAATCCTGCGTGATACCGGCGATAGAAGAATCTCTTTTAGCACTTAAAGAATCGAAACCAGAACTCATTTTAAGAGTTGTATCTACCTTTGGTTTTAGCCTGTTCAGAGAATCCTGAATATGCAACTTTTGCTTTTCAAGGGCTTTTTCCCCTTGGCTGGTGTAATAAAAATAGCCAAAAAATAAAAGAGCCAATAATACAAAACCGATAACCGTGTTCCTATCCATTCCCATATTTAAAAATTAGTTGGCAAATGTACGCAAACTTTATAGTTTGCCTGACGCTAAAATCATAAGTGATGAAATAGAAATGCCCCCAAAATGAGGGCATTTCAAAAAAGAAAAGTATTATTATTTTTTTGCAACTGCCGCAGGTGCTTTAGCGTCAGCAGCCGGTGCTTTTGCTTCAGCTACAGGAAGAGCCTTAGCTTCATCCTGCTTCAGCTGGCGGGTCATCGTAACGGACGCAACGGGGATGCGGGGAGAATTTAAGATTTCCATATTCTCAGCTTTCACATCCTGTACACGTATATTTTCATTTAATTTAAGATCAGTAATGTCCAATTCGATGTTTTCCAATAAATGTTTAGGAAGCGTTTTCACTTTAAGGGATTTCATTTTTACCACTAATTTTCCACCTTCTTTAACACCAGCCGGAACGCCAGTGAATTTTATTGGAATATTTACAGAAACTCTTTTTGCAGGAACAAGTTCCAGGAAATCCACATGAATAAGCTGGTCCGAAACCTTGCCAAACTGAATATCCTTCAAAACGCATTTGTAGGAATTACCCCCCACCTGTACCTCGGTCAACATAAAATCCGGCGTGTAAATTATGTTCTTGAATGCTGAAGCCGGAGCAGAAAAATTAATCTCTTTTGCACCTCCGTAAATTACAGCTGGCACTTTTTCCTCAGAGCGAAGTTGGCGGGTGGCTGTTTTGCCAAATTCGGTCCTGATTTGTCCTTCGATTGTAATTGTTTTCATTATAAAATTTTTAATTTTTTGAGGCGCAAAGGTAAAGTAAATTCCTGAAATTTATCGTTAGATTTGGAATAAATTATTACCTGGATTCACAAAACAAGAATCCCCATTATTTGTTCGCTTACTGTAAAAAGGACGTTTGTTTTTGTCAGAGGCTTTACAAGCTCATTTATTGTTTATTAATGACCTAAATCAAAATTGGCGTTTCTATCCGGCAAAATTTTTCTTGTGCATCTTGCTTCTTATGAAAAGACTGTTGATACTTTTATTCTCATAAGCATTTCGTATGGCAATGGCAAAAAGATCCGCTACCGAAACTACTTTTATTTTATCAGTTTTGTTGGTCTTGATAGGAATCGTATCACACACTACCAATTCCTCCAAAACACTATTTTCTATATTTTGATAGGCATTGTTACTTAATACAGGATGTGTACAAAAAGCCCTTACACTTCTAGCCCCTTTTTCCAGCAGCAATCCCGCACTTTTACACAGCGTCCCCCCGGTATCGCAGATATCGTCTATCAATACAATATCCCTGTTAGTAACTTCCCCGATTACCGCCATACTTGCTATTTCGTTAGCTCTTCTCCGGTGTTAATCACATATTACCATGTCCACTTCAAAGTAACTGGCTATTTCCCTTATCCTATTAGCACTTCCTGCGTCGGGCGCCGCAAAAGTGAGATTTTCAAGATTTAAATCTTCAATGTAGGGAATATAAATAGCCGAAGCATCCAAATGATCTACCGGAATATCAAAATAGCCTTGTATTTGAGGCGCATGCAAATCCATCGTAATTATTCTGTCTGCGCCGGCAGCCACGAGCATATTAGCTACTAATTTGGAGCCGATTGCCACGCGGGGTTTATCTTTTCTGTCTTGCCGCGCATAGCCATAGTAAGGAATTACTGCAATCACTTTATACGCGGAAGCTCGTTTTGCAGCGTCTATCATCAGGAGTAGTTCCATCAAATTATCTGTCGGAGAAAATGTACTCTGGATTAAAAAAACGAATTGGCCCCGGATACTTTCCAGGTATTCCACACCGATCTCACCATCGCTGAATTTTTGAATATTAATCTTCCCAAGAGGCTCGCCAAACCTTAATGCAATCTGTTTTGCGAGGTATTGGGAACCCGTTCCTGAAAAAATTTTTACGTTAGGATGCATATAAATGATGTTAGGAATTATTACGATAAAAAATAATTAGTTCTGCGAAATTATAATTAATATTTTTGGAAATAAACTCAATCGCATGGAAAGTACTAACAAGTCATCCACTTCCATTAAGAACTGGGCAATTGGTGATCGGCCGAGAGAGAAACTTTTGACAAAAGGAAAAGAATCCTTAAGTGATTCGGAATTATTGGCCATTCTTATCAATTCCGGGAGCGGGAAAGACAGCGCAGTTGACCTGGCCAAAAAGGTGCTGCGGTTAGGCGACGATAATCTTGATGAATTGGGGAAAATTACGATGAAAGAAATGATGGCGATAAAAGGAATTGGCGAAGCTCGCGCTATTACTTTAATTGCGGCACTGGAACTGGGAAGACGCAGAAGCGGAAGTCTTGTCCATGATAAAAAGAAGGTTCGCACAAGTAAAGAGCTTGCAGATTTTCTGAAGGCATCTTTAAAAGACTATCCTTATGAAGTTTTTGCAGTCATATTTTTAAATATGGCCAACAAAGTAAAACACTTTGAAGTATTAAGTAAAGGCGGATTAAGTCATACCATCGTAGACCCCCGTATCGTTTTTCAGAAAGCGCTCGAAGTGAAGGCTACTTCTATGATTCTTTGCCACAATCATCCATCGGGAAATTTAAAACCCAGCCGGGCAGACGAAGAGATCACTGCCAAACTTAAAAGCGCGGGAATTTTACTCGATATAAAAGTATTAGACCATCTAATAGTGAGTGACGAGGGGTATTTTAGCTTTGCTGATGAAGGCATGATGTAGTCATTAGTGTGTAGTCCGTATTTTGCAAATATTGAACTATGAACTAAAAAAAATCCTATGCCTGTGCTGTAGGTCCTCCGAAATTTAATGGAAGCTCCACAGCTTCTATATCCTGAATGGGACCATTTGCCGCTTCAAATTTTTTTACATTGTCAATCATGGCTTTCATAAAACGTTTGGCATGCGTAGGTGTAAGAATTATCCTGCTCTTCACTTTACTCTTTGGAGTGCCGGGCATTACATTCACAAAATCCACTACAAACTCCGCATGGCTATGGGTAATGATTGCGAGGTTAGCATAAATACCTTCTGACACTTCTTCTGATATTTCTATATTCAATTGGTTGGGTACCTGGGGCTGATCTGGCATGATTTTCTTTTATTTTCAAAAGTATAACAAAGAGGGAAGGATAAAAAATAAAATGGGAAAAACAGGCTTTTTGTTGGTTTACTGTTAGCTTCAATGAATCCATATCTTTTTCTCATATCTTATCTCTCATAACTCTTATTTACTCTCAATATATTTGCATCAATGAGCAACGGCACTTCAAAAGAGCAAAATTTATTCAATGAAATAATAAAGATCTCATCCACCTGGGTAGAAGTTATCTTGCCATTGGCGGTTCCTAAAACTTACACGTATTCAGTTCCTGGAAAATTAGTCAACAAATTACAAGTCGGATCCAGGGTAGAGGTGGTTTTTGGACAAAATAAAAAGTACGCGGGTATCATTAAATTCATTAGCAAAGAACAGCCGGCGTACCTAACAAAAGAAATTATAAGCGTAATAGACGATGATCCTGTAATTTATCCCAAGCAATTACAACTCTGGAAATGGATAAGCGAATATTATATGTGCAGCGAAGGCGAAGTGATGGCGGCTGCTTTGCCCACCCATCTCAAACTAAGCAGCGAAGCCATTTTAATTTTTAATGAAGAATATGGCGAAGATTTTTCTTTGTTAGATGATGAAGAATACTTGCTGGCAGAAGCACTACTGATAAAAAAAGAATTGAAAATTACAGAAGCGCAGCAGGTGTCCAATATCGTTCATGTGTACCCGCTAATTAAAAGATTGATTGAAAAAAAAGTTTGCTTTATATGGGAATCACTTACGGATAAATACAAAGAAAAAAAAGAAAATTTTGTTTTACTGAATCCCGATTATTCATCGGATAAGAAAATGAATGCGTTAATGGACGATTCGTTAACGAGAACGCCAAAACAATTAGAATTGCTACTGAGTTTTTTGCATTTGTCTAAAACGGAAGGTGAAGTTTTGCAAACAGCGCTTTTAAAGAAATCGGGGGCCAGCGCGGCACAATTGAAGGGTTTGACAGATAAAAATATTCTATTGATTCAAAGACGAAGCACTGACCGCATTCAATCATTGCCAAAGAAAATGGAAGTGAATTTTGAATTGAATGATGCGCAGAAAATTGCTTTAAAAGAAATAGATAAGGCGTTTGAAAAAAAAGATGTTTGCCTTGTTCATGGCGTAACCAGCAGTGGGAAAACCCAATTGTACATAAAAGAAATAGAAAAATTTGTAAATGAAGGAAAGCAAGTCCTGTATCTTCTTCCGGAGATTACTTTAACAGCGCAGATCATTAGACGGCTTCAACTTTATTTTGGTGGAAACATTGCTATTTATCATTCCAAGTTTAACAATAATGAAAGAATTGAAATATGGAACAAAATTAAAACAGGGGAATTAAAAATTATTCTCGGAGCCAGAAGTGCTTTGTTTCTTCCTTTTAAAAACCTGGGATTGATTGTGATTGACGAAGAGCATGATCCATCATTTAAACAACAGGATCCGGCGCCACGTTATAATGCAAGAGACGCGTCCATTTTTTATGCGTCACTTTTTGATGCAAAAGTTTTGATGGGTAGCGCTACTCCTTCTTTGGAAAGCTATTACAATACTCAAAAAAATAAATACGCTCTGGTTACACTTCTCGAAAGATTTGGTGGAACCCAATTGCCTGAAATAAAAATCATAGATACTAAAACGGTAGCGGCTTCCAAAAAGGGAAAGGTGATGATTTCTCCTCAGTTGAAAGCAGCTATTGAAACGACGCTTCAAAATGATAAACAGGTAATTCTTTTTCAAAACCGACGTGGCTATGCACCACTTTTAATTTGCGGAACCTGCGGATTTATTCCACAATGCGAAAATTGCGCCGTCACATTAACGCTGCATAAATATTCTAATAAATTACATTGCCATTATTGCGGAAATACTTATCCCAAGCCAACTGCATGCCCTGCTTGCGGCAGTGTAAACTGGAAGGAGAAAAATTTTGGAACAGAAAAAGTGGAAGAAGAATTAACAGAAGATTTTCCGAATAACAGGATTGCGAGGATGGACGTAGATGCGGTAAAAGGTAAAAATGCGCATGATACTTTGATTAAGTTATTCGAGCAACATCGCATCGATATATTAGCGGGAACACAAATGGTAGTGAAAGGTTTGGACTTTGAAAAAGTAAGCCTGGTGGGTGTTTTGGATGCAGACGGTTTGCTGGGTTTTGCTGATTTCAGGGTTAACGAAAGAGCCTTTCAATTGATGGAACAAGTGAGTGGCAGAGCCGGAAGAAAACAGGAAAGAGGCCTGGTGCTAATCCAGGCGTCTAAAACAAACCACCCGGTTTTATTGTTTGTGCAACAGCATGATTACACGCGCTTTTATGACTTTGAAATGGAAATGCGAAAACAATTTTTTTATCCACCATTTAGCAGGCTTATCCGGGTTACCTTAAAACATAAACTGAAAGAAATTGTAATGGAAGCAGCGGATGTATTCGGCAATTCTTTAGAAAAAGATTTCGATAACATGGCAGGCCCGGCTGCGCCTGCTATTAATCGTGTGAGAAATATGTACCTGATGGAAATACTGATAAAACTGCAACAGGATGCTGCGCATCTAAAAGTTCAAAAGAAGGTGCTCAGCAATCATATTGATCTGTTGAAGTCGCAAAAAAAATATAGAAGTGTTGTTGTTATTGTTGACGTAGATCCTTTTTAAAAAAAGCTAAAATCTGAAAAGAAGGAACAGGCAGAAATTAAATGATGGTGGCAAAATAAGAATTAACAATAAAAGTTGCTTTACTGCAAAGTTGAAAATCTTCCCGTAGAGGCCACAAAAAATAAGAATCTGTATTAATTCCTGCCCGAAAAACACTGCCAGGTGTGGTTTGTTTACTGGAAATCACATGTAGCAAAACAAACACGCGAAAGACTAAAAACTGCGAACGAACAACTACAAACTAAGACGCGCCAAATCCATCATTTCATTATACCTGTAGTAATTTACTCCGGTTCTTTTTTGTTTGCTTTCATTTACCATCGCCTTCGCAATGTTATTTGCTCCGATGGCTCTGTATTTTTCCAACGGGCCTAAAAGAAGAAAAGAAAGCAAATCCATTACGGTTTGCGCGATAGCTTCTCCGGTGCGGTTTTCGTTTCGTTTACCATTTATTAAAGATGGTTGAAAAATACTAATGCTAACAAATGGGATTTCTTTCAACGCTTTTTCTGTTCTGCCTTTTAATTTTAAATAAAAATTAGAAGCGTTTTCGTTAGCGCCAATGGCAGATACGATCAGAAACTTTTTATAATTCTTTGAAACACCAATCTTCGCGGCATTGACAGGTATATCGAAGTCAATCTTTTCATACAGCACCTTGTCACCTTTTACGTTTTTTTGTGTAGTCCCGATGCAGGAGAAAATCACATCACCTTCACCAAATTTTTTCGTGTAATCATCTATGTCATTAAAGTCCACAATTTCCTGTTCTAATTTTGGATGACTCATGTTTACATTTCTCCTCACAAGTATCCTCACCGTTTTATAATCCTTATCTTTTAGCAGTTCCTGTAATAATAAACTCCCCGTTAAACCGGTGGCGCCTAAAACTACTGCTGTTAATTCATTCATATTTTGGTATTTTGCCGCTAATTATTATTTATGCAAGTTCATGAAAATTATTCACTGAAAAAATACAACACTTTTGGCATTGATGCAATGGCAAAATATTTTACAACATTCTCATCAACAGATTCACTGGAAGAATTGCTCGACCGCCATAAAAACATTTTTTCAAAAATGATTCTTGGCGGTGGAAGCAATGTGCTTTTTACCAAAGATTATAATGGCCTGGTTTTGAAAAACGAAGTATCGGGAATTAAAATTGTTTCCGAGGACGATGAGTTTGTCTTTGTCAAAGCTGGTGCCGGCGAGGTTTGGCACAGCTTTGTGAAGTATTGTATATCGAACAATTTTAGTGGTGTTGAAAATCTTTCTCTCATTCCGGGGAGCGTAGGCGCTTCGCCAATGCAGAATATTGGCGCTTATGGCGTAGAAATAAAAGATGTCTTTTATGAACTCGAAGCGTTACATCTGGAAGAAAAAATAGTTCAAAAGTTTTCCGCAAAAGAATGCGAATTCGGCTATCGCGAAAGTGTTTTTAAAAAGAAGTATAGAAATCAATTTGCAATTTTAACTGTTACTTATCGGCTTAAAAAAAATCCGGAATTCAATATTAGTTATGGTGCTATAGAAGATGAACTAAAAAAAGCGAAAATTGAGAATTTATCCGTGAAAGACATATCAGACGCTGTTATTCGCATCCGCACTTCTAAATTACCTGACCCGAAGGTTATTGGCAACGCAGGAAGTTTTTTTAAAAATCCGGTAATAGGGAGCCACGAACTGCACGAATTGTTCTTAATTACTGATGGGAAGGTCCCCAGTTATAAATCAGATGAAAATCATTTCAAGATTCCTGCGGGATGGCTGATTGAGCAATGCGGCTGGAAAGGTTTTAGAAAAGGAGATGCAGGCTGTTACGATAAACAGGCGTTGGTTTTAGTAAATTATGGCAATGCCACTGGCAAAGAAATCTATAGCCTGAGTGAAGAAATTAAAATTTCGGTGAAAGAAAAATTTGATATTGAATTGGAAAGAGAAGTAAATATTTTTTAAAAATATTGCCTCACTGTTTTATACGCTCGAGGTAAAGGGCAAATCACCGATAATCTTGATCTTTTTGATGTCATCGTGTCAGCTAAAAATGAATGGCACTTGTTTTGTAAAAAGGTTTAGAAAAATAAATTATGCAAAAAGGAAATATAAGAGTACAAACCGAGAATATCTTTCCAATCATTAAGAAATTTCTTTACAGCGATCATGAAATTTTCATTCGCGAGCTGGTAAGTAACGCGGTAGATGCTTCGCAAAAGCTAAAAACATTGGCTTCCAATGGCGAAGTGAAAGGCGATATTGGGAATTTAGATATTCATGTAATAATAGACAAAGACAAAAAAACTTTGACTATTTCGGATAAAGGTGTAGGAATGACGGAAGAAGAAGTAGATAAATATATTAACCAGGTTGCATTTAGCGGCGCTGAAGAATTTTTAGAAAAATACAAAGGGAAAAATGAAGCCAATATTATTGGCCATTTTGGATTGGGATTTTATTCTTCATTTATGGTTAGTGACAAGGTTGAAATTATTTCAAAAAGCTATAAAGAGGATGCTAAACCCGTAAAGTGGGAATGTGACGGAAGCCCGGAATATTCTTTCGAAGAAACTAAAAAGAAGGAGAGGGGAACCGATATCGTACTTTTCATTAATGAAGAAAGTAAAGAATTTTTAGAGCCCGAAAGAATACGGCACATGCTCGAAAAATTCTGCAGGTTTTTACCCATTCCTATTTTCTTTGAAGACAAGCAAATAAATAACCCCACGCCCGCATGGACAAAGAAGCCTGCCGACCTGACAACGCAGGATTACCAGGATTTTTACAAAGAGCTTTATCCATTTAGTGAAGCACCTTTATTCTGGATTCATTTAAATGTAGATTATCCTTTTAATCTTACCGGAATCCTGTATTTCCCTAAAGTGAAAAAGAGTTTTGAAATTCAAAAAGATAAAATACAATTATACAGCAACCAGGTATTTGTTACTGACGAAGTAAAGGATATCGTACCGGAATTTCTGATGTTATTGCATGGTGTTATCGACAGTCCGGATATCCCGTTAAATGTGAGCAGAAGTTACTTGCAAGGCGATCCAAATGTGAAAAAAATTGGTTCTTATATCACCAAAAAAGTCGCTGATAAATTAGATGAATTATTTAAAGATGACAGGAAATCTTTCGAAGAAAAATGGGAGAGCCTTGGGTTGTTTGTAAAGTATGGAATGATAACAGACGATAAGTTTTTAGAGAAAGCCAATAAATTTAATTTATTTGAAGATGCCGCCGGTGGCAAATATTATACCCTGGAAGAATACAGAACTGAAACAGAATCTTTGCAAAAAAATAAAGATGGAAAATTGGTGATGCTGTACACTACAGATCCTGTTCAACAAAATAGTTTTATAAAAGGGGCCGAACAGAAAGGGTATAAAGTGGTAAAGCTGGAAACCATTGTGGATGCCGCGTTTATTAACAATATGGAGATGAAATGGCAGGATGTGCAGTTTGTAAGAGTTGATGCTGATATATTAGAAAACCTGATTGATAAAAATGAAAGAAATGAAAGTGTTTTAAGCAAGGAAGATGAAGAAAAACTGAAAGGATTATTTTCAGTAGAAATTCCTGAATTGCATACTACTGTTGAGGTAAAAGGCTTGTCGGCAGAATCGGCTCCTGTAATCGCCACTCGGCCAGAATTTATGAGGAGAATGAAAGACATGGCCATGAATGGTGGTGGCGGCATGGGAAGCTTTTATGGCAACATGCCGGAAGAAGTGACGCTCACCGTAAACGGAAATCATCCAATTTATCAATCCATTTTAGCAGAAGAAGATAAAGATCAGCAGGGGCAGTTAGTTAAGAATTTAACTGACCTAGCCTTGCTTTCTCAAGGGTTATTAAAAGGAAATGAACTGACCACTTTCATCAATAGAAATGTAGAAATGATGGAAGGGAAAGCAACAAAGCCTAAAAGCAAGATTATTACTGAAATATAATCTTCGTTCGATAATAAAAAAAGCCATCCTGTTAAACAAGGATGGTTTTTTTATGACAAAAATTACGAAAATTTTGTAAAAAAGCCTGCGAACTGAGTAACAATCACAGCCGCAACTTTCAAATTCACATCATCCTGGAGTCAGGAATAGTACAGCAATAAATAATCGGAATTGCTGTTTTTAAAAGTTATAGCTCAGATGCGTACTCGAAAACAATAATTATTTATCCTCGTCTGATCTTTTTTGTACATTATGTAAAAAAATAGAAATTCAACATATTTATAAGTTTACTGCGAAAAACATTTTGGAATTAAGTTGCTAAGCCACTTCAGTCTTAATTGATTTATTAAACTGCCGCCAATTTAAAAAAACATTTCATTGAAAGTTTTATCTTTATTGCTTCAATCTTTTTTCCACCATTGACCGCAATCTTCTATTATATTTCGCTGCCATTTATTTACCTGTTGTCTGCAACACCTTTTTTCATATTATACCGTTTGTCAGACTTGACATATTTCATTCTTTATCATTTAGTGGGCTATCGTAAGAAGGTGGTTTTGGCCAATTTAAAAAACTCATTTCCTGAAAAAACGGAAGAAGAAATACATCTTATATGCAAAAAATATTACCACCATCTCTGCGATCTTTTTTTGGAAGTACTTAAAACGTTGACCATTTCTAAAAAGACAATGATAAAGCATTGTGGTTTTGACCCCGAAACAAAAAAATTGTTTGATCGCCTGGCAGACGAAGGAAAAAGTATAATTCTTGTGTTAGGCCACCAGGGCAATTGGGAATGGGCCGGTAATTCATTCAGCCTGCTTTGCAAGCAACAGCTATACGTAATTTATCACCCTTTAAGTAATAAATATTTTAATGGATTGATGTATAAAATTCGTACCAGGTTCCACGGAAAAACGATAACGATGAGGGATACTTATAAAGAGATGTTATTAAGCAAAAGAAGTGGAGAAATAAGTGCCACCGCTTTTTTGGCCGATCAAACTCCCCATCCTAAAAATGCTTATTGGACCCATTTTTTAAACCAGGAAACACCTGTATTCCGGGGAACAGAGCTGATTGCAAAAAAACTTAGCTATCCCATTGTATATGCTTCTATTAAAAAAATAAAACGTGGTTATTATGAAATGTTCGCGGAAATTCTGGAGGAGTTTCCAGTGAAAACATCAGACGGGATGTTAAGTGAGCTACATACCCGAAAGTTAGAAAAAGACATTGTGGAACAGCCGGAAACCTGGCTATGGAGCCACAGAAGATGGAAACATAAAAGGCCGGCTGATTTAGAAATTACCATTTCCTCAAAATAACTAACAAGCAATTTTTAAACATTACGTTCAAAGATTTTAATCAGGAATAGTTTTTGAGAATATCTCTATTAAAAATAATTTACTATGGACAAGAGAGCAAAATTGAATTCAATGGAAAAAATGCTTCGCGAGCTGGACGACATTGTAAACAGTCAAACTTCTTTATTGAAAAAAGTGGCTCAATTGGAAGCTGAAAATATTAATCTTGGGAATAGTCTCCTGGAAAAACAATTGCCCGAGATACACTCAGAAGCTGATGAAACCTTACATGTAGCTACCAGGCTGCAGGAAGAGTTCACCATTGCAAAAGATAAATTCATAAAAGACAATAAATTAGATGAGTTAGTTCCCGAATCATAGAATTATCTTAGTGCCGCGATAATTTGTTCCTGGTAAATACAATAAAATCAGTGGCAGGAATTTTTTCAATTCCGTTTTGTCGTAGCAGGGTAACGATCTGCCCCCGGTGATAGGTTTGGTGAGTGAATAAATGCATTAAAACCTCGTTTACCGGCTGCTTAAAAAATTCCTTTTTCGAATTATAATAGGCAAAAACATGGGTAAGATTTTTCTCATTCGATTCAGTTACCCAGTCACTCCATTGTTTTGATGATGTTAATAATCTGCCTGAAACCAATTCAATATCTTCATGAGGGTCTTTTCCGGGCAATTGTACCTGGTCCTGCAATTTGAGACGTTGCCACCATATTTCCTCAACTTCCGTCAGATGAACCAGCGTTTTATAGATACTTCCAAAACTGCTTCCTGTTTCTATATGCAAAATTTCAGAAGAAACAACCCTTAATTTTGCTAACAAAGTTTTGTTAGCCCATAGATTATATTCGGCATACTGTTGAAGAAGTTCTTTCATTTTTTAATGCAAAGGAAAGAAGAAAATAAATATCAGCGATGTTGAAATTGGAGGAATTAGCGCTTTGAAAATGCCCATAAAGACCGTAGTTGATAACTTTTAGCTTTACAACATGGCTAATAGTTCAGATTTTTAGAAATTCCTTTTCTGTTGATTATGAAAATGCTTATTTTTTTCCTAAATAGTCCCAAATAATTAAAAAGAACTATTTGTGAACAGTTTGCAAAATTATTAATGAAATATTGTTTTTGCTTTTTTTGGATAAATTTAAAACCGAATAAAGTATCTATATTCGCATAAGAAAGAGACCCATTCACAATAAGAGAGAAAACCTTTCGTTAATAAATCTGCAAAACGAATGTACATGACAAAATCATTATCCCCCGGGAAACTTGCGCTCATAGCTTTGACTGCATTAATAGCTTTCCCTTCTTGTAAAAACGGAGGAATCTTTGGAAAAAAGAAAGAAAAATCGTCGGTGACCGGATGGAATTACGATGATAAGAATTATGGAAATTTCCATGTTCTTAAAGCAAAAGAACAAAAGACTGGTCCCGGCCTTGTATTTATCCAGGGTGGTACTTTTGTAATGGGTGCTAAAGAAGAAGATGTAATGGGAGACTGGAATAACGTTCCCCGCCGCGTAAGTGTCAACTCATTTTATATTGATGAGACAGAGGTAGCCAACGTTCATTATCGTGAATACCTTTACTGGCTTTCTAATACGTTTGACAATGATACAACTATAATGAGGATGGCACTTCCCGATACATTGGTATGGAGAAGCGAACTCGCTTACAATGAGCCTTATGTAGATTACTATTTCCGGTACCCTGCTTATAATTATTACCCGGTGGTGGGTGTGTCATGGGAGCAGGCGCATGATTTTTGCGTTTGGAGAACTGACCGTGTGAATGAAAAATTATTAATCGACAAAGGCTATTTAAATAAAAAAGCACCGTTATCTGCAATGAGAGGTGGCGAAGGAGATTCTACTTTTAATACAGATACTTACCTGATGGCTCCGGACATGATTAGTAATAAAGCAGCGCCAAAAAAAGATGCTTTAAAAGATGTTAGCGGAAGACCAAGGAAAGTGGTGACATTTGAAGATGGGATCTTACTCCCTGGCTATCGTCTTCCGACCGAAGCAGAATGGGAATATGCTGCTTATGGAATTATCGCACAAAATCCTAAACCGCGGACAAAAGAAAAGAATCACGGAGAGGAAGTACTTTCCAATCAGCAGGTTTATTCATGGAGCAAAAATGTAAATGGACTTCGTGATAATCGCCGGGGTAGTTGGCAGGGAGAGTTTCTTGCAAACTTTAAAAGAGGAAGTGGCGACGTGATGGGAGTTGCAGGTGGATTGAACGACCGCGCAGCTATTCCTGGACCTGTAAAATCTTATTATCCAAATGGATATGGCCTGTATAATATGAGCGGTAACGTAAGTGAATGGGTAGCGGATGTGTATCGTCCAATGACTTCAATTGATGAAAATGGTTTTAATCCTTATCGTGGAAATAAATTTGAAGAATATTATAAAGACGACCAGGGAGAATATGTGAGAGATACTTTGGGTAGGTTGAAAAAAGTAGTAGTTACAGATGCAGAAGCGTCTTCAAGGCGTAACTATCAGAAGGGTGATGTAATCAACTACCTTGATGGTGACTCTATTTCAAATGTAACTTATGGTTACGGGGTTACAACATTGGTCAGTGATAAGTCAAGAGTAATTAAAGGTGGGAGCTGGGATGATATGCCTTACTGGTTATCTCCGGGAGCACGCCGCTACATGGAAGAAGATCAATCAAGCAGTACGGTTGGTTTCCGTTGTGCAATGACACGCCTCGGCAGTCCTGAAGGGAATGGTTTCAAAGAAGGAAACATCTTCGGTACCAGGAAACAAAATAAAAGTAAAAATTAAAAGTACTTAATAAGTAAACGGAGGCCTCTTATTGAAAAATGAGAGGCTCTTTTATTATTGTACTTTATTAAGTGAATTGTCCTTACTTATTAATCGTTTAGTAATTAGCACTACTTTGTTATCATAATGCTTTGGTTAGATGGCATACTAAGTAGCAAATCATTATTAAATCGCTTTTCATAGTTTTATCCTTGCTTAATAAAATAACCTGTAAATAGAGACCATTAAATGTTTGAATTTCACGCAGACAGAAAAAGATATTTTGATATTCAATTATTAAATGCCGAAAAATATATCTTGCCATTAATTGAATCCAATTTTGAGATTAAAAATGGAATGCGGGTAATGGAAATCGGCTGCGGAGAGGGAGGTGTTTTAAAAGCCTTTGTCAATAAGGGATGCGAAGGAGTGGGCGTAGAATTTGATTTGATAAGAATTGAAAATGGTTCTCAGTGGTTGGGTGAAGATATAAAAGCAGGAAGAATTTCTTTTGTCGCAAAAGATATTTATGACACGGATGTGCAAAGTCTTGGCGGGAAATTTGATATTATTCTGCTGAAGGATGTAATAGAGCATATTCATAATCAGGAAAGATTATTAGGGCGTTTAAAAGATTTTCTCAATCCTTCAGGGATTATTTTTTTTGGTTTTCCACCCTGGCAAATGCCATTTGGGGGGCACCAGCAATTATGCAAAAAAACGCTATCAAAGGTTCCTTATTTTCATTTACTGCCGCGAGCTGTTTATAAAGGGCTTTTGAAACTATTTAAAGAACCTGAAGAGGTAATTCCTGTTTTATTAGAAATAAAAGATACTAGTATTTCTATCGAACGGTTTGAAAGAATTGTAAAGAAAACCAATTACTCAATAGTGAGCAAAATACATTATCTTTTTAACCCTATTTATGAATATAAATTCAATATAAAACCCAGAAAGCAAAACAAGTTTGTAGCTCAAATCCCTTATATCAGAAATTACGTAACCACTTGTGTTTATTACATTATCACGTCAAAATAATTTGTCTTGTTTTTTTATCCTGTTAATTTATTTCTGATACGGGCATCCTACCACTTAATATTTGTAAACTTGCCGAAACTGAAACATAAAGAGTCGTTTTCAGCGTTCTCTAACCTAAAGAAAGATATAAGATATGCTAAAAAGAATTTTTAAAATAACTGGAATTATTCTTCTCGTCTTGACTGTAATTGCTTTTTTATTGCCCTTTCTATTCAAAGGGAAGATCATGGAAATAGCAAAGAAAGAAATCAATAAAAATATAAATGCCCAGGTTGATTTTAAAGATGTGAATATATCGCTATTCAGACATTTCCCACATGTAGCCGTGGGTTTGGAAAATTTGATAGTAATTGGCACCGGTGATTTCTCAAAAGATACGCTTATTGCATCCAAACAAATTGACGTTGCTATGAATCTCATGAGTTTTTTCGGCAACTCAGAGATGAAAATATATTCTATTAGTATTGATAAGCCCCGTGTTCACGCAATTGTAAATAAAGAGGGAAAAGCCAATTGGGATATTACTAAACCGGATACTGCTTCTTCCACGCAACAAGAAAAAAGTGATTTTAAACTGTCTCTTAAAAAGTATTCTATCAATGACGGATATGTAAGCTATGTGGATGTTCCCGGGAATTTGAGCAGCGAAATATTTCACCTGGATCATTCCGGAAGCGGCGATTTTACATCTGATCTTTTTACTTTAAAAACAAAAACATCTGCAGAATCCGTTTCGTTTACTTATGCGAACATTCCTTACCTGGTTGATGCCAAAGCTTCTCTGAATGCAGATATCCAGGTGGATAATAAGAACGATAAATACATTTTCAAAACTGATGATATCGCATTGAATGATCTGAAACTTTCGACAGAAGGATATTTTCAGTTTGTAAATGACAGCACTTATGGAATGGACATAAAATTCAATGCTCCTTCTACTGAATTCAAAACGTTATTATCATTGATACCCGCTGTTTATAATAATGATTTTGCTAAAATTAAAACCAGCGGCAAAGCTGTATTTAATGGCTTTGTAAAAGGTGAATACAATTCTGTAAAAATGCCTTCGTATAATATAAACCTTAGTGTAGAAAATGGGTTTTTTCAATATCCTGATTTGCCACAACCTGTTAAAAATATAGGCCTTGCTGTAAAAGTGGATAATCCTGATGGCATTACGGATCACACCGTGGTGGATATTTCCAAAGGGCACATTGAGTTTGGTAACGATCCTTTTGACTTTACATTGTTATTAAAAAATCCGGTTACGGTTCAATATATTGAAGCTGCGATAAAAGGTAAACTGAATCTTGCGCAGGTTACGCAATTTGTGAAATTAAGTGGGAATACCAAACTGTCCGGACTTTTAGATGCTGATGTATCAGCTAAAGGAAATTTGGCCGTTATCACGCAACAGAAGGCAGGACCATTTACAGCAAATGGGTTTATCAATATCGCCAATCTGAACTATTCATCCAGTGATTTTCCACAACCGATTAGCAATAGTAATATTCAAATAAAATTTGAAAATCCTGATGGCGTCGCGGATCATACGATCATTCAAATTCCCGTTGCTCATGTAGAAGTTGGCAATAACCCCATTGATTTTAATATCTTGATTAAAAATCCTGCTACGGTACTTTATTTTGATGGCGCTGCAAAAGGAAAATTCAATCTCGCGTCCGCTGGCCAGTTTACCACCTTTGAACCGGGTACAAAATTATCAGGATTGCTTTCTGCTAATATTGCTTTTAAAGGCAATAAAGCTGCTATTGATAAAAAAGAGTATGAAAAGATCAATTTGTCAGGCACTTTCAATGTTTCTGATGTCAATTATGTCAGTAAGGAGTATCCGGGCGGAATAGAAGTGAATAATGCGGCTTTTACTTTTAATCCTAAAAATATTACGCTCAATTCATTGAATGCAAAATATCTTAAATCAAACATTACAGCCAACGGATCCATAGATAATGCCATTGGATATGCATTAAAAGACGAACCTATTGCAGGAAATTTAAATGTACATGCCGACAAATTGAATCTGAATGATTTTATGGGAACCGATACTACCACAAGCGGCAATGCCGCATCAGAGCCATTCGCGGTTCCCAAAAATATTGATTTCACGTTAAATGCCGGTGTGGATAAACTGACGTATGATAAAACCGAATACGACAATGTAAAGGGTACGTTGATAATAAAAAACGAAACAGTGAACCTCAGGAATCTGCAAATGAATGCCCTTGGCGGAACGATTGGGCTCAATGGTTCCTACTCCACAAAGAATGATAAAAATCATCCTGATATTTCATTAGCTTATGATGTAAAAAACCTGGATGCCGAAAAGACCTTTTATGCTTTTAATACAGTTCAAAAATTGATGCCGGTCGGGAAATTCATTTCCGGTGCAATCAATTCACAGTTAACAATGAATGGAAAACTAGGTACTAACATGATGCCTGATTTAACTACGCTTACTGGGAAAGGGGATGTATTGTTATTGAATGGATTTTTGAAAAAATTCGCGCCTGTTGAAAAGTTAGCTCAAACATTAAACGTTGCCGACCTTGATGGTTTCGCACTTAAAGACGTTAAAACCTATTTTGATTTTGCAAACGGCAAAGTTTTGGTTAAGCCTTTCCATGTAAAAGTGAAGGATATTGATATGGAAATAGGCGGCGTTCATGGCCTGGATCAATCTATCAACTATGTGATTGGTATGAAACTTCCGCGTAGCTTAATGGGTGCGCAGGGAAATGCTTTAGTTAATAATCTTGCACAACAGGCGTCTGCCAAAGGTATTCCGGTAAAATTGAGTGACTACATTAATTTAAATGTAAAAATGGAAGGCTCACTAACTAATCCGGTGATTAAAACAGACCTTAATGAAGCGGCAGGAACTGTGGCCGATGAGATGAAACAGCAGGCTGCAGATTTCGTTAAAAATAAAATAGATAGCACAAAGAGCACCATCAAAGACTCTGTTAATACATTAAAAAATCAAGTGGTCACAGACCTTAAGGAAAATGTTGTAAAGCAATTATTGGGTGCAGAAAAAGATAGTACATCTTCTTCAGAAACGCCATTAGAGAATACTAAGAAAAATGCGGAAAAAACGATCAAGAACACCCTTAACAGCCTGATTAAAAAGAAGGATGCCTCAAAAAATTAGCCATGAAAGTTATCAGGACGCAGCGTAAAATTCTTTTTATTATTTCATGGAAAATGAAATATTGGTTGTAAGGTCAGTCGATAAATATTATGACGCTTAAAGACTTTCTTTTGCGCCCTCTACCAGTACGGTGGTTTTGTTATTGATTACTTCCACAAAGCCACCTTGTATTGTATATTGAGAAGTGGCGTTCTTATCTTTTAATATCTTTAATCTGCCTGCTTTCAAGGCGCTTACTATTGGAGCATGTTTTTCAAGCACCTCAAATACACCTCCAATTCCAGGAAGTTGAACTCCATAAACCTCTCCGCTAAAAATTTTTTTCTCCGGCGTTAATATTTCTAAATTCATTGTTTTATAATTAGCTGATTAACCAATTGGCTGAGTAGCCAATTAGGAATTTGCGGCTTCCATCATTTTTTTACCTTTAGCTATAGCATCATCCAGGTTACCTACCAAATTAAACGCCGCTTCAGGATATTCATCAACTTCTCCGTCCATAATTGCATTGAAACCACGAATGGTATCTTCAATAGAAACCAAAACACCCTTTAAGCCTGTAAATTGCTCTGCGACGTGGAAAGGCTGTGAAAGGAAACGCTGTACTCTTCTTGCACGGCTAACTGTTAATTTATCGTCATCGCTCAATTCATCCAATCCGAGGATGGCAATAATATCCTGTAATTCTTTATAACGCTGCAAGGTTAATTTTACCCGGTTGGCACAATCATAATGCTCATCTCCAACAATAGCCGGGGAAAGAATTCTCGAAGTAGAATCCAAGGGATCCACGGCAGGGTAAATTCCTAAATCGGCAATTTTTCTGCTCAATACAGTAGTTGCATCCAAGTGCGCAAAAGTAGTTGCCGGAGCAGGATCCGTTAAGTCATCCGCAGGTACATATACTGCCTGAACCGAGGTGATAGAACCATTTCTTGTAGAAGTAATTCTTTCCTGCATCAATCCCATTTCGGTAGCCAATGTAGGCTGATAACCCACGGCCGATGGCATCCTTCCGAGCAAAGCAGAAACTTCTGAACCTGCCTGTGTAAAACGGAAAATGTTATCGACAAAAAATAAAATGTCTTTTCCCCTGCCGGTACCATCGCCATCACGGAAATATTCAGCAACAGTCAATCCGCTTAAAGCCACACGAGCCCTTGCTCCCGGAGGTTCATTCATCTGTCCGAATACAAAAGTCGCTTTAGATTCTTTCAACTCTTCCATATTCACTGTATCCAAATCCCATCCGCCTTCTTCCATACTGTGGATAAATTTGTCACCATATTTCATGATGCCAGCTTCAATCATTTCACGCATCAGGTCATTTCCTTCACGGGTTCTCTCTCCCACGCCTGCAAACACTGATAATCCACTGTATGCTTTTGCAATATTGTTAATCAATTCCTGTATCAGTACCGTTTTGCCCACTCCTGCACCACCAAATAAACCAATTTTTCCACCTTTAGCATAAGGCTCAATCAGATCAATTACCTTAATACCTGTAAATAAAATTTCAGTAGCAGTACTTAAATTTTCAAATAATGGCGGTTTAGCGTGAATCGGGCGGCCATCCTTTTTGCTTACCTGTGGCAAACCATCAATAGCATCACCCGTTACATTAAATAAACGTCCGTTGATGTCTTCGCCCACCGGCATTAATATTGGAGAACCTGTATCTACCACTTCTATACCGCGCTTCAGGCCCTCAGTTCCATCCATTGCAATGCAGCGAACGCTATCTTCACCCAAATGCTGCTGAACTTCGAGAACAAGCTTGTCGCCATTTTCCCTGATAAGTTCCAGCGCGTGGAATATTTCAGGAAGCTTGTTATCGCCTTCAAAATGTACATCCACAACTGCTCCAATTATCTGTTTAATTTTTCCGGTATTTGCCATAAAATTTTAATTAAAAAGTCCTTATTTCAATTTGGCGGCAAAGGTAAGGGATACCGTTAAAATAGACAACAATGAAAAAGAGATAATTTCATTGTTTT
>Ga0134126_10002173_pt1 | contig 24805 bp, 25 predicted proteins | sample KB31752_FD_96881 | JGI IMG/M metagenome (GOLD analysis project Ga0134126, IMG submission 96881) | Terrestrial soil microbial communities with excess Nitrogen fertilizer from Kellogg Biological Station, Michigan, USA - KB3-175-2 | ecosystem: Environmental > Terrestrial > Soil > Unclassified ... | reverse complement strand
GGAGCATTTCAACGGCGAGACGCTGGTGTTCTGCCATACGTTCTTCGGCCTTGCCGACGGCAGTGCGCTGGCGTTCTTCAATTTTGCCGACCGGGACATCCAGGCCCGGTTCAACGTGGGCCCGCAGAAGAACCTCTGCTATCACATCGCGCTGGCGGTCACCTCCGAGATGCAGCAGGAAATCGTCGATCGATGCGTGGCCGCAGGCACCAAATCGACGCTCATCGACCACGGCTACTGCAGGTCGCTCTACGTGACCGATCCGGACGGCCTGCAGGTCGAATTCACGGTGGACGCTCCCAACGTGGATGCGATCAATGCCCGTCAGCGGCAGATTGCGCACCAGGCGCTCAAGGCCTGGCAGGCCGGCGACACCCGGCCGAACAACGACGTGCGGCCTCACACCTAAGCGGACCCTTCGGACGGTTGGTCCGGTTCATCGCCGCGCCGCGCAGCGCGCTCAGAGGAATCGCTCGGCCTGTGCAGCCAGCGTCAGGCAATCGCCGCCGTTGGCCAGCAGCTTCTTCAGCGCCTGCGGGGCGGCTGACATGCCGGCCCGGAAGGCGCGCCAAGTCGGCCACCAGAGCTCCTGCACGCCGCGGAATCGCGGCACCGGATCCCCGTCCTTGACGAAGGGGTGGCAGCGGACGTGTCTCAGCGCCTGCAGGCTGCGGCTCAACGACTCGTCCTCCCCGGAGGCCCAGTTCGGGTTGCCGTCCTGCCCGATGAAATGCAGCAGCTTGATGCTGAACGGCCGCACCGTCGGCGACCACATCTCGTCGCCCGGATTGAACCAGCGCTCCGCGCTCGGCCCCGAGACCAGGATCTCCTCCACGGTCGGAAAGTAAATCGCCTGCGAGTAATCGACGAACTTCTCGGCGTCGTCATGCAGGTACTTCACGTACACCGGGTCTTGCTGAAAGTTGCGCATGTCGTGCTCGTTGTCCACCCACATCTCGGCGACGCACTCGCGCCGCGACTGCTCGGGTCCGAGGAACTCGCAGTCGGCCTGATGACTCTGGACGTAGCCGCGCAGCGACGGCATGGTACGTCCCCAGGTGCCGTGCGGGTGGCGCCAATAATCATGGAAGTCCTGCGGCGACATATCCTTGCGGCGAACACCCAGCCCGAAGATCTTGATACCTGACATGACCATTCCCTCTTGGTTCCCGTATGTGGACACGTGTGCGGCAGCGGTCGTACTATAAAGCCAAAAGCCGGCGGCGAACAACCGGGGGGCAGGCGTGTCGGACATTGACTCGATGAGGCGGCTGGCGGATCGTTTCGTGGCCGCGGTTGAGAATTCGGACGTCGAGTCCCTCGACGCGATCTATACGGCCGATGCTGTGGTCTGGCGCAATTACGATCGCCGCGCGCAGCCTCGCGACGAGAACATCGCCGGCATCTCGAACTTTCCAGCGCTGTTCAAGGCGTTCAAGTACACCGAGATTCGCCGCGATTTCTTTCCGGGCGGCTTCGTTCAGCAGCACGTGGTGTGCGGCATCAAGGCCGGCGGCGAGGCCTTCCGCGTTCCCGTATGCATGGTCATCGCGGTCAGCGACGGACGCATCGCGCGTATCGACGAGTATTTCGACTCCGCGCAGGATGCGCGTCCCGCCGGGTTCAGGTAATGCGGCTGGTGCGTTCGATGCGGTGGCCGGCGACACTGGCGTGTGCGCTGCTGACGGCCGCGGCGCATGGCGCCGGTGCGCACGCCGACTGGAATTCGCACGGCGGCGGCGTGGACGAGGCCAACTACAGCGCTCTCGATCAGATCAGCACGCAGACGATCTCGAGGCTGGGGCTCAAGTGGTCGCTGGATCTGCCCGGCGAGGTGTCGCTGGAGGCGACTCCGCTGGCGGTCGATGGGACGCTCTACTTCACGGGCAGTTCGTCCGATGTCTATGCGGTCGATGCGCGCTCCGGCCGGATCTTGTGGAAGTTCGATCCTGAGGTCTGGAGGTACCGGCCGGAGCACCTCAAGCTCATCTGGGGCATCAACCGCGGCGTGGCTTACGCGCAAGGCCGCGTGTTCGTCGGCACGCAGGACGGGCGCCTCATTGCGCTCGATGCGCGCAGCGGCAAGCAGCTCTGGAGCGTCAAGACCCTGGCCGACAGCTCGGTTCAGACCATTTCCGGAGCGCCGTGGGCGATCAAAGGCAAGGTGCTGATCGGCAATGGCGGGGCGGACTTCGGCGCGCGCGGCTACGTCACCGCCTACGACATGCGTTCGGGCCGCAAGCGCTGGCGCTTCTACACCACCCCGGGAGATCCGGCCAAGGGCTACGAGGCCGAGCCGTTCGAGCGCTCGACCATGAAGATGGCCGCGGCCACTTGGGGCGGCGAGTGGTGGAAGCGGGGCGGCGGCGGCGGTACGGTCTGGGACAACATGACCTACGACCCGGAGCTCAATCGCATCTACATCGGCGTGGGCAATGCGGGCCCATGGAATCCGCGCCTGAGAAGTCCCGGGGGCGGGGACAATCTATTCATCGCGTCCATCGTGGCGCTCGACGCCGATACTGGCCATTACATCTGGCACTACCAGGCCAATCCGGGCGAAGCCTGGGACTACAAGAATACGGCCAACATGATCACCGCCGAGCTCAACATCGGCGGAACGCCGCGTAAGGTGCTCATGCAGAGCCCGACCAACGGGTTCTTCTACGTCATCGACCGGCTCACCGGCCGGCTGATCTCCGCCGAGAAGACCGGCAAGGTGACCTGGGCCGACCACATCGACCTGGCTACCGGCCGTCCCGTCGAGACCGATAACATTCGCTATCAGAACGGGCCGGTCGAAATCTGGCCGAGCGCGGTGGGCAGTCATAACTGGCAGGGCATGTCGTTCAACCCGCGCAGCGGACTCGTCTACATTCCTTACATGCAGATAGGGGCGCGGATCACCGATGAGAACGACCCGAGCCCGCGAACCTCCGAGCCGGGCGTGCATTTCGGCGGGGTGTTCATCCAGTTGATCGTTCGCGACAAGGACGACAACAAGGGCGCCCTGCTGGCGTGGGACCCGGTCGCACAGCAGCCGCGGTGGCGCATACCGCGCGACGGCATGTGGAATGGTGGCGTGCTATCGACGGCCGGCGGTCTGGTCTTCCAGGGCACGGGCGACGGCGAGTTCCTCGGTTACGATGCCGTCAGCGGCGAGCAGCGTTGGCAATTCGATGCCGGTGGGGGCGTCATCGCGAGCCCCATCAGCTACTCCGTCGGCGGAGTGCAGTACATCTCGCTGCTCGTGGGCTGGGGCGGGACCGTCGCGCCCATCAGCGAACTGACCACCCGCGGCTGGAAGTTCGGCGCGCAGCCACGCCGGCTGCTGACCTTCGCGCTCGACGGCACGGCGAAGTTGCCGCCCACGGCGCCGCGCGATTTCAAAGTGCACGCACTGGACGACGCCGCACTGCAGATCGATACGGCCCTGGCCGCCGCGGGCGCCGCGCTCTATCAGAACAATTGCGCCTATTGCCACGGTCGTCGGCTGGTCACCGCCGGTGCGCCCGCAAACGACTTGCGGGAGTCGGCAATCGCCCTGCGCTGGGACAGCTTCCGTTCGGTGGTCGTCGAAGGAGCGCTGCTGCCAAAGTTGATGCCGCGCTTCGGCGAGCTGACCGAGGCTCAGGTGCGGGCTATCTACATGTATATTCGGTCCGGCGCGCGTGACGCTCTGCAGCAGGAGCGAGCGCCCTGAGACGACGCGCCACTCGGCGCGCGGCCACGCTCAAGTCCGATAGTGAGTCGGGCGCGCGTCCTGGGAGGAATCGAAATAATCATCGATGCGCGCGATGCGTCCGCCATCGACCCGTACGACCATGCAATTGGGGACTTCGAATGGCTCGCCATTTGCCTTCGTGCCCTTGCAAACGTGCTGCTGCACGAAGCCCCCGTCGAAATAATGCCGCCGAATCTGCGTATAGCGGAATTCTTTGAACATCTTCGGAAAGTTCGCGAGCATTGCGATGTTTTCGTCGCGCGGCTGCTCCACGTCGTCATAATTGTGCCAGATCACCGCGTCGCGCGTATAGAGTTCATCCAGCGCGCCGGTGTCCGTGGCTTCGATCGCGGCAAAGAACCGGTCCGCCAGTCGAGCCGTCGATGCATCGTTGTCCATGACTAAACCCTCGGATCAGTGGCAATAAAACACCTGCCCAAACGCCGGCAGGCGCCGATGAGCCTGGGATGGTCGATCAAGCAACCTCGCCCTGTGGATTGCTGCCGAGCAATGCCTTGATCTCCAGAAATTCCTCGAGCCCGAACACGCCGCCCTCGCGGCCGTTGCCCGAGTGCTTGTAGCCGCCGAACGGTGCGGCGGGATCCGCCGGCGCCCCGTTCAGGTACACGCGGCCCGTGCGCAAACGCCGCGCCACGCTGCGCGCATGATCGAGATCGCCCGAATAGACCCAGCCCGCGAGCCCATACACGCTGTCGTTGGCGATGTCGATGGCCTGCTCTTCGGTCTCGTACGGGATGATCGAGAGCACCGGGCCGAAGATCTCCTCCTGGGCAAGGGTCGATTTTGGGTGCACGTTGCCGAACACCGTGGGCCGCACGTAGTAGCCGCGCTCCAAGCCCGCGGGGCGGCCGGGACCTCCGGTCACCAACGTGGCGCCTTCGGCGATGCCGGCGGCAATCACGCGCTGCACCCGGTCGAATTGCGCTCGGTTGACCAGCGGCCCCATCTGGGTGCGGGGATCGAGCGGATCGCCCACCACGTAATTCTCCGCGGCTGCCTTGGCCGCGGCCCAGGCGCGCTCCTGTTGAGCGGCGTGCACCAGCATCCTCGTGGGCGCCTGGCAGGACTGCCCGCCGCCGACGTAGGAGCGCTGCAATCCGGCGGTCACGACCTTCTCCAGGTCCGAGTCCGGCAACACGACGTTGGCCGACTTGCCGCCCAGCTCCTGGTGCACCCGCTTGAAGGTATTTGCCGCCGCCACGGCGATCAGCGCGCCGGCGCGCGTGGATCCGGTGAAGGAGATCATGTCCACGTCGGGATGCGCGGCGATCGCCTGTCCGACCGTGGGGCCGTCGCCATTGACGAGATTCACAACCCCCGCGGGCACGCCTGCCTCGTGCATGGCCTCGAACAGTATCAGCGGACTCAAGGGCGAGTACTCCGAGGGCTTCGCCACCACCGTGCAGCCGGCGGCGAGTGCCGTGGCGATCTTGCTCATCAGCGTGCCGACCGGCACGTTCCAAGGCGAGATCAGGCCGCATACGCCAATGGGTTCGCGCACGATCTGCGTGCTGCCGAGCGGCCGCTCGAACTCGTAGGACTTCAGGATCTGCGCCATCTGCCCGAGGATGTTGACCGGCGCGGCGGCATGAAAGGTCTTCGCAAAATCGGCGGGCGAGCCCATCTCCTGCGTAATCAGCGCCGCCACCTCGGGGATTCGCGGCCGGTAGGCTGCGATGATGGCCTCGAACAGCTCGATGCGCTCGGCGGCGCTGCTCCGCGACCAGCGCGGGAATGCGCCGCGCGCTGCCGCCACGGCGATCTCCACGTCCGCCGCGCCGCCCATGGCCGCCTCCGCGAACGGCTGCTCGGTCGCAGGATTCACCAGCTCGCGCACCGCCGACACGGCCGGATCGACCCAGCGGCCGCCGATATAGAATCTGTAATTGTTCGATTTCATGGAGCTCCTGCCGAGAGCGCGGCGTGCGCGCAAAATATCACGATCCGAGCCGTTTATGGTAACGTGTGCGGCAATTGGCCCTTCGGCCTCCAGACTTGACCTGACCGCTTTGAAAATTGCGCCAACCGCGCCTATGATTTGTAGCAGTTCGGCATCGCCGCCGGATGCAAACGAAGGCCGGCGGGAGTCGTGACGAGCCATGGCAGCAACGTATGAGACGCGCGAGGCTATCAGCTCGGACGGCACCCGGCTGTCCGTCCGCGACCACGGCCCGCGGGCGGCTCCCGCCATCGTCCTCATCCACGGGTATTGCTGCTCTCAGCTCGTCTTCTCGCGCCAGGTCGGCAGCGCGCTGATCGATAAATACCGCCTCGTCAGCTACGACGTGCGCGGTCACGGCCAGTCTGAGAAGCCTGCCGACCCCGAGCGCTACAGCCGCAACCAGCTTTGGTCGGACGATCTGCACGCGGTGCTCGATACTCTGAAGATCGAGTCCGCCGTGCTGGTGGGCTGGTCCATGGGCGGACGCATCGCCGCCAACTATCTCTATACGCACGGCTCGGATCGCATTCGTGGCGTCAACTTCGTGAACACGCCGGTGCTGGCCGATCCGAAGACGGCATTTCGCGGTCCCGACGGCACCCTCTCGATGCAGACGCTGTCTCCCGACTGGGAGGAGTTCATCATCGGCACGGCGCGCTTCATGCGCGCCTGCACCGCGGTGCCCTCCACCGGCGAGGATTTCGATCTCATGATGGGCGCCGCCATGGTGGTCCCCATGGTCGCGCGTCAGGGCAGCTACAAGTGGCATATCGACTACGGCGATGCTCTGCGTCGGTTCGACCTTCCCGTGTTGGCGACGCATGGCGGCGGTGATCGGCTGATCCTGCCGGTCGCGGCCACGGAAGGCATCGCGAAGCGCATGCGGAATGTCGAGTTGTCCATCTATCCCGACGTTGGGCACATGCCTTTCTTCGAGAATCCGTCCAGATTCAACGCCGAGCTCGACGCGTTCGCCGCGCGCTGCCACGAAGCTTGATTCGCCACCCTCCAGAGACATCCCCCGCCCAGAACCCCAAGGAGAAATAGCCATGGCCATCAACTCTAAAATCAGCGACTCGGCGTCCGCGACCTCGCGGCTGCCGATCCGCCTGCATCACAACGCCTATGTCTGCGCCAACCAGGAGCGCACCCGGCACTTCTACGAGGACGTGCTCGGTTTTCCGTTGCTCGCCGCGTGGGTCGAGGAGGCGGATCTGCCGGAATTCCCGGGCGCCAAGCGCTCCTTCAGCCACACTTTCTTCGGCATCGCCGACGGCGGAGCCCTGGCGTTCTTCAACTTTCCCGACCCCGAAGTCGCCGATTTCTACAAGGCCAAACAGCAGTCCATGTTCGTGCACATCGCGCTCGCTGTCGACGAGTACGCCTACCAGGAGCTCAAGAAGCGGTTGATCGACTCCAAGGCCTTTGCCTGGGAGTACGACCACGGTTACTGCAAGTCCGTCTACGGTCACGACCCCGACGGGCTGCTGATCGAATTCACCGTGGATCCGCCCGACGTGGACAAGATCAACGATCACCAGCGCAAGACCGCGCACGAGACCCTGCGCCGCTGGGCCCAGGGCGATCGCACGCCGAACAACGACATCCGGCCGCACCACTGATCGGCGCATTGCGCGGGACTCGCTGAGCCAGAACGCCATTTTTTGAACCTGCAAAACCGGAGCCTCCATGGACCCCATCCAAGCCCTCTTGATCGAGAATGCGTGTCTGCGCCTCCTCACCGAATACACCGTCGCGACCGATTCGGACGACGCCGCCCTGTGGCTCGATGTGTTCACCGACGATGCCGTCTGGGAGGCGCCGAATCTCAAGCTCGAGGGCCGCGCGGCGTTTGCGAAATTCTTCGCGGGCCGCACCAATCGCAAGACTTCGCTGGTGCGGCACTTCTCGGCCAATGCGCTGGTGAAGATTCAGGATACGGACCATGCGACGGCCGTCTCGACCATGTTGGTATTCCGGCAGACGGACTACCCCGGCCAGGGTCCGGGCGTACTCAAGAATGCCACCAACATCGTGCAGAACGACGATGAGTTCGTGCGCGGCCCCAAGGGCTGGAAGATCAGGCGCCGCGTGACCTCGGTGGCGTTCGCCGCAGCGTCCTAGTGGAAATTGTCGATTGCGGCGCCGGAGCGCAGGCCGGGCTGCTGGCCCTGCCGGCGGCGAGACTCATCAGCCGATCACGCCCCGAGCGCAGTACTCGGCGGGCTTCGTCAGATCAGGCCTTCGTAGGAACCACCGTCGAGCTGCAGGTTCTGGCCGGAGATAAAACCTGCCTGCGCGCTGCAGAGGAACGCGCAGGCATCGGCAAACTCCCCGGGTGTTCCGAAGCGTCGCGCGGCGACCGTGCCGACGATCTGAGCGCGCGCCTCTTCGTAGCTGATGCTCTGCTCGCTCATCATGCGCTTGGCCATGAAGTCCTGGCGAGGGGTATCGATGCGCTCCGGCAGGAGACTGTTGATCGTGACGTTGTCGGGCGCGACCTCCTTGGAGATCGCCTTGCAGACCGCGGTGAGCCCGGTGCGCGCAGCGGTCGACAGGCCCATGGGGTAGCGCGGGGACTTCACCATCGCCGAGGTGATGTTGACGATGCGCCCGAACTTGCGCTTGCGCATGCCGGGAACCAGGGCGCGGATGAGCAGGATGGCGGGGATCATGTTGGCCTCGAAGGCGGCGATCCACGCGTCGTGATTCCAGTCATCCAGCTTGCCGGGCGGCGGACCCGCGTTGTTGTTGACCAGAATGTCCGCGTCGGGGCAGGCCGCGATCAGGTTGGCGCGGCCCTCATCAGTCGTAATGTCGGCCGCCACGTAGCGGCAGCTCCGCTCACCGTGCCTGGCCGCGATGCCCGCGCGGGCCTTCTCCAGCTTTTCCGCGTGGCGGCCGTTCAGGACCACCTGCACGCCCTCGCGTGCCAGCGACGTGGCGCACGCGAGACCCAGGCCTTGAGACGACGCGCAGACGATGGCCTTCCGGCCCGCAATATTGAGTTCCACCGAATTGCTCCCGAGTGATCGAAACCGTCCGGCGCCGGCCGCGCGGGCAGGTCCAAATCATATGGCATCGGCCGCCTTTATGGCAACGTGTGCGTAAACCGCTCGCCGCCCACGCGGCGACCGGGTATGATCCTGCCTCATGAGGGATTTGACGCGGTTTTCGAATACGGTCGCGGGACGCGAGGCTCAGGCTGAGGGCGGCGCAACCTTCGAGTCCTTCGACCCCTTCACCGGCGCACCCTGGGCAGCCATTCCACGCTGCAGTCCCGCGGACGTGGATGCCGCCGTTCAGGCCGCGCGCGCCGCCTATCGGTCGCCCGAGTGGCGCGGAATGACCCACACCGAGCGCGGCAAGCTGCTGGTGCGGCTCGCCGACCTCATTTTCGCACGCGCAGAAGAGCTTGCCGCCCTCGAGGTGCGCGACAACGGCAAGTTGATCTCCGAGATGCTGACCCAGCTCCGTTACATTCCCGAGTGGTACCGGTATTTCGGCGGCCTCGCCGACAAGATCGAAGGCGGCGTGCTGCCCATCGACAAGCGCGGCCTGCATGCATACACCCGCCGCGAGCCGCTCGGAGTGATCGCCTGCATCACGCCGTGGAACTCACCCCTGCTGCTGCTTGCCTGGAAGCTCGCTCCGGCTCTGGCTGCCGGCAACACCGCGGTCATCAAGCCGTCGGAGCATGCTTCGGCCTCGACGCTGTCGTTCGTCAAGCTGTTCGAGGCGGCGGGATTCCCGCCCGGCGTCGTCAATACCGTGACCGGTCTTCCGGAAGAGGCCGGCGCCGCCCTCGCCCGCCATCCGGATGTGGCCAAGATCGCGTTCACCGGCGGCGAATCCGGCGGCCTGCACGTGTATCGCGCCGCCGCCGAAGGGCTCAAGCACATCAGCCTCGAGCTCGGCGGCAAGTCACCCAATATCATCTTCGCCGATGCCAAGTTGGAGAACGCCGTGAACGGCGCCATCTCCGGCATCTTCGCCGCCACCGGCCAGACCTGCATCGCCGGCTCGCGGTTGCTGGTGCAGCGAAAGGTGCACGACGAGGTCGTCGACCGCCTGGTGGCGCTTGCCAAGACCGCGCGCGTCGGCGACCCCAAGCGCACCGACACACAGGTCGGTCCCGTAACCACCCGCCCGCAGCGCCAGCGCGTGCTCGACTACATCGAGATCGCGAAAAGCGGCGGCGCCTCCTGCGTGCTCGGCGGCGGCGTTCCTCGAGATCCCGCGTTGGGCAATGGGTGGTTCGTTGAGCCGACCGTGTTCACGGGCGTCGACAACAGCATGCGGATTGCGCGCGAGGAAGTGTTCGGCCCGATCCTCGCCGTGATCCCCTTCGAGGACGAGGACGAAGCGTTGGCGATCGCCAACGACAGCCCGTACGGCCTTGCCGCAGGCGTCTGGACCACCGACATCGGCCGAGCCATCCGCATGTCCGACCGCCTCGAGGCAGGCACCGTGTGGGTCAACACCTACCGCGCCATCAGCTTCATGGCGCCTTTCGGCGGCTACAAGCGCAGCGGCCTGGGGAGAGAGAGCGGTAAGGACGCGATCCACGAGTATCTGCAGACCAAATCGGTGTTCATCGATACCAGCGGGCAGGTGGCGAACCCGTTCGTGATCAGATAGAGACCGGTTCGCGGCTGGGCCTCCCGCGACTCTCAATCCCGTCCTTCGCTGAGCCTTACTCGATGTGAACCGCCGACGGCCCCTTCTCCACCCGATTCTCGATCGCCCCCAAGGCATCGATCTCCACCCGTACCGCGTCGCCTTCTTTCAGCCAGCGCGGCGGCTTGTATGCCACCCCGACGCCGCCGCAGGTTCCGGTGAAAATGAGATCACCCGGCTCCAGCGTCACGGCCTTGCTCAGGTACTCGATCTGCGCGTATACGTCGAATACCAGATGTTTCGTGTTGGATTTTTGCCGCTCCTCGCCGTTCACCAGACACCGGATCCCCAGCGTATGGGGGTCCGCCACCCCGTCGGCGGTGGTGATCCAGGGACCGATGGGCGCGTGCGTGTCGAACGACTTGCCGATCACCCATTGGGTGGTGCGGAGCTGCCAGTCGCGGACGCTCACGTCGTTGCCGACGCAGTAGCCAAACACGACTTCCTTGGCGCGCTCGCGGGGCACGTTGCGGCAGCGCTTGCCGATGACGGTCACCATCTCGCACTCGTGGTCGAGATGGCTCGAGGCTGCGGGCAGCTCGATCGGATCGAACGGGCCGTTGACCGAGGTCACGGCCTTGGAGAACCAGACCTGATCCTTCGGGATCTCGAGGCCGGACTCGCGGCAGTGGTCGGCGTAGTTCAGGCCGATGGCGAACACCTTGCGCGGAGCGCGCACCGGCGCCTGAAGCTTGGCGGCGGCGAGCGCGAGATCGGCCGGGCGCGAGGCTGCGGCCTGCAACTTCGGACCCCACTCGGTCCAGTGCGAGATCAGTTCGATCATGTCGGTGGGCGCGCCCCGCACGTGGCTGGAAACATCGACGATGCCGTCCCCGGAGACCATGCCGAGGCGTGAGGCGCCGTCGACCGAATATGTTACAAGCTTCACGCTGGCTTTCCTTCCGATGAGTCGATGGGTGCGGCGCGCGCGCCGCGTCAATTGCAGAATATTCGCCAGTATAGCATATGGACACGTGTGCTATGGAATGCAAGAATCGGCGGAGGAGCAACGAAATCAGGAGCGCACGAGAACATGTCGGGCAAGGACAGCGACGCGATTCTGCGGACCAGCGTGGTCGGCAGCTATCCGCAGCCGGATTGGCTGATCGATAAAGAGGTGTTGCGCGGGCAGTACGTGCCGCGAGTGCGCACCGAGAAGCTCTGGCGGGTGCCGCGCGAGCAGCGCGACGCGGCGATCCGCGACGCGACGCTGCTGGCGATCCGCGACCAGGAAGCGGCGGGAATCGACGTGATCACCGACGGTGAGACTGCGCGCGAGAGCTACAGCAATCATTTCGTGATGGGGTTGGACGGCATCGACGTCGACAATCCCGCCGTCATCACCAGCCGCATCGGACACCAGTTGCGGGTGCCGCGGGTGGTTGCTCCGGTACGTCATCGCGGCACTGTCGAGCTGGACGCCGCGTCGTTCCTGCGTGCGCACACCAAGAATCGCGCCAAGATCACCATCCCGGGACCCTTCACCCTCGCGCAGCAGGTGAAGGACGAGTATTACGGCGGCGATCTGCGCGCTCTGGCCCTGGATTTCGCGGCCGCGGTGAACGCCGAGGCGCGCGCGCTCGAAGCGACCGGAATCGACGTGATACAGGTCGACGAGCCGTGGCTGCGCAATGACCCTGAGAGCGCGCGGCGGTTCGGCGTCGAGGCGCTGGACCGCGCGCTCGAGGGCCTGAAGGTGCGTACCGCGCTGCACATGTGCTTCGGCTACGCTTTCCTGCGTTCCGGCCACAAACCCACCTCCTACGAATACCTCGCCGAGCTCGCGGGGTCGCGTATCGACGAGATCTCCATCGAAGCGGCGCAGCCCAATCTCGATCTCAGCGTGCTCGCGGAGCTCAAGGGCAAGAGCATCGCGCTCGGCGTGCTCGACCACTCGACGCCCGAGCCCGAGGCCGCCGCGACCGTCGCCGGGCGCATCCGCGCGGCGCTCGAGTACCTGCCGCCGGACCGCCTCATGCCATCGCCGGATTGCGGCATGAAGTACATGTCGCGCGACGCTGCCTTCGCCCGCTTGCAGTCGCTGGGGGCGGCCGCGGCGCTGGTGCGGCGCGAGCTGTCGTGATGGCGGCGCGCGGCGGCATGTGGACTGCATACGTGTACACAACCTGCACGGGTCGCGGTGCGGCATGCCCCTGAGGACATTCGACGCCATCTCAGACCTGGCCCCTCTGGTGGGCGAGGAGTTGTCGCTCAGCGATTGGTTTCCGGTCACGCAGCAGCGAATTGCGACCTTCGCCGACGCCACGGACGATCACCAGTGGATTCACCTCGACGCGGAGCGGGCACGCGCCGAGTCGCCGTACCAGAGCACCATTGCGCATGGGTTCCTGACGTTGTCGCTGCTCGTGCCCTTGTTCGCCTCGGCCCTGGGGATCGGCGGCACCAAGCTGAGCGTCAACTACGGGCTCAACCGGATCCGCTTCACCTCGGCGGTGCTCGCGGGCGATCGGGTTCGCGGGCGTTTCACGTTGCAGGAATACACCGATCTCGCGCCGGGCGCCCAGCTGACGTGGAAGTCGGTCATCGAGCGAGAGGGCGCGGAGAAGCCCGCCGTGATCGCCGAGTGGATCATGCGCCGCTACCCTTGAGCGTACAGAGGACACCTATGCACGGACTCATGCAATTCCAGCCGTTGCTTCTCACCGCCCTGCTGGAGCATGCAGCGCAGGCGTTCCCTCGCGTGCAGATCGTCTCCGAGAGCGGCGCAGGCCGCTTCCGCTACGGCTACGCGGATGCCGCGCGGCGCGCGCGCCGAGTCGCCTCCGGACTCCGCAGCCTGGGCATCCGCGAGGGCGATTTCGTCGGCTGCCTGGCGTGGACCACCCACCGGCACTTCGAGCTCATGTACGCGGTGCCGGGCGTCGGCGCGACCCTGCACACGGTGAACCCGCGCCTCTCGCACGAGCACATCAGCTACTCGATCAGGCACACGGGCGAGCGGGTCATGTTCGTGGACCCCGACTGCCTGGAGCTCATGGAGCAGATCGCTCCCCGCGCGCCCGAAGCCACCACCTTCGTGGTGATGTGCGCGCGCTCGGAGGCGCCGCCGACGAGCTTCCAGAACGTGCATTTCTACGAAGATCTCGTCGACGGCGGCGACCCGGATTTCGCCTGGCCGGTGTTCGATGAGCGCACCGCGTCCACGCTCTGCTATACCTCGGGAACCACCGGCGACCCGAAGGGCGTCCTGTACAGCCACCGCGGCACATATCTCTCGGCCCTGACCATTGCCGCCTCCAACGTGTGGGACGTCGGCCGAAACGACGCCATCATCGTGTTGGCGCCCTTCTACCACTGCAATGCCTGGGGAGCGACTTACCTCGGACCCATGGCGGGCGCCAAGCTGATCCTCCCCGGACGGGCCATGGACGGACGAAGCCTGCACCGGCTGATCGTGGAGGAGGACGCCACGGTCGGCCCGGGCGTCCCCACGGTCTGGCTGGGCGTCGCCGATCACTGCCGCGAAACCGGCGCTGGGCTCGGCAAACTCAATCGTATCGTGTGCGGCGGAGCGGCGCCGCCACTCGCACTGATGCGCACGTTTTGGCGCGACCACGGCGTACGCACGGTGCAGGTGTGGGGCATGACGGAGACCACGCATGCGGCGACCAACCTCTGGACCGATCTCGACGTGCTCGCAGGCGAGGCGGAGCCGCGCGCGCCGCAGGGACAGCCGGTATTCGGCACGCGTATCCGCATCGTGGGCGACGACGGCAAGGCGCTTCCCAAGGACGGCCAGTCCATCGGGCATCTGCAGGTGCAGGGACACTGGTGCGCGTCGGGGTATCTCAGGCGTCCGGACGTCGCGCTGTGCGATGCGGAAGGCTGGCTCAAGACCGGCGATCTCGCGGTCATCGGGCCGGATGATTCGCTGCGCCTCACGGACCGCCTCAAGGACGTGATCAAGTCGGGCGGCGAGTGGGTGAGCTCCGTCGATCTCGAGAATGCCGCGATCGGGCACGCGGCAGTCGCGGAGGCCGCGGTCATCGGCGTGCCGCATCCGCGCTGGCAGGAGCGCCCGCTGATATTCGTGGTGAAGCGCGCCGGCGCCGAGCTTTCTGCGGACGATCTGCGCGGCTATCTATCGGGCGTCGTCGCCAAATGGTGGGTACCCGAGCAGGTGATCTTCCTCGACGAGCTGCCGCACAACTCGACCGGCAAGGTTGCCAAAGACACGTTGCGCGAGCTCTACCGCACCAAGATCGCCGCGCAGGGGGGCTAGAGGCGGTTCGACCCTTCGCGCGGCGACCAGCACTGCGTCTCGAGACGCGTCGGTCGCGCGCCGAGCCTGCTCACAGCCGCCGCGCGATCCGCGACGCGTGCGGCGAGCGCGGCGCGGCGGCCTTTGGCGCCGAATCCAGCCGCGCGACGATGCCCTCGAGCTCGGGCGTCGGCGGCGCGTAGAGCTGCATCACCAGCGGGTCGTGCCCCGGAATGATATGGTCCGGCGACTCCGCCAGGCTCTCGACCAGGCGAAACGAGTCGAGCATGCCGCCCACGTCGAGCGTCACCGGGAACGGGCGGTCGGCCGCCATGTTCTCGAAATAATGCGCGCTGTCCGAGGCTAGCACCAGCCAGCCGCGCGCGGTGTGCACACGCACCGCCTGAAGCCCTGCGGTGTGGCCCGGCGTCGGATGCAGCGTCAAGCCCGGAGCGAGCTCGACCGCGCCCTCGTGCATGTCCACCCGACCCGCGAAGTTGAGCCGCACCATGCCGACCACATCCTCGGGCTCGTAGGCGTGCGCAAAGCAGCCGTACTTCATGTATCGTCCCGTGGCGTACGCCATCTCGCGCGCCTGAAGGTGGAAGCGCGCCCTGGGAAACTTGTCGAAATTCCCGACGTGATCATAATGCAGGTGTGTGATCACCACGTCCTCGACCGCGTCCGGGGCGACGCCCAGTAAGGAGAGACTTTGCGCCGGACATCTGAGCCACCGACGTTTGCGCCGCTCGGCGATCGGCGCCGTGAAGCCGGTGTCTACCGCGAAAGCACGGCCCTCGCCCCGCACCAGCCAGACGAAGTAATCCATGGGCATGGGCGTGTCGTGCGGATCGCCGCCGATGAAATGCTCGGGACGGCGGGCATCGCGCGTCGCGTAGCGGATGGCGTAGACCTCGTAAATCGGAAGATTACCGCTCATGTGGGATCCTGTCGCGCGGCGGCGCGGATGCGCCGGAGCGCCGATTCTCGGCACCCGCGGCGCGCCCTGTCAAACGGAAACCGAAAGTTCATCGGAATCGCGGCGGCGCCACCGTGCGGCTCCCCATGAAAAAGCGCGTGGCGGGCGGCGACTGGCGGGCGGTGATCGCCGGCGCACGCGGGCGGGTGTCCGGCGGCGAACGGGTGCTGAAGCAGGACCGGAGCCGTCAGCGGAGCGAGGAGATCATCGCGGCGGCGCTGCGGGTGTTCGCCCGCGACGGCATCGCGGGGGCGCGCATCAGCGACATTGCCGCCGAGGCGGGCGTCCCGCCGGCCTCCATCTATGACTACTTCCCCGGCAAGCAGGATCTGGCCTATGCGGTGCCGATCGTGCACCAAACCAAATTCTTCGGCGAGTTCGCGGCTTGCGCAGACGGCTTCGTGACCTCGCGCGGACGCCTGGCGCACTACCTCTGGCTGACCGCCGATTACGCGCGCCGCCATCCCGTATGGGCCCGCGTTCTGTACCTCGAGATCTGGCCGAGCGTTCTGGTCAAGGACTCGCGCGTCCGGCATGTGCTCGACGACTATTCACGCATCATGCTGAGCCTGATCGCGGAGGGCGCCGAGAACGGTGAGTGGCCACGTCAGGACGAGCCGCTGCAGGCCGCCACCATCTTCACCGGCGCCATCGGCCAGTTGATCATAACGTGGCTGCTCTACCGCAGACCCCGCGATCTGGTCGGTGCCGCGGCGCCGATGATCGCGCGAATGCTGGGCTTGCTCGACGCTCCGGGGCCGGCCCTGCCGCGGCGCGCAAGAATCCGAAAATAATTCGAGATTGTGTTTGACTTGGCGGCATGCTGCGCGATAATCGCTGCACGTCCCTGCGGTCGCACACGGAGAAATCATGACGGTCCGATTTGATGGTCGTGTTGCGGTGGTCACCGGCGCAGGCAGCGGCCTGGGCCGAAGTCACGCCTTGTTGCTGGCCTCGCGCGGCGCGCAGGTGGTGGTGAACGATCCGGGCGGCGCGCTGGACGGCAGCGGCGGCTCACGCTCGGCCGCGGATACGGTCGTCGAGCAGATCCGCGCGGCGGGCGGCGCGGCCGTGGCGAGCTACGACAGCGTGTCGGATCAGGCGGGCGCCGAGCGCATCGTCAAGACCGGGGCCGACGCCTTCGGCGGTCACGTGGACATCTTGGTGAATAATGCGGGCATTCTGCGCGACAAGACCTTCGCCAAGATGAGCCTGGACGACTTTCGCGCGGTCGTCGAGGTGCATCTCCTGGGCTCGGTCTACTGCACCAAGGCCGTGTGGCCCTATATGAAGGACCGCAACTACGGCCGCATCGTCATGACCTCTTCCGGCGCCGGCCTCTACGGCAGCTTCGGCCAATCGAACTACGGCGCCGCCAAGGCCGCCGTGCTCGGTCTCATGAACGTGGTCAAGCTCGAGGGAATCAGGAACAACATCCTGGTCAACGCGGTCGCGCCCATCGCGGCGACGCGCATGACCGAGGCGCTGTATCCGAAGGCCGCGCTGCCGCATCTGCGCTCCGAGTACGTGTCGTCGGCGGTCGCCTACCTCGCCAGCGAGGATTGCACGGTGACCGGCCACATCATCAGCGCCGGCGGCGGCTACTTCGCGCGCGCGCAGATGATGGAAGGCAAGGGTGTGTTCCTCGAGCCCGAGGTCGCGGGCGACCCGGACGCCGTGGCGCGCTGCTTCGAGCAGATCTCGGACCTCAGCGCCGCGTGCGGCTTTCCCGGTGCGATGGAGTACACCGAGAAAGTGCTGGGCCGGTTCGGTCCGGTCGGGACATGAGCGGCGCGCCGCACTTCCTCGGCCGCGTCGAGGGGGGCATCGCCTGGGCGACGCTCAACCGGCCCGACGCGATGAACGCGTTCTCGCCGGAGATGCGCGAGGACCTCATCGAGTTCTTGATGCGCGTCGAGCATGATTCCGAGGTGCGCTGCGTGGTGCTCGCAGGGAGCGGCGAGAACTTCATGGCGGGGGGCGACGTGAAGAGCTTCACGGCCGATCTCGCCCAGGGGCCGGAGCAGCGGCGCAGCTTCTTCGAGCGCACCTGTCACGCCATGCATCCCATCATCTATTTGATCCGCCGCATGCCGAAACCGGTGATCGCCAGCGTCCAGGGCGCCTGCGCGGGTCTCGGCACCAGCTTCGTGCTGGCCTGCGATCTCGCCATCGCGGCCGATAATGCCTTCTTCACGCTGGCTTACGTCAAGATCGGCACCACGCCGGACGGCGGCGCGTCCTTCTTCCTACCGCGCACCGTGGGCATGAAGCGCGCCATGGAGATCGCGCTCCTCAGCGAGCGCTTGGATGCGGCCACGGCGGAGCGCCACGGCCTGATCAACCGCGTGGTTCCGGCGGACAATCTCGCCGCGGAGACTTTCACGATGGCCTCGCGTCTCGCCTCCGGCGCCACGCAGGCGCTCGGCCGCACGAAGGCGCTGCTTTCCAGCGCACTGGAGCGGGACCTGGAGTCGCACCTGCAGCAAGAGGCCCTGAATTTCGCGGCCAGCACCATGACCTCGGACATGATCGAAGGCGTCACCGCGTTCGTCGAGAAACGGCGGCCGAAATTCGAGAACCGCTGATGACGGACGCAACGGGGGAGACATGATCGACGGCGTGGGTTTCATCGGCCTCGGCAAGATGGGCGGCGCGATCGCCGGCCGCTTGCTGGCCAAGAGCGGTCAGCGTTTCGTGGTCTTCGACACCCGCAAGGAGGTCGCGGATCGATTCGTCGCCGAGGGCGCAACCTACGCGGACAGCCCCGCCGCGGTGGCCTCGAGTTGCGAGGTGGTGTTCGCGAGCCTGCCGACGCCGGCCGTCGTCAAGGAGGCCGCTCTAGGTCGCGGCGGCGTGATCGAGGGCAAAAAGGCGCGCATCTTCATCGACGTCTCGACCACCGGGCCCCAGGTCACGGAGGAAGTCGCAGCCGGGCTGGCGGCCGCGGGGCTGGACATGATCGACTCGCCCGTGAGCGGCGGCATCGCGGGCGCCATGAACGGTACCCTGGCCGTGATGGTCGCGGGCAAGCCTGCGAGCATCGAGCGCTGCGCCGATCTGCTCGCCATCGTCGGCAAAGTGTTCCGTGTCGGCGAGCGCCCGGGCCTCGGGCAGACCATGAAGCTCTGCAACAATCTGCTGTCCTCCGCCGTGCTCGCGCTCACGTCCGAGGCCATGGTCTTGGGCGTGAAGGCGGGGCTCGACCCCAAGGTCATGCTCGACGTCATCAATACCGGAAGCGGCCGAAACAGCGCCAGTACCGACAAATTTCCCCGCTCCGTGCTGCCGCGGACATTCGACTTCGGGTTCTCGACCGGGCACATGTACAAGGACGTGAAGCTCTTCATGGAGGTCGCGGAGCATTTGGGCGTGCAGATGTGGGTCGCGCCGGCCGTGCGTCAGATCTGGCTGCAGGCCTGCTGCGAGGTTGGACCTGATTCCGACTTCACGGCCATCGTGAAATGCATCGAGCGCCTGGCGGGAGTCGAGGTGAAAGCCGCGCCGCCCAAGCAGCGCGCATAGCCCGCATTCAAGTTTACGAGGAGAAATCAATGGCATCATTCGAGAAAGGTCTGGAAGTTCGCAAGGCCGTGCTGGGCAGCGAGTTCGTCGAGAAGTCCATCAACTCGGCCGACGATTTCAATCGTCCGCTGCAGGAGCTGGTCACCGAGTACTGCTGGGGAGCGGTCTGGACGCGGGAGGGCCTGACCCGGAAGACCCGAAGCATGCTGAATCTCGCCATGCTGACGGCGCTCAACCGCCCGCATGAGCTCAAGATGCACGTGAAGGGCGCGCTTCGCAACGGCGTCACGCAGGACGAGATCCGCGAGGTGCTGCTGCAGGCCACCATATATGCGGGCGTGCCCGCCGGCGTCGATGCCTTCCGCACCGCGCGCGAGGCTCTCAACGAAGCAAGGAAGGAGACTGAGGCAAAATAATGGCCACCACCGAGGTCACGTCGGAAATCGCGGGTACGGTACAGAGCATCGAGAAGCATCCCGGCGACGAGGTCGCCGTCGACGACGTCATCGTGCTGCTCGACTGCATGAAAATGGAGATTCCGGTGGTGGCTCCCGCCCCCGGCCGCATCGCGGCGCTGCACGTCAAACCGGGCGACATCCTCACCGAGGGGCAGCTCGTGGCGGTGATCGAGCGATGACCTGGCAACCGGAGATCGACGAGCTCAAGGAGCGCGAGAAGCTCGCGCAGCAGATGGGCGGCGCGGAGAAGATCGAGCGCCAGCGCAAGGGCGGCAAGCTCACCGTGCGCGAGCGCATCGATCAGCTCCTGGATCCGGGCACCTTCCACGAGATCGGCGCCATCGCCGGCAAGGCGGCGTACGACGCCGACGGCAAGCTGAGCGAGTTCCAGCCCGCGAACTTCGTCATGGGCCGCGGCAGGATAGACTCACGCCCCGTCGTGGTGGGCGGTGACGATTTCACGGTGCGCGGCGGCGCGATGGATGCCGCCATCGGCAGCAAGCAGGTCTTCGCGGAGCAGATGGCCAACGAGCTCCGCCTGCCCATCATCCGGCTCATCGACGGTACCGGCGGCGGCGGCTCGGTCAAGACGCTCGAGACCGACGGACGCAGCTACGTGCCTTACAACCAGGGCTGGGACTGGGTCGTCGACAATCTCGCCAAGGTTCCCGTCGTCGGCTTGGGGCTGGGCTCGGTGGCCGGCCTAGGCTCGAGCCGCCTGGTGACCAGCCACTACTCGGTGATGGTCGCGGGCATCTCGCAGATGTTCATCGCCGGTCCGCCCCTGGTGGCAGCTACCGGCGAGATCGTGACCAAGGAGGAACTGGGCGGTGCCGACATCTGCGCGCGCGCCGGCGCCGTCGACGACATCGTCGCGACCGAGGCGGAGGCCTTCGCGCGTGCGCGCAGGTTCCTGAGCTATCTTCCCTCGAACGTCTTCGAACTGCCGCCGCGCGGCGCCATCGAGGACCCCGCCGATCGCCGCGACGACTGGCTCATTCAGGCCATTCCGCGCGATCGCCGCAAGGTGTACGACATGCGCAAGATCGTGCGCAGCGTGGTCGACACGGATTCCTTCTTCGAGTTCTCGCGCAAGTACGGCGGCTCCGCCATCACCGGACTCGCCCGCCTCGACGGCTGGCCGGTCGCGGTGCTGGCCAGCGATCCTTACCACTATGGCGGCGGATGGACCGCCGATGCCTCGATCAAGATCACCCGCTTCATCGACTTCGCGCACACCTTCCATCTGCCGGTGGTGAACTTCGTCGACGTCCCGGGCTTCCTCATCGGCAAGCAGGCGGAATCCGAAGGCACCATCCGTCATGGCGCACGCGCTCTCGCCGCCCTGTACCAGGCGAGCGTGCCGTGGTGCTCGGTCCTGGTGCGCCGCGCCTTTGGCGTGGCCGGCGCCGCGCACACCGATCACACCAAGCTGCACTATCGCTATGCCTGGCCTTCCGGCGACTGGGGCTCGCTCCCCGTCGAAGGCGGCATCGAGGCGGCCTATCGCGCCGAGCTCGCGGCCGCGGCGGATCCCGCCAAGCTCCGCGGCCAGATCGAGGAGCGCCTCAACGTGTTTCGCTCTCCCTTTCGCACCGCGGAAGCGTTTTTGGTCGAGGAGATCATCGATCCGCGCGATACGCGCCCGCTCTTGTGCGAATTCGCCAATCTGGCCGCACCTTTGCGCCAGCCGGGCACCGTGGCCACTTCGTTCCGTCCCTGACCGCAGCTGGAGATCTTCTCCCCGTCTCGACGCCTCATCACCAGGATCATCATGCCCCACGAGCCACCATCGGCGCCCGGCGCCGAGTACGAAAAATACCTGAAGAGCGGCGCGCTGCGCCTGCAGTGCTGCACGGTCTGCGGCAAACAGATCTTCTACCCGCGCACCCTTTGTCCGTATTGCGGTTCGGTCGCGCTCGAGTGGCGTGCTGCGTCGGGGCGCGGCACGGTGTATTCCGCCACCACCGTCCGGCAGAAGCCGGAGCGTGGCGGTGACTACAACATCTCGGTCATCGAGCTGGCCGAGGGCGCGCGCATGCTGAGCCGGGTCGAAGGCATCCCGGCCGCGGACGTGAAGATCGGCATGCCGGTCGAGGCCGTGATCGGCGAGGCCAACGGCGCCGCGCTGCTGCTGTTCCGCCGAATGGAACTGCCATGAGCGTACGCAATTTGCGCGGCGCCGCCGCATTCGTCGGCACCGGGCTCGCCGGCATCGGCGCATCGCCCGGATTCACCCATCTCGACCTGCTCGGTCTCGCCGTGCACGATTCGCTCGAAGACGCCGGCATTCCGCTCGCGGAAGTCGACGGCCTGTTCACGGCGAACATGGCCAACATCCTCCCAACCCTCGCCGTGGGTGAATATCTCGGCATCCGGCCCGCCGTCGCGGTTGGCACCAACACCGGCGGCAACTCCTTTGTCGATCATCTTCTGTGGGCGGCCATGGCGCTCGACGCCGGCCTCTGCAACGTCGCGCTGATCTGCTACGGCAGCAACGCGCGCACCGGCAAGGGTACGCCTCCGGACGCGCCGCCCTACGAGGCCATCTACAACCCCCGCGAACCCATCTCATCCTATGCGCTCGCCGCCGCCCGGCACATGCATGTGTACGGCACCACCCGCGCGCAGCTCGCCGCGGTCGCGGTGGCCGCCCGACAATGGGCGCAGCGCAATCCCGCCGCCTTCGTGCAAGATCCGCTGTCCCTGGACGATGTGCTCAAGAGCCGCATGATCTGCGATCCCTTGAGTCTGCTCGATTGCTGCCTGGTCACCGACGGCGCCGGCGCCATCGTCATGACGCGCCCCGATCGCGCCCGCGATCTGCGCAAACCTCCGGTGTACCTCCTGGGATGCGCCAGCGCACAGAGCCATCGCCAGATCAGCCAGATGCCCGATCTAACGGTGACGCCCGCCGCCATCTCCGGGCCGCGCGCCTTCGCGATGGCGGGCGTTCGGCCCGGCGACATCGACGTGCTGCAGCTCTACGACGCCTTCACCATCAACGTCATCCTCTTCCTCGAGGACCTGGGCTTCTGCAAGAAAGGCGAGGCCGGCGCGTTGGTCGCGAGCGGCGCCATCGCCCCGGGAGGCTCGCTGCCCGTGAACACCAACGGCGGCGGACTCTCGTGCGTGCATCCCGGCATGTATGGCATCTTTGCGGTGATCGAAGCGATCGAGCAGCTCCGCGGCTCGGCCGGCGAGCGTCAGGTGAAGGGAGCCGCAGTAGCGCTCGCGCACGGCAACGGCGGACTCCTGTCCGCGCAGACCACGGCGATACTCGGGACCGCAGCCACCCTTTAGCACGAGGATCAGCGCTGCGGTGTTCCGCTCAGCCCGCGGCCGTTGCCGGCATCAAATCCTGCGGGGACCCATTCTGGACTCCCTTGCGCAGCGGCGTGCAGTCCGCCGGGAAATCCTGCGAGAACTCCGCGCCAACGTCCTCGAGCATGCGCAGGAACTCGCCGAGGTGCCGGGTGCCGCCGGTCAGGATGTCGTGCATCACCACCACGCTCCACGGACGCGACTTGCACTCCTCGAAGGAAGTATTCATCCAGCTGCCGGGCTGCAGGCGCTCCGGCGCCACATGGGTCCAGAGCACCACGGTGTACTTGCGCTCCACCAGCGTCTGCCAGGTCGGCGCGTTGAGAAGATGCGGCCCGATCTTGGCCCGCCCGAACGGACGATACAGCGGCTCGCCGCCGCGCAGGTTGCCGAGCAACGCCTCGGTGGCAAGCAGCTCCTGTATCCCTTCCGCGGGATTGTCGAGGAGGCCGAACGGCACGGAGTGGCTGTAGGAATGGTTGCCGAGGCGATGACCCTCGTGCGACGCGCGCTCCGCGATCTTGCGCAGCGCCGGATTCGCGATGTTCTTGCCGAGCAGGAAAAACGTCGCCTTGGCACCGTACGCCGCCAAGGTGTCGAGCACCCGAGGCGTGATCTCGAGATCCGGCCCATTGTCGAACGTTAGGGAGACTTTCATTCGCAAACAGCGTACCGGGCATAAGCACACGTGTCCATACCCGGCACCATCGCGGGCGGCGCGCCGGCTGGGATCCGCCAAAAGCCGGCGGGATGGCGCTGCACACGTGCCCCGGCCGCCGCGGGCGGCACGGGCAGCACGGCACGGATTTGTGATACGATGATGTTCGTCACATAATTCAAAGACTTACATCATGCAGGGAATGCTCCGCAGCCGTACCGTCCATGCGTAAAACCCAGCTACCGTCGCCGGCGAGCAACGTCACGATCAAGGATGTCGCAGAGCATCTAGGCATTTCGCACTCGACGGTCTCGCGCGCGCTCGCGGATCACCCCTACACCAATGCGCAGACCAAGCAGCGGGTTCGCCAGGCCGTCGACAAGCTGGGATACGTGCCTCACGCCGCGGCGCGCGGCCTGCGCCAGGACAAGGGCACCATGGTGGGGCTCATTCTGCCCGAGCTGCAGAATGAGATGGCCGTCGTCATGGCCCAGACCGTCGCGGCCAACTGCCTGAAGGCGGGCCTGCAGCTCATGCTGGCAGTGACCGGCGACGACCCCAACATCGAGTATCAGCACGTCAAGGCGCTCCGTGAAGCCCGTGCCCGCGGTATCATCATCACCGCCTCGCCGGGCATGCTCGACAAAACCGTCGAGCTCCTGCGCTCCATTCCGACCACGCAGTTCTCACGCCGTCATGCGCTGCTCAACGCGCCTTCCGTATCCATCGACGGCGAGCAGGGCGTGTTCGGCGCGACGCAGCATCTGCTGCAGCTCGGGCACACCCGTATCGCCTACGTCGGCATGGACGTAGACAAGAGCACCGGCGCCGAGCGCCTGGCGGGATTCGTGAAGGCGCACAAGCAATTCGGCTCGCGGCTTGACCCGACGCTGCAACGGCTGGGCCCCGCCATGGCGGATTTCGGACGAGCCGCCGTCAGCGATCTTCTACATATCGGCAAGCCGCCGAGCGCGCTCGTGATGGGCGCCGGCTCGATGACCATGGGCGCCTTGATGTCGCTGCGTCAGGCCGGCCTCGAGACGCCGGGCGACATCTCGCTGGTGGGATTCGGCGATCCCTCCTGGTATGCGCTCTGGAGTCCGGGCATCACCGCCATCGGGCTGCCCATGTTCGAAATGGCGGAGGCGACCACCGGTCTGCTCATGCGGCAGATGACGCCCGGCGCGCCGGGCGAGTCGAAATCGATGACGCACATCAAGATCGAATCGCGCTTCCTCGTGCGCGGCACCACGGCGCCGGTGCAGAAGCGTT
>Ga0134126_10002171_pt1 | contig 24818 bp, 19 predicted proteins | sample KB31752_FD_96881 | JGI IMG/M metagenome (GOLD analysis project Ga0134126, IMG submission 96881) | Terrestrial soil microbial communities with excess Nitrogen fertilizer from Kellogg Biological Station, Michigan, USA - KB3-175-2 | ecosystem: Environmental > Terrestrial > Soil > Unclassified ... | reverse complement strand
TTGAGGGGAAATGATTGTAAATACGTTGGATTAATCTTCAAATTATTCGATCTTCATTACGGGAAATCAACTAATGCTATTGCCGGACAATGCATCAAATGGTTTTCTTCCAAGCACTAACTACCCTTTTTATGTGAAAAAATATAATAAGGGAATTTAAATGCCAAATAAATATATTAAATTATTAATGTTATTGCAAGTTTGTGCTGTAATTACCGCGTGTGTAAATAATAACGTGGGCTCTTCAGGTTCTTCTTCCTCGCCTTCTTCTGCTACCATTACACCAGCAGTATATACGGTCGATAGTCCAATTGGAGTTTTAAGCTGGAATGTTAAAGGTGATACCAGGCAATTGGTAAATGGCGGATGGAATGTGGTGTCTCCAAATAGAGGAAACCAAGGGAAACAAATTGATTTTATTAAAAGCCAAATTGCAAGTAAACAAATTGATTTCATAAATTTAGTACAGACAATGGAAAATAATAGAAATAATTCTACAGAATTAGATAAAGTGCTGGGAACTGATAGATGGGGTGGTATTTACAGCGATTGTGTTTTGGATGCTACTCAAATCATATATGATAAAACAAAATGGACACCGGTGGGCCCTGATTTTCCGCATGGGGGCTTTAAGGGTTGCAAATCTTCCTGGGATGATAGGCCATATTCCATGGCTGTATTTAAAAACATAAACCCACTGAGTAAAAAGGTACTATTCATTAGTGCGCATTTGCCTCATAATGCACCAGATAATACCTGGAGTGAGTTAGAAAACTTTAAGGCCAGTGTAGCAGCGCTTATTAATAGCAATGGCGGTGCACGTAACGTACGTGTAATTATGGCTGGTGATATGAACGAAGTTGGAGGAAATTTTTATAATTTTGCAACTCATGACTTTATCAATACATTTAATGCAGCGGATGCAACAATCCCGGGAGCACTATCTGAAGAGAAGAATTCATGCTGTAGTAACGATGGTTATAGCTACTACTTTGATAAAGTATATGCCACCAATTCAAAAATCACTGAAACAAGTATGGACAATACTGATTACAACATTGTAGAACAACATCGTCCAATATATGTGGTAGTAGGACCACTTAAACCAAAGTTGTAAGAAAATTTATGTGTACTCATGGAATACAGGAGTGTATCAATAACCATAATTCCAAATCAGCCCTTGATGTGCTGAAGGTTTTGGTTATTGATATGCGAAGCAGTTGTAATTCTGTTTCATAAGCAATACATTCTTGGATAATGGCTACGTTCCTAGGTTGATCAATTCTTGGAATAACGTGACAGTTTTCAACTGTTGCTTTAATCCTTCTAGAGATGTGTCAGAAAAGCATCTCATACCAATGGTACTTTCTTCCATAAGCAACTTTTTATATCCAATACTTGAAGAATTTTCTTGTGCATCTCCAGACGTTGGGTCTTTTATGTTAATATTGTATCGTTTCCCGGTTTTATCATCTACAAAATTAACAACAAACTTGCTACCCATTACAAAGGGATTAAACTTAGGTGTTCGATCTATCTGGATTGTAGGGGATTTACTTGAATAAAATGCCCCAAATGCTGTTATAAGTTTAATATCAGTATCCCTGTTTAACGTTGACCAACGAAATACACAATTAGCCATTTCCCCTGTATTTTTTTTACAAACTTTGGCCAGAGCATCTCTCTTCGAGATAGCTTCTTCCTTCTTCTTTTCAGAATTAACCTTTCCCTTAAAATGTGTTTCAATCGTATTTAAATCAGCTATTTTAGCAGTATTTGCTACATTTTCAAGGCCAAGTACCATTTCTGAATCAGGAGTGGAAAAAAAACAAACCCCTTCTTCTTCACCGACACCTGCTATCGCAGATGTCGTAGTAGGTGTTGCAGCAGATGTTGTAGTAGGGTTTGCTACTAATCTCTCTTCCCGGCATTGCAAAAGATATGTATCTTCTTTCATATCTGTATATGTGTAGTTATCTGTGTTCCCTACTTGAGTTATAAACCATTCCTTGGGTTTACCATCCTTTTCTACCTCACCATGCATATACTGTACAACATTCCTATTACGTATGTTACGTATATAAAAATTCCGATTTTTAATTTTATAAGTACCAACTTCATTTTTTGCATAGGCACTATCTATAGAGTCCTCTTCTCTTAGGTTACCAAATGGAGTTTCCATAATATCTTTTTCTTTACTATAAGTCCACCCAAATATAGGTTTGCTATTAATCGTAGTATCATGTGCCTTCTTACAGATTATAGTTTCAGCATTTACAGTTGTTGCTATGCATAAAAAAGACGCGGCAATCAACGTACATATCAGGGGTTTTTTAGTTATTTTATTTTGTTTCATTTTTACTTCCTATGTTAATAAACCAACAGTTACTCAGATCTGTAGCCCGTCGTATTCTATCATAAATAAAATAAATTGCAATACGGAATTTCCGTAAGAGGGCCCATTCAAGCATGAAATACATTCTTGTAAGGTTATGTAATACTTTGCTTAATTATCTCCACCGGCATGAGTCTGCGATATTACCTAAATTATTAAAAAACTCGTCATCAGACGTGTCAGATGTATTTGTAGAATCAGTATGATCAGTTTGTTTATTCACTGCACATACTCTGCATTTCATTGTAATTGGTTGTCCATAGCTGCTTGAATATATCGTGCCGTCTACTTCTGTATTTTTATTTGAAGTATTTTTTTTAATAGGAATAGGAATATGAATATCATAAATTCCAATTGCACGTTCATCTTTAAAAGGATTGAGGAAAGCATGTGTTTTATTTAGGTCATCCTTGATGTTAGTAAGAAGATATTTATTGGGATGGAGAACATAGATAAAAATACATGAATCATTTTTATCACAGGAATTGTCATCGATATTATTTATTGATTGTTCATTAAATGTTGTTGCAAACGCTGCATTTGGAGCTTGAAACCTACATGATCCCATTTCTACTTCCTCAGCTCCTGCTATAGTAATACACAAAAATATAATGAACAAATAGATACGCAGATCCGTAACCCCATTATACCATGAAGCAAAAAAATCGTATATACGGAATTTCCGGAGTTGGTATTATAAAAATAAGTCCAAAGTATTCATACTAAACTATGCTAAAATAGTGTGTTTGGAAAAATATTCTGTCATCATCGCGCACGCGGGGATCCGGGGATATTGATTCCCGCCTTCGCGGGAATGACATATGGGCTGGAATGACATAGGCGCAGGAACGACTTCTAGGGAGAACCAATTCAAGTATGTCCAAAAAACAACTAATTTTAGATCTATTTGCCAAAGATATGATTAAATTTGGTGAATTTACACTAAAGTCCGGTAAAAAATCATATATTTATGCCGATATTCGCACTTCTATTTCTTATCCATCAATTTTTAAACAGATATGTAATGAATATGCCAAAATAATGAAGAATATTCATTATGATATGATCTGCGGTGTACCTTACTCAGCTCTTGCCATAGCTAGTGCTATAGCTTATGAACACGCTATCCACATGTTGCTCAAACGTAAAGAAGTCAAAGAATATGGAACTAAAAAAATTCTTGAAGGCTCATATCAACCAGGTCAAAATTGCCTGTTAATTGAAGATGTAATCACCACAGGTGCCAGTTTAATTGAAACAACAAATGTCCTAGAAGAGCATGGGCTAAAAGTAACAGATGTATGCACCCTCATTGACCGCAATCAAGGTGGCCGCGAAATCATGATCCAACATGGTTATAAACTACATAGTATTATGAATTTAACAGATATTATTGAAGTTTTATTTGAAGAAAATAAAATATCAGCAGATGATAGGCTAAAGGCATTGAAGTTATTATAAAAAAGAGATATAACGGCAAATAAATGCCTTGTCAAGATTTAGCAATTTTTTTATTAATTTAGCGTAAAAAAATGGCAATTGTCTGAGCTCGTGCGAGTTTTGCCATTTTAGCTAAATTAATAAAAAAATTGCTAAATCTTGTTAGGCTTGAACTTTTCGGTTACCTTTTGATTTAAGCCAAAAGGTGACTGGGCGCGCTGCCACACAGCGCAATAAATTAATTTATAATGGGATTGCCTGATGATATTATCTACAAACATTTTTAAGCCAGCGAAGCTGGCCCTGGCTAATGGCCGCATATTTGAAGGTTTGGCCCCAGCATGGCAAAGTGCTAATGTTTCTGGTGAAGTTGTCTTTAATACGGGTATGACTGGTTATGAAGAAACCCTAACTGACCCCTCCTATAGTGGGCAAATACTAACCTTTACCTATCCGATTTTAGGCAATTATGGTGTTGCTGATGGTACTAATTTTGAATCTAAAAAAATACATGCCCAGGGAATTATCTGCCAAACATTATTTAATAATCCAAGTCATCACGAACAAACCCAGACTTTTTTAGACTGGCTGGAGAAAGAGCAAACTCCAATAATTACTGGCATTGATACCCGAGAACTAACTAAAGTTATCCGCGAGCATGGAGTAATTAGTGGGGCACTAGTCTTTGATAATAAAATTCCAAAAAAATTTCGTGATGCAATGGCAACAGATTGGGTAAAAACCGTTAGTCGGGTGGAAGTAGAAACCTTTGGAAGTGGTAAGTACAAGATTATTTTAGTAGACTGTGGTACCAAGCAAAATATTATCCGTAATCTGCTGCAATTTGATATTACACTCAGAGTTGTACCCTATGATTATGATTATTCTGCAGAAGAATTTGATGGCGTATTCTTATCCAATGGTCCAGGGGACCCTAAATTATGTAAAAATACAATTAAGATAGTTGATCAGGCAATGCGACGGGCTAAACCAGTTTATGGTATTTGTCTGGGATCCCAGCTAATGGGATTGGCAATAGGGGCGAATACCTATAAGCTGAAATTTGGTCATCGTGGACAAAATCAGCCCTGCATTGAATTAAGCAGCAATCGTTGCTATTTAACCAGTCAAAATCATGGCTACGCAGTGGATGAGGAGACGATACCCGAAGATTGGGAGGTCAGCTTCAGGCATTTAAACGATAAGAGCGTATCGGGAATAGCCCATAAATTTTTACCTTTCTCCGCGGTTCAGTTTCATCCGGAAAGCGCTCCGGGACCACACGATACGTTTTATTTCTTTGAACAATTTATAGATTGTGTAGTTAAAATAAAAGATCGCCACGCTGCGCTCGCGATGACAAATGATGCTTGCGCTCGCGATGATAAATGATGCTTGCGCTCGCGATGATAAATGATGCTTGCGCTCGCGATGACGCAAGATAGTGTAATTAAGCATAAGGATAAGGTAGAGATTTTGTGAAAAATATACTAATTTTAGGTTCTGGCGGCTTACGTGTCGGCCAGGCTGGCGAATTTGATTACTCCGGTTCACAGGCAATTAAAGCCTTTAAAGAAGAAGGGTTGCGCACTATATTGGTTAATCCAAATATAGCAACGGTTCAGACCGATAAATCTATGGCTGATGAAATTTATTTTGTTCCGCTTGAGGCCAAATATGTCAGCCAAATTATAGAAAAAGAACAAATTGATGCCATTGCACTTAGTTTTGGCGGGCAAACCGCATTAAATCTGGGGCTTGAGCTACATACCTCAGGCGTTTTGGCCAAATTTGGCGTAACTATTTTGGGTTCATCGGTGGCAACCATTGATGCTACTGAGGACAGAGGACTTTTTCGTGATACCTTACAAGCCAATAATGTCAAAACTCCTACAAGTTATTTAGCCTTAAACTATAGAGAAGCTAAAAAGCATGCCCAGGCAATAGGTTATCCATTGATGATGCGTTCTGGATTTTCTCTGGGTGGTCTTGGATCAAGTAGAATTAACGATGAAACTGAGTTACATGAAAAGGTAAATCAGGCCTTGTCCGGTGCACCTCAGGTATTAATTGAAGAATATCTGACTGGCTGGAAAGAGTTTGAATATGAAATAGTACGCGATATGGCAGGAAATTCGCTAACTATTTGTAATATGGAAAATCTTGACCCAATGGGCATACATACTGGTGAAAGTATTGTTATCGCTCCTGCACAAACTCTAAATGACAAAGAACATCAAAATTTGCGGGATATTGCCCTTAAGTGTGCCGATATTTTTAATATTATTGGTGAGTGTAATATTCAATTTTCAGTTAATCCCGCCAACGGTGATTATCGCGTAATTGAGATGAACCCGCGCTTATCCAGATCCAGCGCACTAGCATCCAAAGCTACTGGTTATCCACTGGCATTTGTAGCAGCTAAACTATGCCTGGGTTATAAATTGCATGAGTTAACTAATTCGGTAACTGGTGTTACATCTGCTTTTTTTGAGCCAGCTCTGGATTATGTGGTAGTTAAAATTCCGCGTTGGGATACCCATAAATTACGTCAGGCTGAACGAATTATCGGTACCGAAATGAAAAGTGTTGGAGAAGCGATGGGGATTGGCCGAAGTTTCCCTGAGGCATTACAAAAAGCTATCCAGACGCTTAATATTGGAGCATCTGGCTTATATGACTATCCATGGCATATTGCCAATTTGCGTCATGAGATTGAATTTGCTACCGATAGACGTATTTTTGCGTTATTTAATTGGTTTTTTGCGGGTGAAAGTCTAAAAGTAGCACATAAATTATCTCGAATTGATAACTGGTTTCTGACACAAATTCAGGAAATTGCATTATATGCTAAATCAATTGAGGCACAAGATCTGACGAAGGATAATTTACTTGCAGCAAAAAAATTAGGTTTTAGCGATGTGAGCATTGCCAAATTGGTAAAACAAACTGAAGCCTTTGTTCGGGAAAAACGTATATCCTGGGGGATTATGCCTATGGTTAAACAAATAGATACAATGGCTGGTGAATTTAGCGCCAAAACCAATTATTTATACTTGACTTATCATGGTGATTATCATGATATAAGTAAATCAGACAATAGCTTATGCATTATTGGTTCCGGACCATATTCAATAGGTTCATCAGTTGAGTTTGACTGGTGTACAGTGAATTTAGCCAGACAGTTTAGAGCCCATAATGAACAAGTTATTATTATCAATTCAAATCCAGAAACTGTTTCAACTGATTATGATGAATCAGATAGATTATATTTTGAACCATTATCATTAGAGCGCGTATGCGACATCCTTGATTTTGAAACTCCACGTGGTGTATGTGTGAGTGTTGGTGGGCAGGCTGCGAATAATCTGGCATATCCATTATACGCCGCGAAATATCCTATTTTGGGAACATCTCCGGTTGATATTGATATTGCTGAGAATCGAGAAAAGTTTTCTACATTGCTTGAAGAGAAGGGGATAGATCAACCACGCTGGATAAAAGCTCTAGATCTTAAAGATGCTAAAAAATTTATTGCTGACGTTGGTTTACCCGTACTTATCCGGCCATCATACGTATTATCTGGTGCGGCTATGAAAGTTGTTTTTGATGAAGAAACGCTACATGATTACCTGAAAGAAGCATTTTTAATTTCTAAAGAACATCCTGTAGTAATTAGTGAGTTTATTGAAAATGCAAAAGAATTGGAAATCGATGGCGTAGCCTCTAATGGTAAAATACTCATACATACTGTGAGTGAGCATGTTGAAAATGCTGGTGTTCATTCGGGGGATGCAACAATTATATTTCCACCAGAACGTTTATATTTAAAAACAGTACTAAAATCAAAAACTATTGCCGATCAAATCGTAGCAGGATTAAATATTAATGGTCCGTTTAATATGCAGTTTATTGCTAAAAATAATGAAATAAAGGTAATCGAATGTAATGTTCGTGCCTCACGCTCATTCCCATTTATTTCAAAAGTTACCCGAACTGATTTGATTGAAATTACCGCTCGTGTATTACTCGGTAACCCACCTAATAAAATTTATAATACGTTTAATACCAATTTTATTGGGGTTAAATCACCAGTGTTTTCCTATAACAGATTTAAGGGCTCTGATCCGGTTGCGCAAGTGGAGATGTCATCAACTGGTGAAGTTGCATATATCGGACATGATATTTTAGAATCATTTTATATGTCATGGTGTGCTACCGGACAACAAATCAAGGGTAAAACAATTTTGTTATGTCTTAATGATAAATTTAAAGAAAAATTGTTGCCTGTGGTAAAAGTATTATTTGATCAGGGTTGGAAATTTGTAGCAACCGAAGGCACACATGACTTCCTGGTAGGGTATGGTATTTTATCTAAATGTGTGTTTAAAGTATCTGATCATACTGAACCAAATATTCAAAAAACTATTGCCAATCGTGAGGTTGATTTAATTATTGACTTACCACCAGATATTCATACCTCTGCCAAGGGCAGTGATGGGTTTGTGATCAGGCGTTTAGCTATTGATTATCATTTACCCCTGATTACAAATTTTCAACTGGCGGAGATGCTTTTAGAAAGCCTGGCAATTTATTACGATAAACCACCAGTTATTAAATCATATAATGAATATTTACAAGGAATGCATTGATGCATAACTTAATTTCAATTTCTGACCTTTCCAAAACCGAAATTTTAAATATTTTAAATTTGGCAAGTGAGTTTAAACAGGGTAGAACCAGCGATATTTTATCTAAAAAAGTAATTGCTTCGTGTTTTTTTGAAGCTTCTACCCGAACTAGATTATCTTTTGACTCAGCCATACAGCGTCTTGGTGGCTCACTAATTGGCTTTGCCGACAGTAATGCTACCTCACTCGCCAATAAGGGTGAAAGTCTGGTAGATACGCTTAAAATTATTGGTGCTTACGCTGATGCTATGATTATCCGTCATCCACAGGATGGGGCAGCAAGATTGGCCAGTGACGTCTGCAATATACCAATAATTAATGCAGGTGATGGAGCAAATCAGCACCCAACCCAGACATTGCTTGATCTATTTGCCATTATGGATACTCAAGATGGTTTAGAAGGAATTAACTTAGGCATTATGGGCGATTTAAAGCATGGGCGAACTGTACATTCACTGGTTGAGGCAGCGAAACTATTTCATATGAATTTATTTTTTATAGCGCCTAAGGAATTACGGATGGGGCATGATCAATTATTTTCATTAAAGCAATCTTCAATTCATTACTCATTTCATTCCAATGCAGAAGAAATTATTGATAAATTAGATTGTTTATACTTGACCCGTGTGCAAAAAGAACGCTTCATTGATATTGAAGATATTGATTTTGATTCATATGGAGTGAGTTTAAGTACGTTGGAAAAAGCCAAACCTAATTTAAAAATCCTACATCCACTTCCCAGACGCGAAGAGCTACCAGAGGCAATAGATGATACGCCTCATGCGCATTACTTTGAACAAGCCGCAAATGGCCTATTTGTAAGAATGGCGTTATTAGAGATACTCTTTACTTAGGAATTACAGCTATTGCTAACATTTCTAGCCCAGTAACAATCGTAAGAATCTTCATAGAGCATGGATTCCCGCCAACGCGGGAATGACGGTTTCATTAAAATATTAATAATCAGTTTACATTCTACATGTAGTACAATATGGGCCTATATCCACCAAGCTAACATGTTTAGGAGATATATGAATGCACGACCTTACCAAATTACAAAAAACGCTAGATTATACCTTTAACGATATTTCATTACTTAAGGTAGCATTAACACATAAAAGTCATAGTCGAAGGCATAATGAACGCTTTGAGTTTGTCGGTGACAGTATTCTGGACTACGTAATTGCAATGAATCTGTTTAATAAATACCCGCGTTTTACTGAAGGGCATTTAGCCAAAGCCAGAGCAGCTTTAGTTAACCAGGAGACTTTGTTTGAAATAGCAATTAAAATAGGGCTGGAACAATACATGTTACTGGGCAAGGGAGAAGAAAAAAGTGGCGGGCGAAAACGTCCCTCAATCCTTGCTGACTGTCTGGAAGCAGTATTTGCCGCCGTTGCATTTGATTCATCATATATTCAAGTAACAAGAGTTATCGAGAGATTATATGCTCAATATTTGGATAATGCTAAAAATTTGCTTTACAAAGACTACAAATCAATTTTGCAAGAATACCTACAGGGCCGCAAAATGAATTTGCCAAGTTACGAATTACATAGAACTGAAGGGCCACATCATAGTATGATATTTCATGTTGAATGCATAATCCCAGAACTAGAAATTAAAGTTACAGCCTGTGGACAGAATAAAAAAGAAGCAAGTCATGTTGCAGCACAAAAGGCATTAGCCAAAATTTATCCATCCAATACGGATTTTTCTTGCCAGAGTAACTAATTATGAAAAAACATATTGCCGATCTTGAAAATGGTATAAACATTGATCACATTCCTCACGGAAATGCATTGTTTATAATTCAAACCTTACGATTATTTAATTCTGATATGCAAGTAGGAGTTGGTTTGAATTTACCCAGTAATCGCCTTGGACGCAAGGATTTGCTTAAAATTGCAGATTATTGCTTAAACGAAAATGAACAACATACCATCAGTTTATTTGCGTCCGGTGCAACGCTATCGATTATTAAAGATTACGAAGTAATATCAAAAACCATCCTATCTTTGCCTAAAGAAATAAGTAATTTGATTATTTGCCCAAACACACGCTGCGTATCTAGACAATATAAAAGTAAATTTACTACAGATAAAGATAGAAAAAATCATGTTAAGGTAAAATGTCATTACTGCGAGCAAGAATTTTTATTGGATAGTATAAAAGAATATAATATATAATGTCGTCATCCCAGCGTATGCGGGGATCCAGATTCCCGCCTGCGCGGGAATGACAATGAGGAAGAATATGACCAAAATTTTAAATGTGCTAAATACTCGTGAAGAACGACAGGACTTCAATCTAAATGATGGCAATAGTCAAACTATTGATGGAAGCAAGCTTGTCGTTTTTCCAGGATTAATTGATCCACATGTACATTTTCGGGTACCGGGAATGGAACATAAGGAAGACTGGATAACGGGCTCTAAGGCAGCATTTAATGGTGGTTATACCACAGTTTTTGACATGCCAAATACAAAACCTGCAACAACAACATACCAACGTCTGCAAGATAAAATGGCATTAATTGATAGTCAAATAGAAAAATCTGGTCTGCCATTAAATTATCGTCTATTTTTTGGAGCCGATAAGAATAATTTTCAGGAAATTGCTAAAGTTAAAGACCAGATTGTAGGGATTAAAATCTTCATGGGTGCTTCGACTGGCGATTTACTTATGGATGATGAAGGTAGTATGCATGCTGTATATGCCATTGCCAAAGCCTTTAATTTACCAATTGCGCTTCATGCAGAAGATGAACTTATTATCCGAAGTAATACCGAAAAATATAAAGATGAAACCGATTTTAAATATCATTCTATAATTCGCTGTCCGGAAGCCGCAATTTCTTCTGTCAAATTAGTTATCCAGCTTGCTAAAATTTATAAGGTTAAATCATATTTATTACATTTAAGCACCAAAGCTGAAATTGATTTAGTTCGTGCTGCCAAAAGCGAAAATATCCCGGTATATGCCGAGACTTGCCCGCACTATTTATTTTTGGATGATAGTATGTATGGGAAGTTAGCTGGTTTGCTTAAGATGAACCCGCCAATTCGGTCTATTGAAGAACAAGACTATATCTGGAAGGCATTAAATGATGGTACTATAGATACAATCGCCTCAGATCATGCACCACATACTCTAACTGAGAAAGAACAGCCTTTATCTAAATGCCCATCTGGAGTACCTGGCATAGAAACAACGGTGCCACTAATGCTAACAGCATATAAACAAGGTAAAATTAGTTTGGATCGGCTGGAGAGCCTATTGTATACTAATGCCAGAAATCTGTTTAATTTGCCATTTAGCCACAATTTAGTTTTTGCTAATATTGTGGATTATCATCCGCTTACCCATGATAGGCTGTGTACTAAGGTAAAATGGTCACCTTTTACCGGGATGAACTTAACGGGATATCCGGAATATATATTTGCCAACGATAAGTTGTTTTCACTTAAAAAATAGTAACTGTCCAAAAGCTGACCAACGATAACTTAATACATGATATAATTCAGTAGAAAGACTAAAAGGAGTGGCATAGTATGTCAGTATCAGTTCATTACTCAAATAATCCAAAGTTTGATATAGTAGAATTTATACAACGATTAAAAAAGGCTAATTTTACACAGGAGCAATCTGAGTTATTAGCTCAAGAAACAGATCGGATATTAGAGGCTGCAATAAGCAATTCCAGAGAAGTAAAAGCTGAAATTAAACAAGAATTACATTCCGACGAATTAGCAACTAAAGGTCATGTACGAGAATCAGAACTACGATTGAAAAAAGATATTGAAATACTAAAACTTGAGCTGCAAAAAGAAATAGCATTAATAGAATCACGTCTGCTCAAATGGATGTTAGGTGTTGGGATAGCTTCTACAACCATTGTACTTGGTGGTATGTTTGGCATGCTTAAATTGATGCTTCATATCTAACTTATCACAATAATCTATAAATAACTATGGCAATTAAACCGCGAATTTTTAAAATCAACATCCAAATCGCTGATATGGATCGACACTATTACCATGATCATTTAGTAACGGTTGCTCAACACCCTTCTGAAACTGATGAGCGCATGATGGTGCGCGTTTTGGCCTTTGCACTTAATGCCAATAATAATTTAAGTTTTGCGGATGGAATAAGTGATTCCAATAGTGCAGATTTGTGGGATAAAGATTATAATGATCAAATTGCATTATGGATTAGTGTGGGCCTGCCTGATGAAAAACTTATTCGAAAAGCGGTAAATAGGGCAGAGCAAGTGATTATTTATAGCTATGGCGGCAGACCTGCCACAATATGGTGGGACAAGCTAAAACTAGGTGGCTACCAAAATTTAAAAGTAGTTAATCTGGCAGATGATGATACCAAAGAACTAGCCACACTATTATCGCGTGGCATGAAGATGAACTTTACCATTCAAGAAGGCGAGATAATGGTATCTAACGATGCTACCAGCCTTAATATCTCCCCACAAATCTTAAAATAAATAACCTACATTAATCTATTAAATAATGATACAATCGTGGCTATCAATTTTGTAACCAGAGTGTAAGATTTTAATGGAGATTAAAAATGAACAAGCTCTTTCTAATTGCTCTTATTTCCCTTCTTAGTATATTAAATCTCATCGGTTGTTCCGGCGGTGGCGGCAATGGTAGCAGCAGTAGTGGTGGCGGTGGTGGTACACTTCCGGTAACTGCCTTGGGAACAATGTCATTTAATCGAACATCTGTAACTCTGGGACAAAATAGTTCTACAGTAGTAACATTATCTCTTAATAATAGTATCGGTGTTAGTAATGCCATTGTAACGCTAACCTCAAGTAATACAAGTATTGCCACGGTGTCACCAGCAAGCTGTACGCTTTCTAGCCTACCCGTTTCTTCCAATAGCTGCAAAGTTACTATTAAAAGTTTAACTAATAATGGTTCAGCTTCAATATTAGCAGCTTCTTCAGTAAATGGACTGCCATATGTAATAACTCCGATTTCAGTAAGTGTAAGTGGAGGTAGCACCCTTAATTTTGGGGTACAGGTAAAAGGAATATCTCAAACTATTTATACTGGACAAAATTACAATGCACAATTTATATTCACAAATAATTCTGGAAGTGCAGTAACTTTGGCAAATACAGTGATAACTGCAACAGGAAACGCCTTACCATCTGCACTTAGCCCGGCACCTTGTTCTAATGTGACTATTCCTGCTAATGGAACATGTACCATTGTAGGTAATGGCATAAATTTACCAGCGAATACGCAATTGACAGATTTGAATTTTACCTTAACCAGCACATCTGGAAGCGTTTATAGCTATGATATGAGTATCGGTGCTGTGACTAATTATCCTGGTTTTGCCGCTTACAGAATTATCAACACACAAAATCCTGGACACCAGGGATGGCTAGTCGCACTGGGAAATAATGGTTCTGGTCAGGCGGTTGTTCAATTTAATAGTTTAGGACAAGGATCACTGCTGCCGCAATCAGCTTCTTATGCCCAAGGTCAAATTGCAATACCTAGTACCCCATTTGGATTAGTAGTATATCAACCAAATTATCAAGGTGGAGCAGGTAATGGAATAGGTGGATTAATGTACGTATCTTTGGATAATCCTGTTTTTGAACCAGCTGGTAACATAGGTGTAGCTACAACTAATCCAAGTGATCCCAACGTAAATATAAATTATTCAGTATATGAGCCAAATGTTTATAATGATGCAAATAATAGATTATTGGCAAATCTGGATGTAACCGCAATTAATTTTTATGGAGTTATGCAAGGGTTTTACGCTACTGATATAACTACGGGAATAAATAAAAATCCAGGATTTTTAGTAAGTACCTATGCAAATTTATCAACTTCAACTATTTACTCACAAATACAAAATACTTTATCCAGCTTATATCCGAGTAACTGGGGATCTAGTGCACAGTTTACATTTAACACTACCAATCCCGCACAATGGGTGGGGCTTAAAGGTCTGGTGAACTGGATTGCACAAAATCCTAGTAACTTTGCTCAGTCAGGTTTTAGTTCGAGTACATATACTCAATATGTAGCTGACTTATGGACATACTATGCCAAACCTGGAAATTCCATATTAATTGATGCAAGTGAAATCTCACAAGGCTGTACGCTGCAAGCAACAGTAAATAGTTCTACTACTATGCTGGTTCAGCCAAAAGCTGGTAGCTCTTGTCCGGTAACTTCAGCATCCGGTTCTCCTACCTTTACCTGGACAACCTTCCAGCCAGTAGATTTTGTGGGTGGTGCTCCAGGCTCATGGTCAACGCTATATGGACCAAATGGTTCTTATCAGTCGATGGGTAAATATGTATCCGCTGCACAAAGTGTAGGCTTTTTGCCGTATTGTAGTAATACAAGTTTTGTTTATGGTCCAACGGCATTTAATAATGCAGCAAACCAAGCCAATTATTGGAATGCACAATACACTTGTTTAGCTAATTACAGCACGTATGGCGGAAGTGTCATGAACCAGTATGACGCTATAGTCCACCAATATGTTCCGCTTATTTATGGCTGGGCCTATGATGATGCTCTGGGAATAAGTAGTGAAGTGCTTTTAGATCCAACAACATCTGTATTTACACTTGTGTTGCAGCAATTTAATTAATTAAGTTTTATGCGTAAACTTTTTTATCTGCCTAATATAATTGCTGGTTTAGTTGCAGTTATAGTCGGGTTCACCAGTTCTGTGGCGATTATTTTTCAGGCCGCTGCGGCGGCTGGTGCGACCCCTGCAGAAATCAGCTCCTGGTTACTTGCGCTAGGTATGGGTATGGGAGTGACTAGTATCGGACTATCACTCTACTATCGTATCCCAATACTAATTGCCTGGTCGACACCTGGAGCTGCATTACTGGTTACCAGTTTATCTGGGATCCCGATGCAGGAAATAATAGGCGGTTTTATTTTTTCTGCAGCATTAATTACTTTATCAGGTATTACAGGTATATTTGAAAAAGTAATGGTCTACATTCCAAAGTCCTTAGCCTCAGCTATGCTCGCTGGAATTCTTCTCCATTTTGGCATGAACGTTTTTATAGCCATGCAAAATCAGTTTCTTCTTGGTTTTTCAATGTTTACTGCTTATTTAGTTGGTAAGCGTATTTTTCCGCGTTATGTAATCCTTTTAGTACTATTATTAGGAATTTTGATTGCACAAACCAAAGGACTATTTCTTTCACAGCATATAAATATTACACTATCTCATCCAATATTTACTATGCCGGTATTTTCACTTTCTACAATTATAAGTATTGGCATTCCACTTTTTATTGTCACTATGACTTCGCAGAATATTCCCGGAATTGCGATTATGCATGCAGCAGGGTATAAGCCTCGCATTTCTTCGACTATTAGCTGGACTGGTGTTACAAACCTTCTTCTTGCTCCTTTTGGCGGATATGCTTTTAATTTGGCCGCCATTACTGCAGCTATTTGCTTAGGCGATGAAGCCGATCATAATCCGGCAACTCGCTATAGGGCAGCAGTATATGCGGGTATATTTTATGTAATAACTGGTTTATTTGCTGCAACTGTTGTTGCTATATTTCTGGCATTACCAAAAGAGTTAGTGTTAATTATTGCGGGATTGGCATTATTTGGTACTATAGGTTTGAGCCTTAGGGCTGCAGTAGAAAATGATGCACACCGTGAACCAGCATTAATTACTTTACTGGTTTCCGCATCTGGGGTCTCGCTTTTTGGAATTGGCTCAGCTTTTTGGGGGCTAGTAGCTGGAGTACTATCCTTCATGTTATTAACCCTGGTTATTCGTAATAAATGATTTAGTAATAATTTTATAAATACTTAGCACTATTATTGGTTAAATTCAGTACATATTTAACTGAGCTATTGATTAATATACATGTTATAATGACACAAAAGATTCAAGATAAGACATTCGTGTGTGAAACAAGATAATATTGTGGAAAATATCATGAATAAGAAAATATTATACTATTTAACAAAATTTCACTTGAAGAATTGAGGCAGGCTACGAATGACAAAATGGAGCACTAATATCTGCGAAACAAATGGAATTAAGCTACATTATACAAGAACTGGAGAAAATTATCTTGATTGGGGAAATACAGTTGTTTGTTTAATTATTACTATTGCATTAGTACTACCATATATTGTTAGTATGCAGCGAGTAGCACAAAATAAATAGTAACCAGTTATATAACTTGACCAAACTAATAATGGTATTGCCATAGATCATTTAAATCTTGAGTTGTTGAACTTGTTCCATATCCAACCCCGCCAAATAACCATAAATTACCTGTTCCATCTGTCCATCCTGCAGTAATACCAATTGACCTTGCCCCTGGGATGTTAGTAGTTGCTCCAACACCTTTTGTTCCATAATTGCCAATTTGATCAACTGCATTAGATCCACTGAGCCATGTCCATTTACTAGTTGATGGTGTGTATTCCCATAAATCATTTAAAAAATCATCAATACCACTTGCAGGAAATCCAAATCCACCAAACAACCATAAATTGCCTGCTGAGTCCATCCAAGACATTTCGCCAATTCGACTACCTGGAATATTACCGGTACTACCTATACCTTGTGTGCCATATATCCCGTTTTGATTAACGGAGCTTGATCCTCCAACCCATGTCCATTGACCTGATGAAGGGGAGTATTGCCATAAATCATTCAAATATCCACTTGTGCTTGCATTAAACCCAAATCCACCAAATAACCATAAGTTCCCAGATGAATCAACCCATGTGGCACCACCACTATAGCGGGCACCCGGCACATTGGTTGGTGCAGCAACTCCTAGAGTACCATATGTACTGACTTGATTTGTCGAATTAGCTCCACTAATCCAAGTCCATTGGTTATTAGATGGGGTATATTTCCATAAGTCATTTAAATTGCCAGATCCACCACTTGCAGCAAATCCTCTACCGCCAAATAACCATAAATTACCCGAAGCATCAACCCAACTAAAAGCACTATCTCTAGCTCCAGGGGTATTACTCACAGATCCGACCCCTTTTGTACCATAAGTACCATTCTGATTAGTAGCGCTTGATCCACTAATCCACGTCCATTGCCCAGTTGAAGTGCTGTATTCCCATAAATCATTGAGAGATCCAGATCCACCTGAGGCACCATATCCAGATCCACCAAATATCCATAAGTTTCCAGAACCATCCGTCCATGATCTGTTGCTATTTCGTCCACCTGGTATATTACTGACCGATCCAGTGCCTTGTGTGCCATACGTACCATTTTGGTTAATAGTATTTGATCCGCCCATCCATGTCCACTGATTGTTAGATGGATTATATTGCCATAAATCATTTAAATTACCTGATGTTGATCCGCTTGCTCCAAGACCTGTTCCACCAAATAGCCATACATTACCAGAGATAAGCTGTATTGCACTAGAAAGTCTCCCCCCTGGTATATTGTTAACAGATCCGGTACCCTGAGTACCATATACACCATTTGGATTTAATGCATTGGTTCCACTAACCCATGTCCATAAGTTATTAGTGAAATTAACTGTTACCGTATAGCTTGCTGTGCTGTTATCGGCTGCTGTAACTATATAAGTAACTGGGTTTGTGAAGTTATTGGTCGTTGTACCGCTAAATTGGGTAACACCATTAACAGCCACGCTTTTACCAGTTGTAGAAAAAGTTGCAACTAGTGCTGTTACGTCTGTGCCAAATGGTAATGAGACAGTTATGCTAAAACCATTTATGATCCCTGATGTTCCAGCTAGTGAGTAAGCTGTAATAGTTTTAGCTGATACTGTTGATATTGTCACCGTTACTGTATAGGTTGAGGTACTTCCATCAGCAGCTGTTACTACATATGATACCGGATTAGTAAAGTTATTGAGTGTTGTCCCACTTACCTGAGTAACACCATTTACTGAAACTCGAACACCTGTAGTTGTAAATGTAGCAATTAAATCGGTTACATCCGTTCCAAACGGCATGGTAACAGCAATATTTTTACCAGTAATTACTCCAGTTGTGGTGCCAAATGCAAACGCAGTTATAGATTTGGCCGAAGAAGTTGAAACCGTTACTGTTACCGTGTAAGTTGCTGTTGTACCGTCGGCTGCAATTACAGTATAAATCACAGGATTTGTAAAATTATTGGTGGTCAATGAACTAGTCTGGTTTAAACCTCCAACGGTGACATTTACCCCTGTTGTAGTAAATGATGCAACCACCCCTGTTACATCTGTTCCAAACGGTACCGTAACTGCTATATTTTGCCCGGAAATGACACCAGCTATATTACCAAATGAATAGGCATTTATAAAATTAGATGAAGCCGATGATACAATTACTGTTACCGTATAGGTTTGAACTACTCCATTAGCTGCAGCTACAATATAAGTTACCGGGTTCGTGAAGTCGTTTTGCATTGTACCACTTATTTGTGTTACTCCATTTATTGCAACGTTTACCCCAGTTGTTATAAATGACGCAACCAATCCATTTACATTGGTAGCGTTGGGTACTTTGACTACAATAGTCTGGCTTAGACCTCCTGAGCTAATCACTCCAGCTGTTCCGTTTAAAGAAAATGAGGTTATGTCATTAGCTGAACTAGAAGCTACTGCGACTGTCACTATATAATTTTGTATTGTTCCGTCTGCTGCAGTTACAGTATAAGTCACTGGATTTGTAAAATCATTCTGTGTCGCACCACTTACCTGATTCACTCCATTAACTGTTACATTTTGCCCAGACGGGGTAAATGTTGCTACCAAGTTAGTTATATTTGTGCCAAACGGCATGGTAACTGATATATTAGTAATTGAAATTATGCCAGACGTAATAGCTGTAGAAGATGGTGGAGATAATGAAAATGCTGTTATAGATTTAGCTGATATAGATGCTACGGTTACTGTTACGGTATAAACGGCTGTATTATTGCTAATAGCTTTGGCAGATGAGGTATTAGTAGCAATTCTGCTAATAGTATAAATTACCGGTTGAGAAAAGTTATTAGATGTTACACCACTAATCTGGGTTACACCACCAACTGAAACCACAGAACCTGGTGCTGTAAATTTTGCAATTAGAGCTGTTGTGTTTGTGCCAAATGGCAGGGTAATTGCAATTTGATTATTAGTAACAACACCAGCATATCCATTGATTGAAAATGCTGTAATTACTGGTGATATGCCACCTGCAGTGTTCATACTAGACGCAAGACCGCCGCCGCTACCACCACCACAACCATTTAATATGAATATCCAACCAAATAACATTATGCTAAATACTAGCTTTAAGCTCTTCATATTCAATCTCTCTTTATTAAATGCGCTGACTATAATTTTAGATTTATATATTAAATATTTTTGATGAGTGTAATATAACACACAGCAAAAGTATTGTGTAAAATTTTATGAAAAATTGCATAAAATTTAAAATCTGGTAACCACACAGCCAGTCATCGCGAGCGTTAACGGGGGTTGCAAGCCGGAAACCCCGAAACGTCTGAGCTAACCAAATCCATTCTGCTATCATACTTTATAAGTTTTAACAATATAATACCATCCAAATTACTTGCTATCAATAGCCTGATTTAACCAGTCTGTAACTTCTAAATTCAACTGATAAATAATGTTTGGATCAGTTGGAATGTGTCCGGTATTTGGCAAAATAATCATTTTTACGGGTTTATGCAAATTATGTAGCGCATTATTTAATTCAAGGGATTGGGTTAACGGCACTCTAACATCATTCTCACCATGTATAATTAGCAGAGGGGTTGTATATTTATTTGCATACATTATTGGACTGTCTTTCACATAACTATCTGATGTCCAATACTTTTGACCATAGAAATTAACTAAATAATTTCTGGCATCTGTCGTGTTGGTAAAAGATAATAAATCAGTTAGCCCATCACCTTCCACAGCAGCTTTAAATTTATTAGTATGACCCAATGCCCATGCAGTAGTATAGCCATCATAACTCCAACCCCATAAAGCCAGGTGATTAGAATCAGCAATATTTTTTTTAATCAGATAATTAACTCCAGACATAATGTCTGAGTAGGCTTTATTAAAATTATGATAATTTGCGCTTAAAAAATTAACACCATAGCCGCTAGAACCACGATAGTTTGGCAATAAAATAATACCATTCCGGTTGATCATCCACATTAAACAAACTGCCTAACCGAATGCCATTGTTGGGCGTAGAACCCCTACTTAGAACCCTCACAAATTTTCATAAGAAGAATCGTTCCTTTGATTTGCCATAAGTTAAATATCTATAGTATAATGCGTGTATACATTAAAAAGGGGAGTGATATGTCAAATACATTAAATGCGGATTTGGAAAATGCGTATAAACAATTCAAATTAGGTGATTTACCTATTTTCCATAACATGGAACGAATTAGTATTCGAAAACTATTTAAAATCTTAACTATTGCCGAATTAAAAGACCTACCCACAATAGAAGCAATGAATTTTTATTTATATTGCCAGTTTTTTAAAAATAGATTACTATATTCACCGCTATTTCAGCAAAATTTAGCTTATATAAATTTACAATCTACTGAATTAAAGCAAAGAATTAATGATTGGCTAAATAAATATGAGCAAACGTTAAAAGTAACCAAGTCAGAATCAGACGCTACCTGGATTGAGGATAATATTAATCTTTTAAGTGAAGGATTAGTTCAGCTGGATGCTGTACCTGGCCGTTGCGACTACTATGACAAAGAAGTGGCTAAATATTTAACTAAGCAACCAGGTGCTGATAAGCTATCTCTGGAAAAGATACAATCTGAATGTGGAATAGAGTTTACTATGCTATCCGAGTTATTTTCTGAAGTTGGTCGGATAATTGGCAGAGAAGGCCAATAATTCATTGTACGCATCTGTAAACAACTCATTGTAGCTTGCATTAAAAGGTGTTATATGCTATAATATGTAAGTAAGCGTAGCCCATTCTCGCGGACGCAGGGATCCAGATTCCCTATCACATACGCTTGTGGAAAGTTGGGAATTACACAAATGATTTTTGAAGGCATGTATTGCGATGCATTACTTATTTATACGATTGTTGACGGTGTGTTTATGTTCAGTAGCTATTACAGGATGTAATAATAATTCAAGTAATACATCATCCAATAGCATTCAACCATCACCACCATCCAGCTTGAGTGGAATTGATTTTAATAATTTGGATTCGTCTGTGCGTCTGGAAGATGATTTCTATTCTTTCGTAAACGGTAAATGGTTAAAAAATACTGAAATACAAGCAGATAAAGCATCATGGAGTGCTGGAGCTGAGCTAGCTCAAAATTCTATCAATCAATTACATGGTATTATTTCTAGTTTAATTATACAAAATAATATAGCGAATAATTCCAATGAGCAGAAAATTGCGTACCTATATAATAGTTATATGGATACCTCAAAGATAGACTCGTTGGGGATCGGGCCAATATTACCAGAGTTAGCAAGTGTGGATGCCATTACTGATATAAGTCAGATTCCAGATATAATTGCCAGACTTAATCGTATTGGAGTGAGTGCTCCATATGATACGATAATTGATTTAGATCAAAAAGACTCAAGTAAAGTAGTCGTATATATACAACAAAATGGTCTGGGTCTTCCAGATAGAGATTACTATTTGAATACCTTAGATAAAAATTTACTGGATGTAAAAACCAAGTATCAGCAATATATTGTGGACATGTTAACTTTGGCAAGCAAAGATATACCACAGATTGATGCATCACAAGATGCCATAAATATTGTAAATCTTGAAACTGCATTAGCACAAATTCAGTGGACTAATGTTGAAAATCGTGATGCAAATAAAACCTACAACAAGCTTTCTAGCAATGCTCTTAATCAATTAATGCCTGATTATAATTGGGATCTATATCTGTTAAAGACACGTTTAAATGACAAAATTACTTACCTGATTGTAAGACAACCAAGTTATCTGCAGGGCTTAAATGAGATTATCAAGCAAACACCATTATCAACATGGAAGAGTTATTTTAGGTGGAAGATAATAAATAATTTTGCACCACTTCTTTCAAAAGAATATGTAGATAAAAATTTTGCTTTTTATGGGACAACTTTAGGTGGTAATAAGGAAAATACACCAAGATGGAGACGTGCTCTTGCTTTTGTTGAAAGTAGTATTGGTTTTGGTCTGGGCAAATTATATGTAAATCAATATTTTCCCGAACAAAATAAAGCTAAAGTAGAAGCTATAGTTAATAATCTAAAGACTGAATTTAATCAAAGTATTGACGGATTAGATTGGATGGGTGAGAACACGAAGAAAGAAGCCAAAAAGAAATTGGTAACTATGATTTCAAAAATTGGTTATCCAGATAAATGGCTGGATTACTCAAAGCTTACTGTGAAACCCGATGATCTGGTTGGCAATATGGTTAACAGTACCCTATTTGAATCTGATCGCAATATAAATAAGTTAGGAAAACCTGTCGATAAAACAGAATGGCAATTGACCCCACAAACAGTAAATGCATATTATAACCCAATGGGAAATGAAGTTGTATTTCCAGCTGTTATGCTACAACCACCATATTTTGATGTTAATGCATCACTCGCTGCTAACTATGGCGCCATTGGGGCAGTCATCGGTCATGAACTTAGTCATGCTTTTGATGATCAAGGTAGTCAGTTTGATGAAAATGGCAACTTAAATAATTGGTGGACAGATGAAGATAAAAAAAGATTTCAGGAAAAAACCGCACAGCTGGTACGTCAATATAATGCCTATAGTCCATTACCAGGTTATTATGTCAACGGCGAACTAACTCTTGGTGAGAATATTGCTGATAATTCAGGCTTTGCTATTGCATTTAAAGCTTATCACTTAGCACTTAATGGTGTAACACCACCAATGATTAATAATTTTAGTGGCGATCAACTTTTTTATATAAGCTTTGCACAAATGTGGCGTTACAAGGCCAGGGATCCGCAAATAATTCAATCATTAAAAACTAATGTGCATTCTCCCGCAATATTTCGCACTAATGGTGTGATTAGTAATCAAGGAGATTTTTATAATCTATTTCATGTAGAACCGGGGGATAAAATGTACATAGCACCAACAGAACGTGTGAAACTCTGGTAGTTTACATCTTTGTAAGCCAATTTTGCATACGAATTTCGGACGCAAAAAGAATTTGCAATTTTCAAATAAGATGTGCTATATGTTCACCGATAAATCAATTTTTTGATGTAAGCTTTTATATTGACGATGAAATAGGGGGGGCGGCGCCCTAACCGAATGCCACTGTCTCGGTTACAACCCCTAAAACATATCCAGGCAGTAATCATAGCATTACAAGTAACAATAACGGTATTTTTAAAAAAGAGCAGTTTTAATCACACAATCACACCCTAAAACTAGAAACAATTTGCACAAATACTCAGCTAAATGGTAGAATTATGTAATTATAAAAATTGTGGGTATAAGTAAATCATGTCTGAACATAAGCTAGTCCGTTTTGACTGGGCAATAAAAAATCTGTTACGTAGTAAAGCTAATTTTGATATTCTGGAAGGTTTTCTCTCTGAATTATTGGTGGAGCAAATCACAATAGATTCGTTGTTGGAAAGTGAATCTAATCAAGATCGCTCAGATAATAAATTTAATCGGGTAGATTTATTAGTAAGTACAGCCTCAGATGAAAAAATCATTATAGAAGTACAAACGGCTAGTGAATGGGACTTTTATCATAGGATACTTTTTGGTACTTCCAAGCTAATTTCTGAGTATATGGATAAAGGACAACCATACAGCAAGGTTCCTAAGGTAATATCTGTGAGCATTTTATTCTTTAATCTTGGTGTTGGTAAAGATTATGTATACAAAGGTATCACTGATTTCACTGGGGTTCATACTAAAGATACCCTCCAACTTACGGATAATAGTGTAAACCTGTATATAAACGAGTTAAACAAGAATCATAGCTCGCCATCAGATATATTTCCGACCTATTATATAATTCAATTAAAGAAATTTGCTGATGTAATCCATGATAAATTTGATCAATGGGTGTATTTGCTTAAAAATGAATCAATCAAGGCTGGTTTTGATGCGCAGGGTATACTAAGTGCTAAAGAAAAGCTGGATGTTTTAAAACTATCCCCCGAAAAACGGAAGGAATATGATAAATATTGGGAGGATGTAAGTTTTGAAGCCAGTATGGTTGAGACTCATCAAGTCCAGTTAAGGCAAGCC
>Ga0134126_10002170_pt1 | contig 24820 bp, 21 predicted proteins | sample KB31752_FD_96881 | JGI IMG/M metagenome (GOLD analysis project Ga0134126, IMG submission 96881) | Terrestrial soil microbial communities with excess Nitrogen fertilizer from Kellogg Biological Station, Michigan, USA - KB3-175-2 | ecosystem: Environmental > Terrestrial > Soil > Unclassified ... | reverse complement strand
GCCTTGTTTTATTACAGGTATATATTTTTGCGCAAAGGCAGCCGAATACAGGGCGGCAAAAAATGCGAATGCTATTATTTTTTTCATTGAAGTAAATATCGGGTTGTTTACAGTTACAATCAAACTTAATTGCCGGCCATTAATTGTACCCGCAAAAAAATAAAACGCATAAAATGAATTTACACGCTTACTTTTGGGCCAATGCTTAAAAAGGACAACCTGTTTACCGGCGTTTTAGCATCGCTTATTTTCCCGGCGCTGGCATGGGCGACCGAATATTTATGGAGGGACACTGCCTATATCATAAACCGGCCGCTGGTGCCCTATTTTTTTGCCATCGGTTTAAATTTAATTTTATTGCGGCTTGGGTTTAGATCGGGCCGCGACAAAGCGGCAAAGGGGATCATGCTGGCTACCTTTGTTTTTATGGCGCTGCTGTTTATTTTTAAAATGCATTTATTTAAATGAAATACTACATGGTAGCCGGCGAAGCCTCGGGCGACCTGCACGGGGCGAATTTGATGAAAGCGCTGAAGGCGCTGGACAGCCGCGCGGAGTTTCGCTTTTTTGGCGGCGACCTGATGCAAGCCGAAGGCGGAACAGCGGTTAAGCATATCGCCGATATGGCTTTTATGGGTTTTATAGAGGTGGTGTTTAATTTAACAACCATTTTAAAAAACCTTGCATTGTGCAAAGATGATATCCTTGCCTGGCAGCCTGATGTATTAATCCTGATCGATTTTCCGGGGTTCAATTTGAAGATCGCGGAATTTGCAAAGAAGAATAATGTCCTGGTTTGCTTTTATATATCACCCAAGGTTTGGGCGTGGAACCAGAAGCGGGTACTGAAGATCAAAAAAATCGTCGACCACCTGTTTTGCATCCTGCCGTTCGAGGTGGACTTTTATAAGGAATGGGGGATGGACGTTGACTATGTGGGCAATCCGTTGCTGGATGCCGTCGACGCGTTTGAGGCCGACCCCGGCTTTTTGACGCAATTACCCGCAGGCAAAGATATCATCGCCCTTTTGCCGGGCAGCCGCAAGCAGGAGATCAGTAACCTGCTGCCCGAAATGATCAAGGTAACCGACAGATTCCCGGACTACCAATTTGTTATTGCCGGGGCGCCCACTTTTAACAGGAAGTATTACAACCAATTTACCGGTCAGAAAGATATCCCGGTGATCTTTAACGCGACGTACGACCTGCTGTCCAATGCGAAAGCAGCGGTGGTGGCTTCAGGCACCGCCACGCTCGAAACGGCTTTATTCAACGTGCCGCAAGTGGTGGTATATAAAGGGCACCCCGTCTCCATAGCGATTGCCCGTGCCGTGGTTAAAATAAGGTTTATATCGCTGGTAAACCTGATCATGAACCGGCAGGTAGTTAAAGAATTGATCCAGCAGGATTGTACGGCCACAACAATAGCCGCCAAGCTGCAGTTGCTGCTGAACGACAAAGGTCACCGCGGAAAAATGCTTGCCGATTATGACGAGCTGGACCAAAAGATGGGCAGGCCCGGGGCATCAGCCAAAACTGCCCGCCTGATCATTCAGTATGCCACAAAAAAATAACGCTTCCCGTTGGGGAAGCGTTATCGTTTGCATAGGTGTTGTTTGTAGAATTTATAGGTAGATGTATATGATGGTCAGGCTACTGATAATGTATGTTGAGTTGTGGCCTGTTTGTTGCTGCTAAAAAATCGATTTTTTTGTATAAACGATTGTAAATCGTTCGTTAAAATGTCTTTCAATTCGTTGTCAAAACGGATCAATAATTTGGTTGCCGAGGGTCGTTTGTAAGTTTTCATAGCCGTGTTCGTTTTAGGTCTCTATTTTTTATTTTTTTTCTGTCTGATCTTCTTCTGTCAAATTATTTTTCCTGCGCTTCGCTTCCTTATACTGCCGCAATAGCTGCTCCTTGTCCCGCTCGTCCGATGTTTGGGTCGGGTTCACCGGGTTTTCCCACTCCTTCTCCTCTTCGGCACGTCCTTTTTTAGATCCAGGTATCATTCTAAAGCCGTATTTGATAACCTATATTCCAAATCAATGCCAAAGTTTAAACTGAAATAAAAAAAAGTACAACCAGCGGTTGTTTACCTGTTAATTGGATATAAAAACGAGGTTTTCGCTATACAACAAAAGGAATTGTTTTTGCGTGCGGGTGTATTGAATTGTGTAAACACCTGTTGTAAACAGTAGTCACCTGCTTTGTTTTTGTGTACACCCGGGCCCTTTTTATGATTGGCCATTATTGATTGGGCAATTAATAGGATGTTGAGATAGCGATACCCTTGTAAAGCAAAAAAATGTTAAAGGTTTATGAAAATTAGGGTTATATCTGTCCCGATTTTTTTAAAGTCATTTACCTTTCCGGACGCACCGTCGGTAACGATGGCGGAAAACGGTGGCATCGCGAATTAAAAAAAATCATCGATCGGGTACTTTTGGATAAGAAATTGGGTAAAATTTGCTTATCTTTAATGCATTAATCCAATATTTGTCAAAATTAAACTGGAAATGCCATTTAAATTTGGTCAACGTGGGTATTTTAAATCTTTTTTATAAATAAATCTCAAGTTTTTAAATGAATTATGTAAAATAGTGAAAATTCAAATCAAAACTTACAATAAATACGCTATTTATGACATTTGAAAATTATTTTGGAGAAATTTAACATAATTTTAATAAATAGTTTGTATAATTGTAAACCAAATGGACGCAATACGGTTTTTTACAAAAATATTACAAAAGTTTATTTGGCGATATTAAAAGTTAGTGTTACTTTTACACCGTTTTAAAAACACAAAGTAGTCTTCTCATAATTTAGGTTTATAATTGGTTAGTAAAGGCCCCTGCCCATCAGGGGCTTTACTTTTTTAAGGCGGGGTAGATGTTATCCGGAAATTTCCTGACCGGGTATTTACATTTTCACAAAATTTACTACTTTTGCCACCCCGGTTCAGTTGGCACTGGGCAGTTAGCAGTAGGCAGTAGTAAATGACTGCAAACGGGTAACTGCAAACTAAAAAAAGGGGGATTAGCTCAGCTGGCTAGAGCGTTTGCATGGCATGCAAGAGGTCATCGGTTCGACTCCGATATTCTCCACCCAGATCAGATCGCCCAAAAAGCGATCTTTTTTTGTACATAATGTTTTACTGCTACATCCTATACTCGCTAAAGTTAGACCGGTATTACGTAGGCCACAGCCAGGATATCGATTTACGGCTCGTTCAACACAATTCGGGAATCTCTGCTTTTACAGCAAAAGCTGATGATTGGAAAATTGTTTACAAACAAGCATTTGAAACGAGAGAATCTGCCCGAACCAGGGAAAACGAAATCAAGCCGAAAAAGAGCCGCAAATATATCGAATGGATCATCACAGCTGGCTAGAGCGTTTGCTGCCCCGAAAGCTTTCGGGGAAGAGGTCATCGGTTCGACTCCGATATTCTCCACATTGAAAATCAAGGCTTTACAAATTTTTGTAAGGCCCGTTTTCATTTTGATAAAACAAAAAAGCGGTTTAAAGTTTAGCCTAAATTGTTTTTAGCTGACAATTCTTATGCTAAAATTTGCGTTTAAAAATGTGGATTTTCTTATTTTGTTTAGGGAGGTCTCTTCTAGCGTAACGCCCTTTCTGCTTTCCGCTCCTCAAGATGTGAAATATTGTTTATAATAATATTTAATTATTTTTTACAACCAAACCAACTGAATAATATGATACAGATCATGTTTTGATTTGACGGGCATCAACGGAACGCCCGACACTCAGGCTACTTTTGACTTGTTTTATTTACCAAATAGAAACTATAAGAAATGAAAGTAGTCAATTTAAATTCCCGTTCATCGCAAGTGACTTTTTTGCGACGAATGTTGCTTTTCTTAGTGCCTGTCTTCATATCATTTACCGGCTGTACTCAACACGCGAAAACTGATGCACCGCAGAGCGACACCGCCGCAGTAACCGGAGAATACTCTCCGGCGTTAACTTTTGCCCCAAACGTTCCTGAAGCCCGATACAGCACGACTCCGAAAAAGGTGATCGTGGAAATTGAGGTAGTTGAAAAGATCATGAAGCTGGCCGATGGGGTCGATTATACCTTTTGGACTTTCGGCGGTAAGGTGCCGGGACCCTTCATCAGGGTACAGGAGGGAGACGAGGTGGAGTTGCATTTGGATAACAATGCCAATAATAAAATGCCTCACAATATAGATCTTCATGCCGTAAGCGGTCCCGGCGGAGGCGCTGAAGCTACAATGACTGTTCCCGGGCATTCATCGGTGTTCAACTTTAGAGCCCTTAACCCGGGGTTATTCGTCTACCACTGCGCAACAGCGCCGGTGGGGATGCACATAGCTAATGGAATGTACGGGCTCATCCTGGTGACTCCGAAAGAGGGCCTCCCGAATGTAGATAAAGAGTTTTATATCATGCAGAGCGAGTTTTATACTAAGGGAAAGAATGGGGAACCGGGCTTGCAGCCATTCGATATGGATAAAGCGATTAAGGAACAGCCGGAGTATGTCGTATTCAACGGCTCGGTAGGCTCGACCACGGGTACGAATGCTTTGCAGGCTAAAGTGGGCGACCGGATTAGAATTTATGCAGGCAATGCCGGACCAAACCTCGTTTCATCATTTCACATCATCGGTCAGATCTTCGATAAAGTCTATGTCGAAGGAGGTAGTCAGATCAATCAAAACGTTGCCACGACGCTTATCCCGTCCGGAGGCGCAACCATTGTTGAGTTTACCTGTAAGGAGCCTGGTACCTTCAATATTGTCGATCATTCCATCTTTCGCGCATTTAACCAGGGCGCATTAGCGCAGCTAATAGTTACCGGCCCCGCTGATAAGAATATTTATTCAGGCAAGCTTGCAGATCAGTTCTATTATCCACCTATCCCCGCAGAAACAGGCAAGAAGGATAATCCTGTAGTCGAACCGACTGCACTTGAACCATCGTTTGCCGACCGTTTTAAAGACGGGCACGCCCTCTTTGAATCGAATTGCAGCAGCTGTCATCAAGCGACCGGGCTTGGATTACCCGGATCATTTCCTCCGCTGGCAAAATCGGATTTTTTGATGGGCAGGCAGGATATGGGCATTGGCATTTTGCTTCACGGGATCAACAATGAACCCATTACCGTTAATGGCAAACACTTCCAGGGCGTCATGCCCCAGCTTTCTCTTGCCGACGATCAGATTGCAAGTATCCTAACCTATGTCAGGAATAGTTGGGGAAACAAGAGTGCAGCTATAAAGGCAAGCGATGTAAAGAAAGTGCGGAATTAGCATGCAACATAAGATGAAAATAATAAGTGCATTAATGATAATTGTCTGTTTTCTGGCACCCTTGAAACAATATGGCAAGGTATTGCAAAGTAACGGGCACATTAATTCCAAAAACGGTGCGTCGGGCATGCTTAGTATTCCAGGCGGCAGCTACCATGCCTTCCTCCGCCGGAAAGATCAGCCGGCGGTTATCAGGGTTCGCCGATTCTTGCTGGATATCAACGCTGTTACTAACGAGGATTTCCTGACGTTTGTAAAGGCTAATCCCAAATGGGCCAGGTCGAAGATTTCGCGATTATTCGCCGATCCGGGTTACCTCAAACAGTGGGCGGATGATTTTGAGATTGGTAACGATAAAATTAAGAGCAGTCCGGTCACCAATGTATCCTGGTTTGCTGCCGATGCCTATGCCAGGTGGAAAGGTAAACGGCTGCCCACTCAGGCCGAATGGGAATATGCCGCCGCAGCCGCACCGGTGGGTATGAACAGGGGGGCCCGGTTAACGAGAATTATACTGGCCTGGTATGATCGTCCCAATCCGGTCATCCTGCCGCCGGTTCGGTCTACCTACAGAAATACTTACGGATTATATGATATGCATGGCCTTGTCTGGGAATGGGTTGATGATTTTAACAGCGTGATTATCCAGGGAGAAAACCGCGGCGACGGAACAAGCGTTAACAGCTTCTTCTGCGCGGCGGGCTCACTTAACAGCGTTAATAAGGAAGACTATGCTGCCTTTATGCGTTTCGCCTTCCGGCAAGGCCTGCAGGCGCGCTATACCATTCAAAGCCTGGGTTTTCGCTGCGCAAAAGATTGTGCGGGTTTCAATTAATTTAAAAAAACAGTATTAATCATGAAAATACGTCTTATTTTATATGGAATTGCCATAACGGCATTATTGTCCTGCCACCAAAGCCCGGTTATAAAAACACCGCCATGTTGCGGGAAAGATGGAGCAGCTAAAACCATGGCACCCCCGCCTGCGGCTGGGAATATTTCAGTCTATCAACTAACAGGCACATGGACAGATCAGCACGAAAAAAAACTAACACTGAGCAAACTGCAAGGTCATCCTCAAATTGTCGCCATGATTTTTACACAATGTTCATCGGTTTGCCCCCGTATCGTAGAAGAGATGAAAGCGATCAGGGATTCTCTCCCCGCAGCCGTCAAAAATCAGGTTGGCGGCGTATTGGTTTCGTTCGATCCCGGGCGTGATACACCCGCACAATTGCGGCAGTTTGCGGCGCAACGGCAGCTGGATGACCAATGGGAGTTGCTTCAAGGCAGCGCCGACCGGGTGCGGGAGTTATCCATGGCGTTGAACGTAAGATATCAGAAGCTTTCAGGCGGAGATTACAGCCACTCCAGTAATATATATATACTGGATCAGACAGGAAATATCGTTCTGTCTGTTGACGCCTTGAGTGGAAGTATACATCATGCTGATTCCGTTTTGACCCGGCTGGTTCGCAAATAACCTTTATAGACGGGCTACCGCTACCCTTCTGGTTTTGCGACCTAATGTTAAGATGACGCTAGGTGCACAAAATAACTGCTGTTTTTCTGGAAAATGATCAATGTTTGCAAATCGTGTTCGTTTCTATTATGACAATTATAAATTCATTGTTTACTCACGGTTGGGATAACTTTAAAAATTTCCAGGATAAGATCAAAACGATTGTTTGCTGAATGACAATACCAACCAATCGAGAAATGTTTTTGTAAAAATAATATAGCGATAGCGAAACGGGTACCGGCCTTCTTAAACCTTTTTTGTATTTACCTATCTTACTTTTAAATAACGAAGGTTATTTAAATCAACCGAACGCATGAAATTCTTTATCACAATTCTTGTCCCGTTAATCGGGTATTTGCCGGTAGTTGCACAATCGACAGTTAATAGCGCAAAAGCGGATAGCGCAAAGCAAAAATATATTCTTGAATACGATCCGGGTGTATTACGGGTAAAGGGTAATTCGTTGCCCATTGGTATTATAGCCATTTCAGATAAAGGGCAACAATCTGAAACAAAAGGATTTTTAAACGGCACTGATAACTGGTCGAAATATAAAATAGACGTAGACAGCGGGAGTTTCTCAAATGGCAAGATTAAGATCAAAGGAAGCGGAAAAGCGTATAAAAAAGGAGACTCGCTAACGGTAAATGTCTATACTAAAAAATGGTTTTTAGGCGGGAGGGGTACATGGCTGTTCAGTCAAAAAATACCGTATGATTACGAAACCAGGATCAGTGTTTTAACCACGGGGAATTTTTCGAAAGCGCCGGGCGACCATGTGCAGTTTGGTGTGAGAACGTATTTTGACAATAAAATGTTTACCGATAAATGGGCGCCGGTTAAGAAGAATTTAAAAGATTTCGCGTTCAAATTTGACGGTGTTCACATCTCAAAATCAAAAGACGATTTGAAAATTAATAACGACCCAACCAAAATCAGCAATGATAAAATAAAGCTGATAGCCTCGTTGGTGAAAAATGCCGCTATAACAGATACCCTTAATGTTTTGCTTGATTATATTGCAAGCTATCAATGTAATATTGTGTCTAACGGAGCGGGGCATGATTTAAGTGTTACGGCAGTTGTTGATCATGATTCGATTATTAATGCGCAACTATTAAAAATCCAGGTAAGGGATGCCGCCACCAATAAAACCTATAATTACTGGGTTAATACGAATGGCGGTTCGATAGCGATTTTGAGCAAAGCTGCCGATGGGGGCGATGGGTTAAACGGCATCGACGGTTTGGCCGGTACGCCGGGAGCGCCGGGAGCAGTTACAGTTAACACTGAAACTATAATCAATGCCGACGGCACAACTACCACAACTACAAATACAGTAACAGGTCCGGGTGGCAACGGGGGAAATGGCCAGGATGGCGGAAACGGCCAGGATGGCGGGGCAGGCGGCGACGGGGGCAATATCACTATCAATTATTCGCCGGCGGCGTCCCCGTTTCTTAACCTGATCAAAGTAACGAGTACAGCCGGCAGAGGCGGATCGGGCGGCAGGGCCGGGAGAGGCGGCCCGGGGGGCATTGCGGGCGTCGGAAACCCGAACGGCAATGCCGGTTTAAATGGCCTGGATGGCCGTAACGGATTTGACGGATCTAACGGGCGCATGGGGATTGTTACCTTTACAATGGTGAGTTCAGTTCAGTAAATTGAACACTCGCCCTGGTGATCTTACCAGCAAGGTTGGCCTGGTGCAGTGAGGGCGCTCTATCACGGCTCAGCCCAAAAGCCGCTTACATATCGCTTCGTTCAGCCAGTTTTAGTCGCAGGCATGTTATACGCCGTAATGCAAGGAGCTGATAATCAGCATTACGCCTATAATTACAAGCCCTCCATATACATACTTAAAGAAGGAGCCATCCTTTAGGCGATGGTTCAAATATCTTCCTAAAAAAATTGCAGGAATAGCAGTGATTAAAGAAGTCAGGAAATATTCATGGACTTGAATAGTAATCAGGCCTTTTGCATAATACCCTATTACTGCAATAAGACTTGCTGGTAAAAAATAAGCTTGTAAAGTAGCCCTAAAGCGTTTTGGGCTCCATCGTCTCAAATTACCGTAAACGACTAAAGGCGGTCCGTTTAGACCATACGCTCCACCCAAAACCCCTGATAAGAATCCACAAACACAAAGCCAAAGCATGCTATCTCTTTTAAGCTGCTTATTGTTTTTCGCAAAAAGGGTGTAAAGAGCGTACAATATAATAAGTGTCCCAAGTCCGATCTTGATAAAAAATTCACTGCCATAAATAAGAATTATAATACCTATCGGTATTCCAAGTATTGCGTAAAAGATCAGCCATTTGGCACTATTAAAATGAATTTCCTTGTGGTCTTGTATTACAACGATAAGTGCGATTACGATTGACAGCATAACCGATAATGGCACTGCAACTTCAACTGGCAAAAAAAGAAGAAATAAAGGAACAGCGACCAGGGACTCCCCGAAACCCAATGTTGATCGGACAAGCGATGCGATAAAACTGATAATAAGAATTAATATAATTATACAAGACATTTGTTCTAAATGCTTCTGTTTCGAACCGCAATATACCTGTGAATGTTTATAGCAACAAGTTTCCATTTATATGGTTAGTATCCCCCTCAATGCTCAGCCAAAAACCTACTTACATACTTCTGGAATAACGGCAAGTTTTGTATGTGCGGGATATGCCCTACGCCATCCATCATTTTTAATTCGCTGTTTTTGATAAGCAGATGGGTTCGTTCGCCTAACTGGGGGTATTGGCCGTGAACCATTTGTTCGGCTTTGGATATCTTATCTTTCCCGACGATGGTGCGGTCGGCTTTGCCGACTAGTTTGTTGCATCATTTGTTTTTGCGGCTGTCATTAAGAGGTTATATTTAACTTTGATACGATATTGGCTATGGACGATCCCGAGCGCTTACCCGCATTTTCTATCATCAGATCCGCGCATGCTTTAATGCTGTTCGAGCATTTTATAGCCGAGTTGCAAAAGGCCGGGCCGGTTAGTATTTACCCGCACAAAACGATGATCAGTATTGCCAATGCAGGTAAAGGCGTGGCCTATATTACGCAGGCGGGCAAAAACTTTATCGACGTGGTGTTCCCGTTTAAACAGCGGTATGACGACAACCTGTGCTTTAGGCGGATACAGGAGGTGCCGGGACGGCGCGTTATTTATCATCACTTCAGGATGCTGCAAAAGGACGATATAAATGACGAGGTAAGGAAATTTATGCGGATAGCCTGCAGCGTGAGTGGTGAGTGGTGAGTTGGCAGTAATGGAATAGGCCAATGCACATCGCCATTTGGAGCGCATCTATTTCAACTATAGCCTTTAATTTATTTGCCGCGAGTGCGCCTGCACTTTTTTTACAAAATGATCCAGGTCGAAGGGTTTGCGTATGAAATCGTCGGCGCCACATTCCAGCCGGATATTTTCGATATCCATATTGGCCGAAACCAGGATCACCGGTATATGCTTCAGGTCTTTATGACTTTTAATGTATTTACAAAGGGATTTGCCGGTCTCGCCTTTCAGGTTAATATCAAGCATGGCCATGTTCACTTCCTTATCGTGCAGTTTTCTCCTGGCGCGGGCGGTGTCGGCAAGGCTCACCACGCTAAACCCCTCTTCTTCCAGGATAATGCTGATCATTTCGGCAATCACCGGCTCATCTTCTATCACAAGTATTTTTTTCTTCATATAATAATAACGTTTATTTATTATATACAATTATAGAACCAATTGCGCATACAAATGCCCGAACGGGCACTATTGTTATTTACATGATCCATTATGCGCCGATATTGCGGTTTTATGCGGTTTGTTTGACCCGGAAACCCGGCAAATATTTTTTGCGACTGCGGGCAGGAAGTGGGCAGGGATAACAGAATGTCTACAAAACTGATCGACTATGTTGGCGAATTTCCGACAGGTGTGTTCACGTGTGTTCACGTGTGTCCACCTGTGCCGGGCGGCACAGGCGCGGGGGATATTCGGACAATTGCCTTTTTGTGAAATTTAGACAGCCTAACGATGTTAATTTAACCAAATAGAAATATATTTAATTTTGAATGATTGTTTTGGCATAGATTTTATGAGTTAATTAGATGCAGGTAATCTGTTAAAGGAAATAATTTTTTATTAAAAGGAAACTAAATAAGAGTTATTTGCGTACAACACGATTATAGTGCGGACAGGAAAGATAAAAAGAAGCGTTTTCCTGAAAGTTAATATTTACCAATGATAAAATTATACGAATAACCATGGCAACCAACAATCCTTTCGGAATAGAAGATGATGGAAGAACAGCGAGTTTACTTAGCTATTTCTTTGTTTTAGGATGGTCCATCTCCTTTTTTACTTTTCATTTGAATGAAAAAACAGAACGAAGCAGTTTTCATTTACGTCAAACTTTAATGTTATACATATCCTACATCGTTATCAGGTATGGTATAATAACCCTGCTGAGCGCGATATGGCCCAACCTGGCTTTCTCGGTGCAATACCTTGTAATATTTGTAAACTTATCGTTTGCAGGATTGTGGGTAACGGGTTTAATGTCTGCAAACAGCGGCGAGGATAGGTATATACCCCTGTTTGGCCGGCCGGCGCAGTTTATATTTGCCGGCATTTGATCGTCTCTTCTTTTTATTTTACAATATAAAGACAGGAAAACCGGGCAGCGCAGCTACCCGGTTTTTTATTGCGTCATTTTTTAATAAAAGTGTACAAATAATTATGCATGCATAGTAATATATTAGGCAAAATCATACACCCGCGCATGCCGGCGGCGTAAAATAACTTGCGATACAAACATGATAAACGACAATTGAAACCTATAAAAAATTGCCATTTTGATATTTATAACCGTACTGATCGAAAAAAAATAAAATTCAATCCGGCATTCGTTATAAGTCTCAACTCCGGCGGGCGTTGCGGAACTGTAAACTGGCATTGATTTAGCATGGTTATGATGAAGGGCGATCGGCACTTCAATATTTGTTTCATTTAGTTTGGAAGATTATGATCTTAGATTTATTAAAAATAGGCGCAGTGGTGGCGGCATTGGTGGTTCCGTTGTTTTTTCCGGTTACAAAGATCCATACGATCAGGATACCTAAAAACCACAACGATACTTCCGACGCCCATTATGCCATCAATGAGCGCGGCTGTCTGGAAGAGATCAGCCATAACAATATTTCAAGCCACGAGCTGAAATGATATTAACCGTTTATATTCGTTCTTGTAATATCCCGCCGGTTTATCCGCCGGGATATTTTTTTGGCATCGGTCGCCCGGCGAACCCGGAGCCCAAATTTTCCGGTTAAATTTTAATTCCTTAAACTTGATGGGTTTTCAGTTAAACTTACGCTGAGGCCAACGGACATGGATGTTAAAAAACCTATCATTTGCCTTTGCATTTTAAGCGGCGCGGTTTTAAACGCGTTCGGGCAACAGCGCAGTATCGCGCAAAAAGTTGAGGCGCTGCTAAAGAAGATGACACTTGCCGAGAAAATCGGGCAGCTAAACCAATATAACGGCGACTGGGCGGCTACCGGCCCTGTAACGACCGAGGTTGGTAATAAACTGGACGCCATCAAACGCGGCGAGGTGGGCTCGGTGCTGAACATTACCGGCGTTGAGCATACGCGTGTGTTCCAGGAGGCGGCAATGCAATCCCGGTTAAAAATTCCTTTATTATTCGGGCAGGATGTGATACATGGTTACAGCGTCACCTTTCCGATACCGCTGGCCGAGGCGGCAAGCTGGGATTTGCCGGCTATAGAAAGATCGGCCCGCATAGCGGCTACCGAGGCAGCTGCCGGCGGCGTGCACTGGACATTTGCACCGATGGTTGACATTGCCCGCGACCCGCGCTGGGGCCGGGTTATGGAAGGGGCCGGGGAAGACCCTTATTTGGGTTCGCTTATCGCGGCGGCCCGCGTTAAAGGGTTCCAGGGAAAAGGATTGGGCAGCCTGGACGCGGTAATGGCCTGCGCCAAACACTTCACCGCCTACGGGGCGGCCATTGGCGGGCGCGATTACAACAGCGTGGACATGAGCCTGCGTACGCTATGGGAAGTTTACCTGCCGCCGTTTAAAGCCGCGCTGGATGCGGGAGCGGCCACTTTTATGAACTCATTTAACGACCTGAACGGCATCCCGGCTACGGGCAACCGCTATTTGCAGCGCGATATATTAAAGGATAAATGGGGATTTAAAGGATTTGTGGTGAGCGACTGGGGTTCTATCGGCGAAATGATAAATCACGGCTATGCAAAGGATAACTACGAAGCCGCCGAAGAAGCTATAAATGCAGGTAATGATATGGATATGGAGAGCCGCAGCTATATCCATAACCTTGCGAAGCTTGTGGCCGATAAAAAGGTGTCGGTTGCTACGATAGACGAAGCGGTAAGGCGCATCCTGACAAAAAAATTCGAGATGGGGTTGTTTGACGACGCTTTCAGGTTCAGCAACGCCGATCGCGAAAAGCGGGTTTTAAACGCCGCAGAACACGTGGAAGCGGCGAGGGATATTGCGCGCAAAAGCATTGTGCTGTTAAAAAATCAAAACCAGGTATTGCCTTTATCCAGGAATTTAAATGCCATCGCTATCATTGGTCCCCTGGCTAAATTAAAGAGCGAAATGAAGGGCTTTTGGTCGCTTAACATCGGCGATGAAAAAGACATCGTTTCGCTATACGAGGGCATGCAGCAGCAGGCCGGTAAAACAAAATTGCTTTACGCAAGGGGATGCGATATTACGGATACCAGCCGGGCGGGCTTTAACGAAGCTTACCAAACCGCCATGCAGGCTGATGTAGTGGTGATGGCCATGGGCGAACGGTTTGATATGACCGGCGAGGCCAAGAGCCGGTCGAACATTCATTTACCGGGCGTGCAGGAGGATTTGATCAGGGCCGTGATGGCAACCGGCAAACCTGTCGTGGTATTGCTGATGGCGGGGCGCCCGATGGTTTTTAACTGGACGGCCGATCATGTGCCCGCTATACTGTACACCTGGTGGCTGGGCAACCAGGCCGGCAACGCCATTGCCGATGTTTTATATGGCAACTATAATCCCGGCGGCAAGCTGCCTATTACCTTTCCGCGTACGGAGGGGCAAATCCCTATCTATTATAATCACTACAACACAGGCCGGCCGGCGCGTAACGATAATGATGTAAACTACACTTCGGCCTATATCGATCTGCCTAACAGCCCTAAGTACGCTTTCGGGCATGGGTTAAGCTATACGACGTTTGCCTACAGCAACCTGAAGTTCAGCAAAAAATCGATGCTTAAAAACGAAAGTATCACCGTGTCGTTCGATCTTCAAAATACCGGCAAAGTGGCCGGTGAGGAAGTGGCGCAGCTTTACCTGCGCGATATGGTGTCGCAACCTATTCGTCCCATTAAAGAGTTAAAAGATTTCCGGAAAATAATGCTGCAGCCAGGTGAAACAAAAACCATAACTTTTACGATCGATAAAGAGAAGCTGGCCTTTTACAATGAGCAGCTGGAGCGCATAACCCAGCCCGGCGAGTTCAGGGTGATGATAGGCAGCGCTTCGGACGACATCAGGCTACAGGATAGTTTCACCCTCGCCGACTAAGCATGAAATTACAGGTATATAAAGATTACAATGAAATGAGCCGGGCCGCGGCCGCCCTGATCATTAACCAGGTAAAACAAAAGCCGGCTTCGGTGCTATGTTTCCCTTCCGGGGATTCGCCGGTTGGCGTATTTAATTATTTAATAGGCGACGCCCTTGCGGGGAAAGTTGATTTCGGCGGCTGTTATTTCATAGGGCTGGATGAGTGGGTTGGGCTGGGTAAGGGCGACGATGGCAGCTGCACACAGTCGCTTTCCGACACCTTCTTTAACCCGCTGAATATAAACCCCGGCCATGTTCGGTTTTTTGACGCCCGCGCCGCCGACCTGGACAATGCCTGTCGCGAAATGAACGATTTTATAAAGAAAAACGGGCCGCTTGATGTCATGATGGTAGGCATCGGCATGAACGGGCATATCGGTTTAAATGAGCCCGGTACAGACTTTAACCTGTATGCGCACTACGCCCCTCTGGCGCAAATGACCATCGACGTTGGGCAAAAATATTTTAAGCGGCAAACGGCGCTGCACGAAGGTATTACCCTTGGCCTCAAACATCTGCAGGAAGCAAAGATCCCATTACTGATCGCCTCCGGTGCAAAAAAAGCGGGTATAATTGCGCAGGCACTGGAAGGAAAAGTTACCGAACAAGTGCCCGCTTCCATCTTTCAAACACTTCCAAATGGTTATGTTTTATTAGACAGCGATGCGGCGTCGCAGCTTTCAACCCGTTGATCTGACCGTTATGCGGTTGTCGTTTTGAGCAAAGTGAGATATCTTTTCTGATCCTTGCGTTTTAACTATCCTGTTGAAAGTACGCTGCTAAGCTGCATCGATCAATCCAATTTTTTTCCCCGGCCGCAACAAATATGCGCTAATATTGTTGATAGTTTGAAATCCCAAATGAATGGTGCGTATGCGGCGGGGAAGTTATAAAATGAAAACACAGGAACTATTGAACACAGTTTCGGGAATGCTGGCAGATTGCAAAGGCTTGCTGGCGATGGACGAGAGTACGCCAACCTGTAACAAGCGTTTTGAAGAAGTGGGTATCCCGCAAACGATAGAGTACCGCCGCGCTTACCGCGAGCTGATCGTTACCACGCCGCGTTTAGGCGATTATATAAGCGGCGCCATCTTATACGACGAAACCATCCGCCAATCTACGAAGGATGGACGTTTATTTATCGATATTCTTAAAGAGGCCGGTATTATTCCAGGCATAAAGGTGGACGAGGGCACGGTTGACATGCCGGGTTTCCCCGGAGAAAAAATCACCGAAGGATTGGAGGGGCTCCCCGACCGCCTGCTTAACTACTACGGGCTGGGCGCGCGGTTTGCAAAATGGCGCGCAGTGATCGGGATAGGGCCTAACATTCCTACCGTGGAATGTATTGAAGCCAACATGCATGCGCTGGCCATCTACGCGTCGATGTGCCAGGAGGCCGGGCTGGTACCCATTGTGGAACCGGAAGTACTAATGGATGGCAAGCACGATCTGAAAAGATGCTACGATGTAACCGAAAAAGTGCTGCACGTGCTCTTTGAACAGCTGGATAAGCAAAACGTAGATCTCCAGGCTATTATTTTAAAGCCCAATATGGTATTGCCGGGCCTGAGCAGCGGCCGGAATGTAAGCGTGGATACCGTAGCCGAAGCTACCGTTACCTGCCTGTTAAAATCAGTGCCGGAAATAGTGCCCGGGATAGCATTTCTGTCGGGAGGGCAATCGCCCGAAATGGCGACTGCTCATTTAAATGCCATGCATCAAAAATATGAGGATCAGTTGCCCTGGGCGCTTACGTTCTCGTTTGCCCGGGCCATTCAGAAACCCTGTCTTGACAAATGGCAAGGAAAGGACGAAAACGTAGCCGCCGCGCAGCAACTGCTTCTTGAACGCGCCCGGCTTGACGATATGGCTCGTTGCGGCAAATACAAACCGGAAATGGAAGAGGCGCAGAGCGTTTAAGTGTTGAGTGATAATCGAAGTCTTAAGTTAAACTTTTGTCAGGAACTCAGGCGATGGGTTCAAATCTTATAATACAACCAATATGGATAAACCCGGGCTTTACCCGTTAAAATTCGAACCTATTTACCAATACCGCATCTGGGGCGGGCGCAGGCTTGCAAACTTATGCGACAAACCGTTACCCCCCGACGACCTGATCGGCGAAGCCTGGATACTCAGCGATCGCGACGATCATCCCAGCAAAGTTTCGGAAGGGCCGTTAAAAGGTAAAACGATTAGTCAGTTGTTTCACGATTCGCGCGATGAGTTAATGGGGAAGCATGCCGGCAATTTTAAACGCTTTCCGCTGCTTTTAAAATTCCTGGATTGCCAGCAGGTGCTTTCGGTGCAGGTGCATCCAGCGGATAACATGAAAAAATATATCCCGCAGGGCGAAAGTGGAAAGACAGAAGCCTGGGTGGTGCTGAAAACCGGTAAGAATGCTGTTATTTACGCCGGCCTGAAACTGGGAACCACAAAGGAGAAGCTGACAGCCGCCCTCAAAAAACACGAGGTCGCCAATTACCTCGCCAATTTTGAGCCCAAAGAAGGGGATGCCGTTCTGATAAAAGCAGGCACCGTACACACGCTGAATGATGTTGTGGTTTTTGAGGTGCAGGAAAACAGCGACATCACTTACCGCCTGTACGATTGGGACCGGGTAGACAAAAAGACCGGCAAGCCGCGCGACCTGCAGGTAACGAAAGCGCTTGCCTGCGTTGATTTTTCGAAAACCGATATCCAGCCATCGGCGCCAGTAACCGAGGTAACGGAACGTATATCGTGCGAAAAACTGGTGGAAGATGAGCATTTTACGGTTTGGCGGTATACCGGCGACAATTCGTTTTTGGTGGGACGAAAGGCTACGCCGCGCGTGTTGGTTTGTATCGGCGGCTCGGGAGATATTGAATACGACAATAAAAATTACCCGCTGGCCAAAGGCGAAGTAATGCTTTTGCCTGCCGTTGCGGGCGCCTGCCGCTTTGAGCCGAAAGGCGATGTGGTACTGCTGGAGGTAGCGCTGCCGGGTACCACCCATGAGGCATAAACGGTAACGGGCATTCAAAAAATTTAACGCGCCCAAACATTTTACCGGCAATTTTGCTATGGATTATGATAATTTGATGAACGAATAACTACATGAAAAAATTAATTGTTTTTGACCTTGACGGTACACTCGCCCAAAGTAAGTCGGCTATCGATAAGGAAATGTCCGCCCGGCTTGCCGGTTTATTAAAGGTGGCGCAGGTAGCCATTATTTCGGGCGGCGACTGGCCGCAATTTGAAAAACAGGTACTGGCGCACCTGCCAAAAGACGCAGAACTGCAAAATCTGTCAATCCTGCCAACCTGTGGAACCAAGTTTTACCAATACGACACGAAATGGAAACAATTGTATGCCGAAAATTTTACGGATGCCGAAAAAAAGAAGATCACCGATTCGCTTGAACAGGCGGTGAACCAGCTGGGCTATAAACCCAAAAAGGTTTGGGGCGAAATAATTGAAGACAGGGGCAGCCAGATAACTTACTCGGCCCTGGGACAGCAGGCTCCTTTAGACGCGAAGAAAACCTGGGACCCTGACTTTGCCAAACGCAAAAAAATACAGACGATACTGGACAAGCTTATTCCCGAATTTGCGATCAACCTGGGCGGCACAACATCTGTCGACGTTACAAAAAAAGGCATCGATAAAAAATACGGAATGTTTAAGCTGCGCGATATTCTGGGTATACAGATCAGCGATATGATATTTATAGGCGATGCATTGTTCCCTGGTGGAAACGACTATCCTGCAAAGGAATCAGGCGCATATTCTGTCCTCATTAGCGGCCCCGACGAAACCAAACGGGTTATTGAAGGGATAGTCGGCGCATTAGATAATGGAAGCTTTGGCCAGGGATTTGATTAATTTAATATGATCGAGGTAAAAAAAGAAGGTATCATACTCCAGAAGCTAAATCTTGATTTCGAGAACGAAAGCGTATTGAATCCAGCGGTAATGCAGGTGGGCAATGCCCTTCACCTCTTTTACCGGGCAGTACGACTTAAAAATTACTCCACCATTGGCTATTGCAAAATGGACGGCCCTTTAAGCGTAACTGAGCGTGATGACAAGCCTTTTTTGGCGCCGGAGTTTGATTATGAATCACACGGCATGGAAGATCCGCGCATTGTAAAGATCGACGGAACTTATTATTTGACCTATGTCGCTTTCGACGGAAAAAACGCATTGGGCGCTGTCGCTACATCGGAAGACCTTGAACATTTTTCGAAATGCGGCATTATTTCACCTGCCATAAAGTACACGGATTTTGACCGTTTTACAAAAAAGGACAGCGACCTGAATAAAAAATACCTGTATTACAACGAGGGCGCTGATATCCTTGCCGATAAGGACGTGGTTTTTTTCCCGAGGCGAATAAATGGTAAGCTCGCCTTTCTGCATCGCATAAAGCCCGATATACAACTAACGGCTGTTGACAACCTGAAAGAGCTCACCGCTGAATTTTGGCAGGATTATTTTTCGCATTTCGCTGAAAACATTTTGCTGGCCCCAAAATATGCCCACGAGGTTTGTTATATAGGCAGCGGCTGCCCGCCGATTGAAACCGAGCACGGCTGGCTGCTCATTTATCACGGGGTAAAAACGGCGGCAAAGCGTTACGAATATTCATGCTGCGCGGCTCTGCTTGACCTCGACGATCCCCGCAAGGAAATTGCACGCCTGCCCTATCCCTTGTTTAAGCCCGACCTGGATTATGAACTGAAGGGCGATGTGGACGATGTGGTTTTCCCAACCGGTACGGCTCTATTTGACGACAGGCTTTATATTTACTACGGCGCCGCCGATGAGCTTATTGCATGCGCGTCTGTGAGTTTGAAGGGGTTGGTGAACGAGCTTCTGCAAAATAAAGCCTGATCGCCGCACCGGCAACATAATCGACTATTTGAATTAAAACAGCCTTTTTATATCCTCGAAATTGGTTTACATTTAGTGCAACCAATTGAACTTATTTATGACCTCGAGAAGGGATTTCCTGCAAAAATCGGCTATCCTGGCCGGAAGCGGCCTGCTGACCCAAGCGTTGCCAAACCACGCATTTGCGATCTTTAAAAATCGTGTCGCGCCGAGCGACCAGCTGAATATCGGTTCGATCGGTATAAACGGCATGGGCTGGACGGATACCTTGTCGGCCTTAAAAATTCCCGGTGTAAACCTGGTTGCCGTATGCGACGTGGATAAAAACGTAATGGACAGGCGCATGAACGACCTGGCCAAAATGAATTACGATACATCGAAGGTGAGGCGTTACGGCGATTACCGCCAGCTTTTGGACCAAAAGGACATTGATGCTGTTATAGTTGGCACGCCCGACCACTGGCATGCGCTGATCATGATGTACGCCTGCGAAGCGGGCAAGGATGTGTATTGCGAAAAACCCCTGGGCAATTCGATCGGCGAGTGCAGGGCGATGGTTAAAGCGCAGCAACGATATAATAAAGTGGTGCAGGCCGGCCAGTGGCAGCGAAGCCAGCAGCATTTTAAAGATGCGGTCGATTTCGTAAAAAGCGGTCAATTGGGAAATATACGAACCGTAAAAGTATGGTGCTACCTGTCGTGGGCCAAACCGGCGGCGGTGATACCCGATACGCTGCCGCCACCGGGCGTAGATTACGCCACGTGGCTGGGCCCGGCACCGACCGTTCCGTTCAATGCGAACCGGTTCCATTTTAACTTCCGGTGGTTTTGGGATTATGCGGGCGGGTTAATGACCGATTGGGGCGTGCATTTATTGGATTACGGTTTGCTGGGCATGAACTCGCCGGTTCCGAAATCGGTGTCGGCTGTTGGGGGCCGGTTCGCCTACCCTGAATTGTTTGAAGAAACGCCCGATACCTTAACCACCTTGTACGAGTTCGACGGGTTCAACATGGTTTGGGATTCGGCAATGGGGATCGATAACGGGCCGTATGGCCGCCAGCATGGCATCGCCTATATCGGCAATAACGGCACGCTGATACTAAACCGCGACGGCTGGGAGGTGATAGAGGAAAGCAGCAGCAAAAATAAGGTGAGCAAACCGCTTGCGAAGGTGTCGGACAATGGGGTAGATAAGCATTGGGAAAATTTTGTAAGCGTGGTGAAGTCGCGTAAAATGGAAGACCTGCATTGCCCTGTCGAAGCCGCCGCACATGTAGCTATCGTAGCGGATATGGGTAATATTGCCTACCGCAGCGGTAAAAAGCTGCAATGGGACAATACGCGCAGTCAGTTTACCGACCATGCTGTTAATAAAGAATACCTGATGAAGGAGTATCACAACGGCTATAAGCTGCCGAAGGTTTGATTGCGAAAAATAAGAAAGGTGTTGCATTTCGATTGATAGGATCGTATTATCTATTATCACGTAGATTTCTCATGCACAGGCTTTATATCTTCATATTCCTTACAAGTCTATTTCTCGGCTGCAAAAAAGACAAACCTATCAGTGCGCAGGGCACTAATTTTGTCGGGCATCGGCAATATCAATATGAAATTGGTGGTTTAACGGGTGCGAAAACATACCCTCCCGGCGCGGCAACAACTATTCTGTTTTTAAATAATGATAAAACTTATCAATGGCTTACTTACGATAAGGTACAACAAACGGGCATTTATAATATAAGCAGCGTGAAAAGTGTTTTTTCAGGCAATAACGATAACGCTATTGATTTTGACTCTTCCGGTACCTGGAAGATCATAACTATCCAAAAAGATACGTTATCAATAGCCGATAACTTCGCGGATGGCTACGGTCAGGTTTATTATAGAATAAAATAATTCAGAGCTTTATTTTGTTCGTACTTCCCCTCAAAAATAACACCTGTCATCAAATCAACATTCAAAGAAAAGCCGCCTCATTATAATGAGACGGCTTAAGTAAATTATAATCCAATTACCTGTTCTTCAATTCAGTTATTGCCACCTCTGGGGTTAGCGCCTTATGCACCTTTTCGGTAACGATAGATTTCGCCAAATTAAATGAAACGGTTTTTTCGATCTGGCGCGACGAAGTGCCGATCTTTGCTTTATACTCGCCTGCATCAGCAATCCATTCCTCTTTATCCGGGTTAAACGAGGCGAGATCGGCGGCGCGCAATGTAAACACCATAAATTGCGATTGACCCGGGGCCAGCAAATTTGTTTTGGCAAAGCCCTTCAACTCTTTTTCGGGTTTATCGATCGTATTATTCGGCGCGGTTAAATACAGCTGCACCACTTCGCGGCCGGCTACGCCGCCTGTATTGGTAACCGTTGCCTTTACCGTAACGCTGCCCCTGAAATTGGCCGAGCTCACTTTTACATCGCTTATTTTGAATTTGGTATAGGATAATCCGTATCCAAACTCATAGGCCGGTTTAATTTTAAACGAGTCGAAATAGCGGTATCCTACATAAATGCCTTCCTCATAAGTGACTTCTGTCGGTTTGGCCACCGGTGTGCCCGGGAAATTTTTGGCGGACGGCTCATCTTTATAATCCATCGCAAAAGTGGTGGCAAGCTTACCAGATGGGTTTACCTTTCCCGACACAATGTCGGCAATAGCGTTACCTGCTTCCAGTCCCGGCTGCCAGGCCAGCAAAATCCCGTCAACGCCATCGCGCCAGCTTGCCACTTCGATCACGCCGCCGATATTTAAAATTACCACCACCTTCTTGCCTTTTGCATGAAACGCCGTGGTTACGTTGTTGATCAACTCTTTTTCGGTTGCCGACAGGTAGTAGTCGTTTTCCAGCTTGCGGTCGGCGCCTTCGCCGGCGTTGCGGCCTATGGTAATGATGGCTGCATCGGCGCCATCGGCCTCCTTAGCCACTATACTGTTTACATCCATCTCGGGAATCACCGGCGGCGGTGTAAAGAAATTCCGGCGTTTTGGCTGTTTGGCTTTGGCATCCGCAATATAATCCTCATAGCTTTTCGCGAGGGTTTCCTGAACCTTATAGCCCGCGTTGGTTAATCCCTGCACCAGCGATATAGTATAGGCTTTATTCACGTCGCCGCTCCCGGTTCCGCCGGCAATAATATTATACGACGTATTGCCAAATACAGCCACCCGTTTATTACGGGCAAGCGGAAGAGCATCGTTGTCATTTTTTAATAATATCATCCCTTGCGTGGCCGCCATGCGCGAAACTTTTGCATGAGCCGCCAGGTCGGGTTTATCCGAGTATTTATATTTCCTGAACGTAGGCGATTTAAGAATGATCTTCAATATCCGCTCCACGTTGGCGTCTAATTGCCGCATGCTTAACTTGCCGTCTTTAACCGCCTGCATAATGGCTTCAGACTGATTTGGGTTACCCGGCATCAGCAGGTCGTTGCCCGCGTTCATTTGCGCTACGGCATCTTTACCGCCAAACCAGTCGGTCATCACGAAACCTTTAAAGCCCCACTCGTCCTTTAAAATAGTGGTGATCAGGTCGCGCCGCTCCGATGTATAAGTGCCGTTTAACTTGTTGTATGACGACATCACTGTCCAGGGCTGTGAAGCTTTTACAGCGATGGAGAAACCCTTGAGGTAAATTTCGCGCATCGCCCTTTCGCTCACAATCGCATTGATGCTGTTACGCTGGGTTTCCTGGTTATTGGCGGCGTAGTGCTTTATAGAGGTACCTACGCCGTTTGATTGGATGCCTTTTACGATGGCGGCCGTCATGGCGCCAGCCACCAGCGGGTCTTCCGAATAATATTCAAAGTTTCGTCCGCCCAATGGGTTGCGATGAATGTTGAGCGCCGGGGCCAGTAATATATCAACGCCATATTCGCGCACTTCGTTCCCAAAAGCTACGCCCACCCGCCGCACCATGGTGGTATCCCACGTCGACGCAAGCAGCGTGGCCACCGGAAAAGCGGTTGCGTAATAGGTTTTGTCGTCATTCGGCCTTTTCGGCTGGATCCGCAATCCTGCAGGCCCGTCGGATACGGTTATAGAAGGTATCCCTAAGCGGGGAATAGCATGTGTACGGCCTGCGGCGCCGGGAACCTTTTCGGGAACGTTGTATGCGTCAGGATCGGACGGCGGCAACTTAAAGCCTCCGATATCTGTCGATTGTGGCTTTTCATTCTTTTTTGGCGGAGGCATGCCGGGCATTCTAAAGCCCATGCCCACCACCAGCTTCGCTTTGTCCTGCAGGGTCATAGCGTTTATTACTTCCTTCAGACTGCTTTTACCCAGCTGCGGCACAGGCTTTTTGCTTTGAGCCTGAACAGAAAGTTGAAAAGAACTGATCATCATTGCTAAAAGGATGACAGTGGTACTTTTGTAACGTAATTTCATGTTTATAATTTAAGTGTGACCGGATAATTGATTTTGACAACCATTGTGTCATTATTACACAATACTAAAAATTAATTTTTATAATAGCAAGATAAATAGACGATTACAGCGCAAAGGCCGACGTGAACCTGTTTTTAAACTATCAACAGCCCATTAAACACCAATAAGTTTACAATTTGTTTGTAAAAGTTTAGCCAAAGCTATTCGTGCTATCAGAATAGCGGTATTTTAGCAAATAAATACTACGCAAATGCCCGACAGATCAACCTACCAGGCGGCTAAACTAGCGGCGCCGGCGATTGCGCGCCACTTTGCGCAGCTTTTGGCAACGGCATCCGCCCGGGGCGAGACCGACCTGGCGCCCGAACCACCGTTAAGCTCGATAGAAACTATGATCGATGTGGCGTTTTGGGCAAGCCTGCGTAAAGAAGAGAGCCGTTCGCCCAAAATATCGCTTGCTTATATACCCCCTTTATTGGCGGGCCAGCCGCTGATATTTGAAAACCGCATATTGGTAACGCCGTATGTGCTCACCAAGCTAGCGCCCGCGGTAGAGCGATCGGGCATTCACCTGGGGGTATGGGACGAGGACGGCGAGTTATATATTTGGGGTACAACGCGTTTAATACCCGATTGCTGTTTTGTGCTCGAGGTTGTTGAACCAGGCTTGCTGGTTATTAAACACCGCCGCATTAATGGATTTGGCAAATTCATTAACGTTGCCGTGCTTAAGGGCGATGAAATTAAAATAATTGATGAGGAGAGCAGGAGCCTTCCCGATTGCCCGGACATGCTTACCTCGTTGCTGGATTATAATACATCGCCGGGATGGAATAGCCCGGTAAATATATTGGTGCAACTGGCTGCTTCCATGCGCGCCCATGGGCATGGCGGATCGTTGCTGGTAGTGCCGTCGGGTAGCGAGACCTGGCGCGACTCGATCATACGGCCGATCACTTATCCCGTAACACCTGCGTTCGATGAGCTGAAAAAATTGATGGAGCAGCCGGTTGACGAACAAACGATTGATATTTGGCAGGAGGATGTT
>Ga0134126_10002169_pt1 | contig 24826 bp, 33 predicted proteins | sample KB31752_FD_96881 | JGI IMG/M metagenome (GOLD analysis project Ga0134126, IMG submission 96881) | Terrestrial soil microbial communities with excess Nitrogen fertilizer from Kellogg Biological Station, Michigan, USA - KB3-175-2 | ecosystem: Environmental > Terrestrial > Soil > Unclassified ... | reverse complement strand
GCCTCCAAGAATTCGGAATTTTCGACATGCAAAACGTAATGTTTTGTTAAAGATACTGCTGGCCCATGACTTGCTTATAGCTGCCATAAGGGAGACTCATGAACCAGGAAATTTCAATCTCGTACCGAGCCGTCAAATCAAAGATCTATAAATTGATAGACGCTCTGGTCGAAGGCGAAAAGAATGAAGCCGAAGTGCAAGAGTCAATCCGCCGCTGGTGGAAGATGGTACGCCCAGACGATCGGGCAGTCGCGGAAAAGTACCTCTCGATGGTCCTCAATCGATCGAATGCTAGCCTGCTTGCGATCCGCGACGGCATCCCCACCTACGAGGCTTTCGAACTCGGACATCAGAATAGCGTGCGTGTCGGGAATCGACAGCCTGCAGCCTAAGGCAGAACAGATAGAAGTACAAAGCGGACCCAAAAGGATCCGCTTTTTTTCTTAAGAACTCCGATAAATGATGGGACTCAGCTTCTCGGGGCGGGATTCTCGCCTATGACTTAGTCTCTGCAATCCGCCGCGCTCGCGCTCACTCCTGTTCATCGTGCATGAAGGATGGAAGCCGCGACGAGGCGAAAGTTATTGCTGTCTTCGGTGAAGTCAAGTCCTTCGTTTATGGCGCATCGTCCACCTTTAACTGATGCGACTCTTCCGTTTGGGAACGAGCAGCAAATCAACTAGAGTTCCGGCCAGCCAGTCCTGGTATTTCTGGAGAGACCAGCCACGCTCGCTCACCAGCATCCGGTAGACGTCGCCGCCAGTGAGCATCCAGAAAATATCGCGCGCTGTCTGAAAGCTGAGTCCTGGTCGCAGCTCTCCAGAGTCGCGAAGAGACGTGATCATGCTTTTCTCCCCGTCATAGCGCAGACGCTCGCGCTGCTGTTCCAGCTTCGCCAGCTCAGGCGCCACGACGCCGGCGCCTCGCAGCAAATCGAAGGTTGCACTCTGCGCGCCGCGGATTTGCCTGGCGACACCGGCAGAGAGCCGCAAACGGTGTTCCGGATCCTTCGCACTCAATGCCTCTCGCACGAGCTCGTCGTAATCCTGACCGAACATCGATTGATCAAGAAGAGCGATCAGAATTCCGGTCTTCGATTTGAAGATGGCATAGACGGTCGGCGCCGACACCTGCGCTGCACGCGCTACGGCTTCGATCGTCATTCCTGCATAGCCTTCCCGTTCCAATAGCTTTCGCGTGGCTTCGACGATTCGCTTGCGCGTGTCGCCCGCCTGCCGTTCGCGTAGCAACGATTTGTAAGCGCGCTTTCTTATTGTGGACAAACCGCGAAAAATTATAGCATCATATATTAAGTATTGTTATCTATAACCAATATGACTACCGAATCTGGAGACGCCAGCCGGTTCGAGAACGGGGGGCCGTATGAAGATCGTCGTATTGGGAGCTACCGGAGGTACGGGACTTGAAATTATCAGGCAATCAGTGGAGCAAGGCCACTCTGTAACGGCTTTGGTTCGCTCGCCGGAACGGCTCAGACCATTTCAGGATCGAATCACCGTCAGACGCGGAGACCTGCTGAACTCCGCTGATCTTCAGCAGGCTGTCGAAGGTCAAGACGCCGTTCTATCGGCATTCGGCCCTCGTGTGCCCGTAAAGAAAAGTGAAGCACATCTCTTGGAGCAATTTGCCGGCGCGCTCACAAAAGCGATGCTGCATACGAATGTCCGACGCGTTGTTGTGGAGTCGGTTGCCTTCCTTTTCAAAGATTCTCTTTTGCCACCGGCGTATCTGCTTGGTCGATTGCTCTTTCCACGGACGGTTGCGGACGCCTCAGCGATGGAGCAGGTTTTTGCTGAGAGTGAACTTGACTGGACGATGGTGCGGCCACGGGAGCTCACTGAGAAGCCATATACCGGGAAGTACCGCATCCTGGAAGGCCATCTGCCGCGCTTCGGCTTCAAGACTTCCCGCGCGGATGTCGCCGATTTCATGATCAACGTCGTTGCGAATCGCTCGACGATCCGCAAAGTCATCGGCTTATCGAACTAACTACCGAATAGAAACGAGGTCTTCATGTTCGTTGCTTACGTTGTTGTCACGATTGTGACTGCCGCAGCCAACATCTATGCGGCCACAGCTGACTTTACCCGCCCAGCGTGGCTCCTTCACAACATGAGCAAATTAGGAGTGCCAGAATCGCGTCTGCCCACATTGGGCATGCTCAAAGCGGCAGGAGCGGTAGGACTGCTGATCGGACTTGCCGTGCCATCAATCGGAGCGGCTGCAGCAATCGGTTCATCCTATTCTTTGTGGCCGCCATCACTACTCACCTGCGTGCCGGGGATCATTCGTTTGGCATCGCCGTGATGTTCCTATTGCTCGCTGTTGCCGCGTTGGTGCTCACAATGTATGTGAGAAAGCCGATGGTCTTGGCGCTGATCTCGTGATCAACAACAGACCAATTTAGGGAAGGGAGTTTATGGCGTGGTGAAATGTACAAGGGGAGCTTGCGTGATAAGGGCCGCCTCCTAAACAGTTCATGGTCGGGAACTCCCGCAGAGGTCGATGTTCACCATTGAGGAGAAAGATTGATGGTTCGTGAGGAGAAAATAAAGTTGGTCGAAACTTATCTGGAAAGTCTCTTAAATAAAGATCTTTCCAAGGTTTCATTTGCCAACAGTGTTACGTTTGAAGGCCCGCGAATGCCGACACTCAATGGCCGCCAAAGTGTGCTTGGGTTCTTGCAGAAGATCATGTTACCGGCCGTCAAGGACATTCGGGTGAAGCAACACATTTGTGAAGGAGATCATGTCGCCACAGTCTTTGATATGGAGACTATCGACGGAGTTGAGCATGTTTTTGATCTGATTCACGTCGTGGACGGTCAGATCAGGGGAATCCATGCATTCTTTTATCCGCAGCAACGATCCCAATAAAAGCTCGCCTTTTCACCAGGCTCTTGACAATTGGGGAAGCAATGACAAAGAGGATGTTTGCCCGAATCGATGCGAATCGGTGACCGCCCGCCCCACACCGTCTTAAAAGGTCAGAACAATAGGGCAGATCAGGCAAAACGTGGAGTCAAGTCTCTCGAAAAAGGTATTTTGCGAAAAGGGGGAGGGTCAGGGCCGTGGATCGAGTCATCTCCCGTGTTTTCGTCCCGTTCTGCTTCGATCAGGAGCGACTCTGTCATTGACTCCGAGTTTGGTTGTCCTAATATCTGTCTGAGTCTCTCACTCGAATATGAAATCGAAATTCACTTCCGCTTTCTTGTCTGCAAATCTCGCGATGTTCCTCTTACCTTCGGTCTGGGCGACCTGCGGTGGCGGCGGTGGCGGCGGAATGGGCGGAATGGCGCCTGCCGGCGGAGGCGTGTCGATGCCGCAGCAGGTGTACTACGTTCCCTGGAAGCTCGCGCAGCCGCAAATGTCGGCGCCCGCAGGCGGACTCGTTCTGTATTGGTTCCCCTCGTCGCAGGACGAGCTGCAGAAATCCAGCCTGCGCGTCTCTCGTCCGCTCTCGCTGTATGCATCGCAATGCGTGGAGATGGAAGTGGCCGATCCGAGCTCGGAGTTTCGCGCCAAGTTCGCTGCAGCAGACACACTGCCGGTGGCCGTGCTTGCCGCCCCCGATGGATCCGTGATCGGCAAGCTTCAGAACAAGAAGGGCATGCTTCACGTGGAAGACGTTGAGAAGCTGCTCGGAGGCGAGATCAAGAAACGCGAGGATGCCCTCGAAAACCAGCTCAAAGCCGCAAAGGAAACTGCGAAGTCCGATAAAGACGCCGCTATTCCGCTCTATCGTGTGATAGCCGACCAGAAATGCATGTTTCCCAAAAAGGCAAAAGAGGCTGCGAAGGAGCTAAAGAAGCTGGGCGTGGAGGTTGGCGAAATCCCGGAGCCTCCGATCTTTGATTCGCAGAAAAGCGCCGCGATTGAGAAGACGATGGGTGATGGCCTGCAGGCAGAACTAGCCGGCGATTATCTGAAGGCCGAGCATTTGTATCAGCAGGCGCACGCGATGGATCCTGCCGATCCAACTCCCCTGCGTTATCTGGGTGAGGTGTTCCGGCATTACACCGGGGAATGGGACAAAGCACGCGAGGTTTTCCAGTCGATTCTGAGTATGCAGGCCGATCCCATGTCACGTGCTGTCGCACTGCATGGTCTGGGTAAGATGACGATCCATGATGGCGACTTTGCGAAAGGCCTGGCATTGATGGAACGCTCAGTCGAGATCTATCCGCTGGCCCTGGCATATAGAAACCTGGCGGTCTACTGGAATTCGGAAGGCGACAGCGCCAAAGCCGACAACTACGTCAAGCAGGCATTGACGGCTGATCCGAACGACGCCTATAACTTGATCTTCGCCGCGGCGTTTATGGCCGGCAACGGTCACGGCGACGAAGCATTGAAGATCGCCACCGCCAACGAAGCGCTGCTGCCGGCATCCTACAATCTGGCAGCGATCTATGCCCAAACTGGGAATCGGGAGAAGGCGCTCACTCTGCTCAAGCGTCATTTCTTCGAATACGAGCGTTTTCAAGCTGTGCGTTCCGAAGAAATGATGGAAGCACGCGTCGATGCAGTCTTTGCCTCAATTCGCAACGATCCCGATTTCGTCGCTCTTACCAATGGGGCTGACGGCAAACTCGATGCCTCGAGGATCATGGCGCATCCACCTGCACATTGAGATTGCGAGTCATGAGCGGCGATGGCGCCGCGTCTCTCTCTCTCTCTCTCTCTCCCTCTCTCTCTGCGGGAGACCTCCATCATTCTCTGCCTGACCTGCCCCATTTAAAGGTCACTTTCCTGCTCATCTACTCCACTCCTCGAGGGTTCGCGATCGCGGCCTGCACATCGTGGATGGCGTTCAGCACCGTGTCGGGATCTTCGAGGTGAACGCTGTGTCCCGATTTGGGATCGAACACCACCTTGCTGTTGCGGGAGAGCTGCGCATATCCACGCTTTTCTGCCATCTTTTCTGAGACGAGCGCCCCCCATTGCGCCTTTGCCATCCCGGGAGGCGGCGGGTCGGCACGTCCGGCGACAATCCTCACCAGCGGCTTGTCTCCGAGCGGGGCTGCTACCTTCTGGGTCTGGTCATACATTTCTGCTAACTCCTCGGCAAAGTAGTTGTCCGATCCGGCCGCACGCGGCGGCAGTGACGAGGCCCATAAGCGGAGCTTGTGGATTGCAGCAGGAAGGCGGTCAAACGGCGGACTGATCTTCGACTGTCAAAATTGTTTGTGGAAGTCAGCCCACTGCTTCAGTTCGTCGGCGCTGGGCGGACGCGGCGGACTGCTTTCCATCGTCTGAACATCCGGAATCGGACGCTGCTTTGCCTGCTCACGCACATGCACCAGCTTCCCATTCATTCCCAAAGTGGTATCCGGACTCGTCGCATCCACCAAAACCAATCCTGCGGTGTCGTTCGCATACCGATCGGCAAACACTCGCATCATCAGGCCGCCGAGCGACTGCCCGACCAATAAATAAGGACCGCGCTCACCCGACTTGGCCAGCGCGCTGTGTACCTCGAATGCTTCCTGGCGCATGGTGAGCGGCTGCGGACCAGGATCGCTCCAGGCACTGCCGGCTCGATCGTAAGAACAAACGCGATCAAATGCGCTGACTTTCTGCTGAACCAGAAACCAATTGACGGAAAATCCCCCACCGCCGGGCGACAGCACAACTGTAGGAGATCCCTGGCCAGTGCAGTTCAGATGAATCCGGTACCCGCCAAGATCGACCAGCTTCCCCGGTGGATCGGGCGCAGGTTCCTGTTGCGCCAACAACGTGCAACCAGCGAATAGCACTGCATAGAAGAGGTTGCGCATCCCAGTTCGACGCCATACGACAAGATCCGTTAGTGATGAAGAGAGTGAGATCGATCCGCCGAATTTCCATCACTCGATTCTCCCTGTGCCCTGTCCCCTGTAACCTATGCCCTGCCCTCCCCCCTCCCCTTTTTAGTCAAAATCCGTGATTCAAAGGACTTACATTGGCAATAATATACTTGACTAACCTTTCCTTTTGTTCTACTCTGTTTCCAGAGGCGAGCAATGAAAAAGCCCACAACACTTCAAGAAGCCATCCGGTATTTCAGTGACGAACAGGTGTGCATTGATACCGTTGCGGCTCTTCGATGGCCCGACGGAAAGCCTGCTTGTCCAGCCTGTGAAAAGACTGGCGCGTACTGGCTTGCCTCTCAAAAACGCTGGAAGTGTAAAGAGTGCTGGAAGCAATTTTCAGTTAAGCTCGGCACGATTTTTGAGGATTCCGCAATTCCACTTTGCAAGTGGCTTGTGGCCCTGTGGATGATCGTCAATTGCCGAAATGGAATTAGCTCTTATGAAGTCGCCCGCGATCTGGGAGTAACCCAGAAATCCGCATGGTTCATGCTGCATCGGCTTCGTCTTGCTCTGAAAAGCGGAATGACGGAGAAATTCGGGCAATCTGGCGGAACTGTCGAAGCAGACGAAACCTTCGTCGGAGCAAATACCCAGAAGATGCACAAGTCCCGTCGAGCCAAGATGCAAGCAATTGCCAGCAACACCTACGGCATGAATAGGCACGCGATTGGCAAAACGATCGTGATGGGGATGCTTGACCGCGATCTTCGCAAGGTTCGGGCGACAGTGATTCCGAATGTGAAACGGGCAACCCTGCAAGAGCAGATTCTTAAGCACGTCGCGGGCGGGGCAAGAGTCATCACCGATGACGCTACTGGATACCGCTATGCAGTGTCTGAGGGATTCGCTCACGAGATTATCAATCACGCGCAAGAGTACGTGCGCGACCAAGTTCACACTCAGGGGATTGAGAACTTCTGGTCATTGTTGAAGCGCGGGCTTCGCGGAACCTATGTTGCTGTTGAGCCTTATCATCTTGAGCGTTACGTTGATGAACAGGTGTTCCGTTACAACACTCGCAAGCGCGATGACGATAAGAAAATCACAGATGCAGAACGTTTCGAGATGGCACTCTCACAAGTTGCTGGAAAGCGTCTGACCTTCGCAGAAGTGACTGGCAAGGTGGGAGCGACGTGTTTCTAACCCTTATCGTCTGAGGCGCGGGAAGCGGAAGCGCGTTTAGACTTCCGCTTTTTCTCGGCCTTCTCAGTATCACGCATACGTTTCATGTCTGAATGGGAGACGGTAAGCACCTTTCGGAGCGCGCCTAGAAACTTGTCGTATCCTTCAGGATTTTGCCTTGCCACTCGGCTCCTCCTCCCTGGTGTGTTCCACATATAGGTCAAAAATGTGTTTTCTGTTTTCGCCGTTAACGGAAATTACCACTTGAAGCGTTCCCTGCTCGGCAATTGGCAATCCACGTATGTTTAGGACGTTGCTAACGGCCTCATGGGTCTTGAATGTAAAGACCTGCTTCATGTCGGAAGATTTCTTGCCGCTCGGCAGAAACACTTCCGTATGCTGCGTGAAGGTTTTGCCGTGTTCGCCATCGCGGGGCCGCCAGAGTGCAAAAATGCCCCATTCCTTTGGACTAAGTGCGCCCTCTGGAACTTCTTGAACCGACGCTGGAACCTGTACGGTCACTTTTTGCATGACCGAAATTAGGGTCGGATTTCCTTGTTGGTCAATGATTATTTTTTCGCAAGGCGCGAAAATCAAAAGATCAGGCATCGCTCAGGCTGCTGCTGCGGGATAAGGGAAAACTACGCTGTTATCGGATTTGCGTTCTTGGCGAATCCAATATGGAACGGCATCAGGGAAGTATGTCACCAATTGCTCCCATGGGCTCCAATTCGCAGGCTTCAGCCTGTAGCGGCTGAACCAGTGCATTCCCTCGGCGATCCAGCGGGCTCGTAGCTCTGCATAGGAAAATTCGGCATCATCGAACCCAAATTCGGTTCCACAGCAAGGGCAAATGCTGTAATTCTCGGGCTTCTCGGGAAGCTCAGAGAACCCGCATACTGGACAAACGTAATTCACTCGGAAAGCCCCTCAGTCAGAAGATTCTCCAGCATTCCGCGTACCAATAGCAAACGTTGGAAGCATAGCCGTGATTTAGCGGTTTGGCTATGAAATACGTAAACACGAACCCCCTTGAAACAACTCCAAACTCCGCAGTTTGCAGGTCGTATCGAATAATGTCTCCCTGTGGACGCCTGCATTGGAGCGTGGTTTCGCGGAGCGGTGTGAAAAGAAATGCATCTGCGCGCTTTTCATATTCCATTTCATTAGCACAGGAGAATTCTTTCCGTCGAATGACGTGCTTGTCGAAGTGCTCTCCGCGTTTATATGAGAACTGAAATGGCACTTTTGCGCCGAGATTATACCAAGCAGAAAGCGTATAATCCGCGCCGCTAGATCAACGCCACCCGGAGATTCGCTCATGGCAGACAATGAAATTTCTACGGCTATCGGTTTTATTGCGGGAACGGTTGAAGTCAATGGGGTTCCAGCAAGCTCACAGGATACAGTTTCGGTTTTCGCTAGACAGGATCAAGGTAGTGGCCCGAATGCTCAGATCAACTTCGGCATACAAGAATGCAAGCCTGAAGCCGGAAAGAAATATGCAATTACGGTTGCTCCGGGAACATGGGATGTTTGGGCTCAGGTCGGCCCCGCAGTCGTGTCTGAACGAAAAATTGTGACCGTCAAATCTGGACAATCGGTAACGGTTGATTTTTCCTTCGGCGAAGACAAGGACTAGGGCTTGCGAAGCTCTACCAAAATTTGCCTTAACAATTCGATAATCTGCTGAAGCGACTCAGCATCTTGCCCTGTCACGGCACTCAGATTTTCCACTTCTCCTCTTGGTTAGTCAAGTATATTATTGCCCTTACATTCACGAGATCCGGCGTTTTCATTTTTCGATCCGCAAGATGTGCCGGATCGACCATGGTCGATACGCAACATCTTGCGGATCACCTCTTCGTTTTCGCCTTCGCAGCGGCGGGTTTTTTCACTGTCGTCGACGCGACCTGTAGTCCATAGAGCAGCGCTGTGGCGTACTTCGGTTCGAGGGTCTTCTTCGCCAGGCCGCGGCAGACGTTCGACACCGCCATCTGGATCGTGAGGTCCGTCGCCCCAGGAACGCTGTCGTCGGACTCCCAGCATTCCCAAAGCTGAAATTCAAAATCGGCAATCCGGCCAGTTCGTAGCTCTTCTCGTAGCCCAGCGCTATTCCCCTTATCTTCGCCCGTCAATTGTACCGAAACGGGACCGGATTGGAGCCGCAAAATCAACGCGCAAAAAGGTGGAAATTCTTACGAAAAATCAATGAGTTACAGAGGGAAGAACCACGGTATTTTGATCCGTCGTTTATAGGCGGCAATTTTGCTCCTGAGCGTAGGGGCCCCACGCGTTTTCTCCAGCGTGGGAAACGGGAGTCGAAGGATCTTGTGTTTGCAGTTGCGTTAGCCGAATGCCGAGTGCCGATTGCCGACCGCCGGTCTTTTGCCCAGTTATAATCGTTCTCGCGCATAAGGGCGCCTCCGGTCCGCGGAAAGGGATTTTCCCACCTCCTTTAATCAGTTAATTCCGACGACCTTCTTTCAGCCCGTCATGCGGACGCCCGGGCAAATTTGAAAGGAGGCCTCGTGCCAACCCATTCAGAAGTAGTCCGCCTCAATCTTGAGTACTACCGCAAACAAGCCAAAGTCTTGCTGAAGGCCAGCAGGTCTGGCGACGCGAATGCCATCGAACGCCTCAACCGGTATCTGCCCAAACAATCAGTTGTTCCGGCTTTACATGACGCGCAACTGGCCATCGCCCGCGAACAAGGTTTTCCCAGTTGGCCGACCTTCAGGGCCTTCATAGCCTCCTCACATCTGAATTTTCAGGAAACAGTTGCGGCCTTCATCGACGCGGCTACCTCGGACTTGCGACGCGCTGAACAGCTTCTCTCCGCCCACCCAAAAATTGCCGACGCTGGACTTTATGTAGCTCTGGTTTTGGGAGACCATCAAGAGGTAGACCGCGTATTGACCGAAACACCTTCTCTGACCAACGCCAAAAGCGGTCCACAAAACTGTGAACCGCTCGTTTACCTGTGCTTCTCCCGTTACGCCAATCCCAGATCAAACCGGGCGCTCGAGATCGTCGAAACAGCACGAGTTCTTCTCCATCACGGCGCCGATCCCAACACGTTTCTTCTTACTGACGACCTCCCAGACAATCCTCTCCCGTGTCTGTACGCAGCCACTGGACTCAACAACAACGCCGATCTCGGCCTCGTGCTTTTGGAAGCCGGAGCCAACCCGAATGATAGCGAGTCTCTGTACCACTCAACCGAGCATTCCGACCTCGCATGCGTGAAGCTGCTGCTCCGTTACGGAGCAGAGCCCAATCGCGCCAATGCGCTGAAGCACATACTCGACCGTGAAGACAACAACGGGGTGCAACTCTTACTCGATGCCGGCGCTGATCCGAACGGAACCAACGAAGCCGGCGATACCGGACTTCACTGGGCTGTGTGGCGCGGACGCAGCGCAGAGATCATCGCCTCCCTGCTTGATCGCGGCGCCGACGTCAACGCCAAAAGAAAAGACGACCGCACTCCATACGCACTCGCTGTTCTGAGCGGACAAAAAGACATCGCGGCATTGCTCAAATCGCGCGGAGCGAACACGGATTTATCCGCGCTGGATCAATTTGTTGAAGCTTCCATGAATGCTGGTCAACCACTTGCTGCGCCACCCAACATCAGTGCTCTTCCAGAATATGCGCACCTGGTTCCGCATCTGGCAGCTGTACACAACACCGCCGCCGTCCGCGCGCTACTCGCAGCGGGTCTGCCGATCGACGCCCGCGGCGAGCACGGCGCCACCGCCTTGCACTGGGCGTGCTGGAAGGGCTACGCGGATCTCGCCAAGCTGTTGATCGACGGCAACGCATCTCTCGATATGAAAGACCATTCCTTCCATGCGACACCTTCCGGCTGGTTGCATCACGGCACTCGAAACTGCTGTGAACCAGGAGGAGATTACGCCGAAATCACGCGACTCTTGATTGCCACTGGCGATCCCATGGAAGGTTGCAACACGCCCACTGGAAACGAAGAAGTTGATGCAGTTTTGCGCGCGCACAAACTGATCGAATAACAGGGTGTACGTCTCATCACAAGAGCCTAGGTTCGGTGGATCGTGCGATCGCCGGTTCGCGGAACCCCGGGTAAGCGAAGATAGATCCAGTACCGCGCTGCCGCAGGCCCTAGCGGAGCGCAACGCGCAAAGCGGCCTAGAAAAAATGCTTTTGTTAAGGCGCTCCGCCTCGCTAAGCGCAGGCCTTGGCAAGTGGTAGTGGGATTCACGTTCGTCCGCGCAATCGGACATAACCTTGGGAAGCAACGCGCACTTCGTCAGCCACACTGTTCTCCTTATCTTCGCCCCAACAATTGTACCGAAATGGGACCCCGATTGGAGCGACAAAATCGACGCGCAAAAATGTGGAAATTTCAACGAAAAATCAATGAGTTACAGAGGGACGACCAACGATATTTTGATCCGTCGGTCGTGATTGGAATAACGTCAATTATGTTTTTGCTGTTGCAGTTGCCTTTCGTGGAATGCCGAGTGCGCTTTACCCGTCATTGCGATCGCCACCGCGACCGAGACTGGCGGCACCCGTGCATCACGCGGATTCAGGCGTTCACGATTGCGTGAATGACGCTGGAGGTCGCAGCTTCTTTGTACGCAGCCTGAACTGCGCGGAGTCCGGCGTACTCGCCTTCGGCGGAGACAGCGCCATTGAACTGTTCTCCGCAGCCGGTAACGCCTGGGCATTCCTGAGCATGCTAATAACAGCAATTTGGCGGAGTGTAGAAGCCTGGGTGGAAAAAATCAGGCTCTTTTCCTGGACACCAGATGGACTTGAAACATCTCGCGAACGGCTTGCATTAATGCTCTCGGCTCCGAGGAGTCGATGCTGCTCTCGGCACTTGGTAGTGGCGACTCGTTTGGACGGAGCAATGCCAGAACTGGACAGTTGCAGGTCTTCTTGACTTTGGCAATGATTGCAGCCTTGTCGTCGTGCGGAATGTAATGGCCCAGGATTAGCAAATCGAACTTCGTACCGCTCTCGCACGCTGCAAATGCCCGGGCGAACCCTTCGACCGATGTCACAGTGTGGCCCATTTGCTGGAGCAAGAGCTCACGAGTCATCAGCAGTGTGGGATCGTATGAGACAGAGAGAATATGCGCCATGCCGAGTTGTTAGTCCGAACCAGCACCGAGTTCCAGAGAAGATGGTTTCGGAATTCTGGAGTTCCGTGCGAAGTCATCGTCCTGGAAGATGTGAGGTACAGCCCTGAGAAGTCGAAAACGCAAGGCCTCGCCGCAGCCTTCGCAGCGTGGAAATAATCTGCCGGCGATGAGAACCGCCTCATGCGGCTGGCGGTGCCGGCCGTAATGAATCGCCTCGTAAATGCCACTTTGTGCTACGCGCGATCCAGACACGCACTCAATAACGGATGTCACTACATCTACGGTTCTAGGATGTACTGCTTCTTGCCCTTTCGATCTCTGGCTGGCCCTCAACTCCGAGTCTCCTTTTTAAGACAAGAACTAGTACAGCAACGTGTCGTTCTGAATAACGCCAACCGTCAGATTCTGGATTTCTACCAGCGCAAATTTTTAGCTTGGGCGGAGTCAGGCAATATTTGTTTGTTCATTTAAATCCGGCGGCGGACTTTTAGCGTTGATGCTGATGTAGGGCCGCTCAAGTTGCGGTATGTACCTGCAAGGTTTAAGTCCTGCCTCATTTGTTCCGGGCTCTTGACTACCAGAAATGCGCTGGGCAGAATCTTCGTGTGAGTGCGCCGGTTACGCAGATGCCCGGGGATTCCCCAGTCAAAAAGACACTCGGGGACGTTCTCTATGCTGATAGGGCAAAGACTCGGGTCTCGGAGGCTGAGTGGCTAGGCCTTGTGCAAGCCGTAGGCCGTCGTGATCAGAGCGCACTGCATTCGCTTTACGAGCGAACGCATCGGATCGTTTTTACGTTGATCGTGCGGATAGTCATGAATCGAGAGACGGCCGAAGAAGTTACGCTCGATGTCTTCCATGACGTATGGAGAAAAGCGGCGAGCTACGATCCCGCAAACGGGTCGGTCGCCGGCTGGATCATGAATCAGGCGCGCAGCCGGGCGATTGACCGCCTGCGATTCGATCAGCGAAAGAAACGAGTGAAGACATATCCGGACAGCCTGCGGCCAGACACGGACATTGTTGATCCTCAACAAGCGTGTCTGTTTGAGGAGCAGAGCCGCATTGCGCGATGCGCTCGAGGTTCTGGCTCCAGAAGAACGGAAGGCGATCGAAACCGCATTCTTCTCTGAAATGACTTACGAGCAAGCGGCAAAGAAGTTGGATCAGCCTCTCGGGACCGTGAAAACACGAATCCGTTCCGGACTGGGAAAACTTCGAGAGGAGTTGAAAGGAAAGTGATATCCAGATGAACTCGAAACCGAGCACCCACAGTCAAGAGCATCTGGATCGTGTGTTCCTGTATGTATTGCAAGCGCTTCCTGCGCACGACATGGCTTCCGTTGAAGCTCAAATCTCCTCATGCGAGGACTGCCGCCAGCAGGTCAAGTCTCTCCGGCCGGTCGTACAGTCATTTGTCGGCTGGTCCGCCGCCGAGGTATTGCGTCCGGCAGAATCGCTGTGGAATCGACTGTCGAAGCGGATTGCCAGCGAGGAGGGCACGCAGCCGTTCGTTCCTCGATCTGAAAGGCCGCCTAAACCAGAGTGGGAACAAGCGGCGCCAGGGATCCACGTCAAGATACTCGCGAAGAATACGGAAAACGATAGCGTCAGCATGTTGGTGCGGCTTGATCCTGGAACGGACTATCCAGGACACACGCATGCGGGCGTCGAAGAACTGCATCTTCTTCACGGCATATTGAAGGTCGATCAAAGAACACTCTATCCCGGAGACTTCATTCACAACGAAGCAGGTACCGTGGATCACCGTGTGTGGAGTGAGACCGGCTGTACCTGCTTTTTGATGACTTCAACGGAAGACGCTCTTTCTTGATTTCCCGGTACTCGCGAAGGAGCCGCCTATTCCATCGTTGCGCGGTTTTGCGCCGGGTGCCGCGCCCATTCCCCTGTTGGATTCGACGGCAAACTACATAATGCTCGCGTAGTACGTTCGCTCAGTCCCGGCTTTGACGCCAAAGCCCTCGAAGCGGTGAAGCAATGGAAGTTCCACCCGGCAGAGAAAGACGGACAAAAAGTACTCGTCCTCATCGACATCGAAGTGAAGTTCCGGCTGAGCGAATAAAAACCGTCGGGCTGCGATGAGAGAACGTCGCTTCTGTCACAGGTTTTGTCGTCACCGTTTTTTAGTCACGGGAAGAATAGTAGAATGCGTCTGCTACCGCCACGAAGACGCTCACGTCTGTGCTGACCTGTGCTGCAGCTGGGCATCCGCACGCGGGAAGGAATGCATCAGGCGGACGCGGCTCCAGCATCTAAATCGGGCAGCTAAACATTAAAGAGAAACCCACATGATAAAAGTTATGTGCGACACGTGTGGAATCGTCAGGAGCCCAAGGCAACAGGACTGGATTCTTGGCTACGATTTGATGCTTGATACTCCACAAACGGTGAGTCGTTCTATCTCATTCTTCGACACTTGGAACGATTCTCGAATTCTCCAGCGTGGTGCTATTCACTTCTGTTCACCTGAATGCAAAGAGGCCTACGTTGCTGCAAATTCCGTGAACAAGAAAATGCCTGCCAGGAGTAGGGCTAGGCGAAAGATGCCGCGCAAAACGTCAAAGGCGGCTTAGACGCAAGCAATCGTGAACTAGGAGTGTCAGCCAGTGCAGGACTGGCTCGACCTATGGAAGCGTGAGGTTATGGTAGAAGTCATTTGTGACAACTGCGGAGCTACAAAGAAGTCAGATCGCGAGTGGATTCTCGGCAACAAGCAGCAGAAGCGTTCCTTGCGCTCGGGATCGTTTCGAACACTGCTTCGCTTTTTTGATCGCTGGTACAGTCGACTTGCAACCGAACCTGGCGCTATACACTTGTGTTCGACTGAATGTAAGGAAAAATACGCCCGCAAGAACGGCCTAAGGATCATCATTACCCAGAGAGATCTGGGCATGCACAGCTACTGAGCTGGGCAAATCAGCGGCAGCCCGAGAGGCTGTCGGAGTGAAGGTCGGCGAGGGCTTCCGAGGCGATCGCGAACGACCGCGAAGACCGGCTCTTTCGCCACGACGGCGATGCGTCCGCACATTTCCATGTAAACGATGATTGCGGCCGGGCCGAGGACGATTGCCCACATGAGCTTGTATCCGAACAGCGCGGCCTGCGTAGTGAAGACGATCTGGCCGAGATCAACGAATCCTCCAAGCGCGGCCATGATGCCGAGCGTGATGCCGAGGAGCTTTTTCATAGCGCCGACTTGGCCTGCTCCAAGTCACGGCGAATTTCTTCAACCCGGGCTTTGATTGCGGAGAGTGCGTTTTTGTCGTCACGATGTGTCCGCACGTTCCATAGTTCTTGGCGAAGCTGGTTGAGCTGGATGCGACAACGCTGCAGCGCAGATTGAGTTCCCGATTGGGGAACAGCTTTGGCCAGTTCGTCGGCTGAGCGCTCAATTTCAGCATCGAGATAGGCTGCGTGCTGCTCGGCAAACTTGGATGTGGCGCGGCCTGCATGAAGGTAATCAACGAACATCTCTTCTTCGGACGCGAACGAGATTGCCCTAGTAAGTTGAGATTTCAGATCATCGGGCGTGAGGGTCTTCTTTCGAGAACAGCCTATGCAGACCAGCAGCAGAAGAATCGCCGTGAGGCTTCGCGTCATGCAGCATCATGGATGCAGCAGGTACTCGCAATGTTTGCCGGATGGATCTCATTCAGGAGAACCTCCTGTCTCTCAGCGCGAGGATGGGGCAGCGGCATGTTTCGATTCCCGTTCCGGAATAAGTTCTCCTTGTCCGTATAACTGGCGCTATAATGCCAGGAACTCCCGATTTAATCACCACGCCTGCGGCCCACACCATCAACTTGTATCCTCAGGCTTTTGAATGCGGTGAGATCACTTCTCAAATGGCGCGTTTCGAATAATGACCACGCAGCATCCCACTGAATCCGTTGCGGCAGTCCCTTTGCCGACCCCAGGAAATCCATAACCCCCGGCTGCCAGACTGCAAGGGCTGATCCTGCAGTCTGGGTGGAAGGTGATTGAGAAGCTCAAGGTTCCTCCTGGTGCGACGGGAGGACAATTTTCTTGTCCCTATGTCGTCGAGAGGGAAGGACGCCGTGCTTTCCTGAAAGCTCTTGACTATTCGAAGGCGGATGAAATCGCCAAGCAATTGGGTATTGATATACCCACGGCTCTGCAATCGCTGGTCGCCGCATATAACTTCGAACGAAACTTGCTTCAAGACTGCGCTCAAAAACGGATGGACAGGGTAGTTGTTGCTCTGGAAGACGGAAGCGTCAAGGTCGAAGATGGCGTCTTCGGTACAGTGAATTACCTTATCTTCGAACCAGCTGATGGCGATGTTCGCAAACACCTATCCCTCGCTGCTCAGATCGAGGTTCGATGGATCCTTCGATGTCTGCATCACGTCGCCACTGGTCTTAATCAACTCCATTCGGCCAAAGTTGCGCATCAAGACCTCAAGCCATCGAACGTTTTGGTTTTTGATCGGAAACTCTCGAAGGTAGCTGACCTGGGTTGTGCTTCCGTAAAAGGTACAGTTTGTCCCCGGGACAATGTGATTTTTGCAGGAGATGGCACATATGCCCCTCCCGAGCTATTGTATGGCCATCAAGATCCGGAATGGGGTCGACGTCGAAAAGCTTGCGACGTGTATCACCTCGGCAGTCTCGCCGTGTTCTTCTTTTGTGGAGTTGGCATCACTGCGCTGATACTAAAGAACATGCCCCCCAAGAGCACCTTTATGAGGAGGGGCTGGAAACTACGCGCAAATCCTGCCTGAAGTAAGAGACGCGTTCGGTTTGGCTCTTCAAGAGTTTCAGCAAAATGTACCTGGCGCGAACCTCAGTAACGCGCTTCGTGAAGCTGTGAGCCAACTTTGCGATCCCGATCCTGCTCTGCGAGGACACCCACTGAATAGGGTCGGTATATCGGATCAGTATTCCCTTGAACGGTATGTGGGCTTGTTTAATACGCTAGCTCTTAAGGCTGAAATCGGAATATTGGAGCGCGCCTAGGGATGTTTCGCGAGCAACGCAACAGGCACGTTATTCCCCGCTGGCGCGATTTTCAAACGACGCTCTCGCTCGGAGAGCTGAAGAATACCAAACCGCGAACCAGTCTTTCTGTTGCAGATCGTGAAACGCTCCAACGTCGAAGGTCTGATTGGGAGAGTGATCCAACCATATGGAACGCTGCAGACCTGCTGAGTTCGTCGTTCGTTGTATGCCGCTGAATCAGACGAGAAAGATGTTCTTCTTGTGGCTGAGCAGCTGCGAAGGCTTTTCCAAAAGTCGGGAGTTCCGCAGCATGCGTCAGCACGCTAGCTGCATCGAAAACAGCTGACAAAACAGAACAGCCAAGTGCCTCGTCCTTGCCTGATTTTGGCTAGGATGGGTGAGCAGGATGGTGAGGATTCCCATTTTGGGTTCCTTGCTGTGATGACACCAGAACATTCATCACTGAATGTTCATGGAATCCCAACCTCGCGCGAACACCGCGCGGAGGATGCGGCATCCGGCTCGCTCCGCTTGTGTCATCATTACCGAATGCCAAACGACGAACCCAAGAAGTCCGAAGGCAAGTTCTCGGAAGTCGCGCGCAAGAGCAGGGAAAAACGTGCAGAGATGGAACAGCGGAAGCGCGACGAAGACGCAGGTGTCCCGGAGCGTGGAAGCAACGGAGAAGCGGACGTTAAAGATAGGTAGCGGAAGGCATGGTTGGTTTACGTTCCGCGCTTCTGTCCGCCGATTCGGGCTGGAGCTCGACCGCCAACCTGCGGCTTACCTGTTAGCTGTTTGCCCCCAGACATTTTCTTAGCCGCTTTTTTCGCTTGATCCGACCATTGCCTTTCGAGTTCGCGCCTATTCTGATTTTTCATTGTGATCCTGCCCCTCTCCGCCTTTCTACGTTCAGGCTTTCCGCAGGTTCGCTGCTTGCGGAACCTTTTTTCGTTTTTTCCTGCTGATGTCGAACTTTGGAGTGCTTTAACAGCTCCTGGTAATCAACTTCTGTTTGGATGTGTCATGTACAGAGTCAAGGTCGAGGCGTGATCCGGACTTATTCGGGTAGTCGGATTTGACGAGCCTCCGGTCGGCAGCAGACACCAAAATCCTGCCAAAGCCGAAACCACGGGCTCTGCGCCAGCCTCTCATCGTGCCTTCGATTCGCAGCGGCGATATGGCTTGCGTTGAATGGTCTAATATCAGGAGCTTCAAACATTTCCTCTAGCTGCTGAATCTCGTCGATAACGCGCTCGACATCCATGCCCGACCAGTATAGCGGAGGACTTTCCACCCGCGAAGGTCTTGCGGGAAGAGCAAGGGAAGAGCTTAAAGATGGTCCTCCCTGCCGATATCGATTAACTGGAATGAGGATCTTGCCCGAAGGCATTCGCTCTCATTTGCGCATCGTGCTGGTTCGCCCGCGCAATCCGCTGAATATCGGCGCTGCGGTCCGGGCGATGAGCAATTTTGGGTTCACACGCTTGCGCGTGGTGAATCCTTATGAGGTCGCATTTCGCGAGGCGCGCTCTGCGGTGGGGGCTTCCGAGGTGCTGGCGGGCGCAGAGGAGTTCACGAGCATCGCCGATGCCGTGGCTGACTGCGGACTCGTTGTGGGAACGACGGCGCTGGGCCATCGCGAAATTCAGCATCCGCTGAGACGGCTGGAAGAAGCGGCAGGAATCCTCAACTCTCAAAGCAGCCGAGTCGCCCTGCTTTTTGGGTCGGAGAAAACTGGGCTCTCCAACCGCGATTTCAGCCATTGCCACTGGCTGCTGCGCATTCCCACTTCTGAATGCAATATCTCATGAACTTAGGCCAGGCCGTGGCCGTCTGTTTATACGAACTGATTCGTGAAAAGCGTTCCATTCCGGAACCAAAACACGAGGATAGGGCTGACGCTCAACGACTGGAACGGATCACCGGCGTGCTCACAGAAGCCTTGTTCGCAGCCGGCTACACGAACTCCGACGGGCGATCCGCCACAGAAGAGAAGGTGCGCCGCCTGGTGTACCGCTTGAATTTGTCGAGCGCAGACGCTGAGCTGCTCCTCGGCATGCTTCGCCATGTCGGGCGGGGCAAGTGAAAGACTGAACGCGCTTCATCGTTTGGCGACACCTAGCGAGGCTCAAGAATAAGCTTCTGCACGCGCCAATTAAGCAACTCCGCCACGTATAGTTCGTTCTCGGATGGGCAGGCTATCTCGTGAATCCAGCCGAACTGGCCGAGCTGTTTGCCGGATTTACCGAGTACTCCCTGCACCTTACCTTCGAGTGTCATCTTATAAATCCTGCCTGGGAAGGCATCGGATGCGTAGAGGACCTGATTCGGACCTGGAGTGATGCAGATGGCCCAAGGCGCGCCCGGAGCCATTGTGCCGGTGGTCTGTGTCGGTTTGTTGCCGATCGCTGGTTGCGCGTCCGGATCGACCGGAACATCGATGGTGATCTGGTGCAGAAATTTTCCGTCGGTATCGAATACTTGGATTCGGCGATTGCCCCGATCTGCAACATAGATGTGGTCCTGCGCGTCAATGGCAATACTGTGCGGGGTGCTGAATTGCCCGGACCCGTTACCCGGCTCGCCCCAGGACTTCACCCAGTTCCCATCCTTGTCGTACTTCGCAATCCGGGAATTTATGTATCCATCGCTGACGTAGCTATCTCCGGCGTTGTCCCAAGCAATGTCGGTGACCTGCCGAAACATCCCGTCGACCGGGGGGAACGGCGGTTTGGGATGTTTCAGCGGGCCAGTGCCTTCGTCGGAAGCTTCTTGCTTTCGCCCGAATACAATGATCACTCGGCCTTGCGGATCGAACTCGATCACCATGTCAGAGCCTTTGTCGGCCACCCAAATATTGTCGTGCCGATCGATCTTGACCGAGTGCGCGAAAGACCAGGCATACAGATGGCGGCCAATCTCACGAATAAATTTTCCGTCGGGGCCGAACTCCAGCAGTTGCGCTGCGGCTCCGCCGTAAGCCGGACCGGTTGTTCCGCCGCGTGAAAATACAAAGACATGCCCCTTCGAGTTAACGGCCACGCCGGCAACTTCGCCGAAATAGATATCGGGTGGGAGCTGCAAAACATCAGGAACGGAGCGGTAATGGATCTCCGGCGGTTGCTGCGCGGCGGCAACAACGGAGAGGAGGATGACGGTAAGAAGTGCGGTCCTCATGGGACCTCCGAGTTCCAGAAAATATTGCGCGCCAATATAGCGCAGTCGGCCTGAGAGTTGAAAAATGCAGAAAAGCCTCTGATCCGCCCTATTTTCCAACTCAGCGCCCTCGGGCTCGAGTCGAAGAAGGATTTACGGATTAGCGGCTCGGCTTCGTGGCTTCGGAGCTGGTGGCTTCGATGCTTGAAAACGAACTTGCTGGCGGAGAGGGGGGGATTCGAACCCCCGATAGAGCTTTTGACCCTATAACGGTTTAGCAAACCGCCGCCTTCAGCCACTCGGCCACCTCTCCGTGAGGTATAACAGGCGGGCTTTCAATATTTTACTACGCTGCCTTATTTTGCCCTTCAGTTCATCTGGTGCACTATTGGTGCACTCTGGCCCAACACGTCCAAAGTCGCTTCCAACTTCTTCATCGCTGCCACGACCGCCGGGTCGAACGCTTTGATGTAACGCTCCTTCGTCACGTGTGCTTTCGCGTGCCGCAGGATGCGTTGCACCACTTTCTCGTCCGCTCCCAGCTCGTATAGATTCGATGCGATTCCCCTTCTGAAACCATGCCAGCCGTACCATCCGACTCCGACCGCTTCGGCAACCGGACGAATGACGCGCTGTGCTAGTTTATCCAGGTCCATCGGTTGGCCATCGCCGGTATGGAACATCACACCATGCGAGGGCTTTCCGATCGAATCGCGATACGCACCGAGAATCTCTGCCAGTTGTCGAATGACGGGAACAGGTTTCGCGCTGGCAGGTGTCTTCGGCTTGTTTACTACACTCTTCCAAACCGAGCGACAAACATTTAGCGCATCGCCTGCGTAATCCGGCCATTCGAGTCCACGTAGTTCTCCTTCGCGGAGTCCTGCGTAGGATGCTGTCGCCACAACTGCTTTCGGCAACAGCGGCAAAAATTCCAGAATGCGACGAATCTGGGCCAGGTTGTAAGCATACGTCTCTCGCGGTTCGCGAACGTTACTCGGAATATGAGCATCCTGGACGGGATTCACACCGTCAAACGCGCCTTCGTTCTTCGCATGCGTGAACACGCCACTGAGCACGCTCTTGATGTGCTGCAGCGTGGTTTTGCTTAGATCAGTGTCGCCTGCAATCGCCTTGAGCATCTTGCTTGCGTGCACAGTTCTGAACTCCCGCAGTCGAATGTGGCCGACGCGATCTTCCATGTGGTTCCGCCAGATTTCTTCGTATCCCTTTCTTGTGGACGCGCGTTTCTCTTGGATGTATGGAAGGTAGGTACCCTCGAAAAATTCCTGCAGGGTCATCGCGGGATTAGCGAACTGCCTGCCCGCATTGAGCCGCTGCGTGAATTCCGTCAGCAAGGTTTTTACTTGCGAACGGGTCGGATAATCTTCCACGACCGCCAACCTCTTTGCCCGCTGGCAGAGTTTGGTCGAGCCATCCTCCAGTTGCACGCGCTCACGATAACGCACGAACCACGAGCCGTGATGCTTAAACAGATAACCTTCCTGGTATCGAACAGTTTTGGTCATTAAATCCTCCTTAATGACCTGCCACCGTTCGTACTCACCAACCGGCGCTCCAGCCATTCCCGCAGTGTGTCGCTGCCCCAAGAGAATCGCACATAGCGCCCGAACCTCAGATGAGGAATGGGATCATTCGTGCGTTTCAAATTGGTTCGCGAACGCACCCACGTTTCGGGAACGTTCAACCGTTTCGCCAACTCATTCGAGTCTATCACTTCAGTTTCGTTCAACTGCATACACGTTGCCTCTCTCTCGTGCGTCTCGATTCGCAGTGGTTTCGAGCAAGTGGAAGGGGCAAGGGTGGAAAACCGAAACGGGAATGGGTAAAGGGCAATGGGTCAAGGGAAAGGATTCCGCCCTGTGGGTCAACGCTGTGCCGGGCCTGCGGCCCGGCACGTTTCGCACGTTTGCGCCGGTGTTTGTTTTGCCTGATTCTCATTCGCGCTGTTGCAAGAATTGTCGAAACAGCGGGTGATAGAGCTTGTATCGGCCTCGGCCCGCTCGGATCAGCAATCCTTTCTCCGCCAGCCGTTTGAAATATTGATATGGGAATGTATGCACGAACGGCGCGGGAGTGAATTCCTCGTAATCGCCCTGCGCGACCGCGCGCAAGAGCGCCACTTCCTTTTCCGAGAGCTGCGCCAGATCGGTGCTGAACTTCCCTTGTTCCAAGCGGCTGAACAGAACCGGCCAGAGTGCCATTGCATTCGCGAATGGCTGCACGTGGTAATGGCTCCAGATTTCTCGGCTGATGAAAGCAAGCGTCTTGCTGTAGAGCCATTCAGCTAACGTTTGCGGATTGAGGCTGGTGCTGCCAAACACCGCACGCGTGTAGTCAAGCGTTTCATCCAAGCTGAATGTTTCGAGGAGGCACTTGTTGTAGAAGCGCACTGCTGGCTCCGCCAGACTGCGGATGCCGGAAAAATAATCGCGCTTCGCGGTGAAACAGACGCTCAGGTTAATACCGTCAATTCCGAAACTCTGAAACTGATCTCTTATGATGAGCGCCGTATCTTGCACCGTTGGCGTGGTCAGGTTGTGCAAGTCATCGAGAAAGAAAATTGCGCCCGCATAGGCAGGTCGAATGAAATGAGTCCATGCTTCGACGAGTGCATGGCGCAAGAGAGCACTTCCCGAACTGAGAAAATATCGGCGCGACTGACGATCAATCGTCAGCGCTCCTACATTGACGCGCGTTAGCTTCCAGTTCTCGATCTCTGTACGGATTCGCGTTGCAATTGAATCGGAAGTCAGTAACGCGTGGGCGAGCTTGTCGCAGAGCGTCTCGGCAAATTTCATGTAATCCGAAACGTCCTTCGATACCGAGAGCATGACCGGCAGCAGTCGGTGTTCCGAGCAGGTAGCTGCTAGCTTGAGCAGTAAGCTGCTCTTTCCAATTCCCCAATCGCCCAATACCGCAAACGACGGCATTCTGCCGGTTAGAGCGCTGTGTCGGAGCGAGTCTGCAAATGCGTCAATATGAGCGCGTCTGCCGATGAACTCATCTGGCTTTACCGGAAAATTCGGCTCTGGGAGCAAGGGATCGCATCCTCACAAAACTAACAATCCTCAACGTTTATTTTTGTTAGTTTTGTTATTTCGGTTTGGCTTTCGGAGACGGCACGATGGACAAAAGCTGAGTGTCCATCGTGCCTTGTGGGATGAATCGGGAGGTGAATCGTCCTCGCGGGTTGAATCAGCCGATTGAGCCGCCTGCCGGGACGAGCCTCAACGGATCTTTGCCGATTAGCCCGCGACGGGCTGGCAATCTCCGCTGTGATTGCGGGGTAGCCAGCAGTCCGGCGTCTTCAGGCAATTTTGGTTGATGGCCTTGTTCTGTTCGTGCCACCAATAGCGATTCGCTTTTTCGGCAGCGGCGTTCGGGTTGGTTCCTTTCTTGTACTCCTGCTCGAAATCGAAAGGCCATCTTTCTTGCCAAGCGTCCATTCGCATGTTCATCGAGTCAACGGCTGAACGAACATCGCTCAGCCATGTTGTGTAATCAGCAATCATTGTGTGTTCTCCATTACAAGTTGAAGGTTTTGGGACTATTCCCGCTTTGGGCGGGGCACGATGGGCACACGTGAAACACGTCGCCCATCGTGCTGTTGTGGATGGATTCGAGGGGTGGATTGTGTTGCGAGGTCGGAGCTTGTGGATTCAGTTCAGGACTTTGGGAACGAGGGCCTGGTTCTCGACGAAGGCGAAACAGGTGGATGTTTTTGGCCCACTGAGCGCTAGTTTGACCAGCGCCAGTGAGACCCAATCGGTGAGCTTTTCAACGATCACAGCTTCGCCGAGAATGCGTTCGTTCACGACAAGGTAATGCGTGAAGCTGTCGCCGTCTTTGGACATAACGCACCTCCAAGTTTTTGTGGTTTTTGCTTTGTGGGTCGTTTGGAATCAGGTCGTGATTCCGTTTGTGGTTCTGAGGTGGCGATTAGCGGCGGAATTCCCGTTTTCTTCGTTCAAGAGCAGGCGGCGGATTGACGCACTGCTGAACATCGGCTCGGCAGACTTCGCACTCCTCGGCATCGTCGTGCAAATGCCGTGAGCGTTGGTCCACCGAGAACGCGGGAAGGCCGTCGCGACGCAGCTCAGTGACTTCTGTTGACGCATCTTCGGGCGACAGATTGTGACTGCAGATGCAGTAAATCTGCTTTCGCCAATCAAAGAGCATCACCAGTTTCAAGTTGACGGACGTGTTCTCATTCGTCTGGCGCATCGCGCACCTCCGGTGAGTTCTTTTGGTTTTTGGGAGTTAGATCAGGAAGGGATCAGAAAAGAACTTGCGATCTGATCTGATTCATCGTGTGGATTCGTTCGCGGTGGTTTGATCGTCGCAGCCTTTGAATTGCGGCAGGTCTTCGAACAGGATCAGCCCTTGCGGACTGGATCGGGCTGCTGCCTCAATGATCGCCTCGGGGATTCCGGATTCGCGGAGTGCATCAGGCCGAAATACGAGCCGTGGCTTTGGGCTGCGGTCTTTTGGGTCAAGGATTCGCAAGTCAACCAACGTGCCGTTTTCTT
>Ga0134126_10002168_pt1 | contig 24827 bp, 21 predicted proteins | sample KB31752_FD_96881 | JGI IMG/M metagenome (GOLD analysis project Ga0134126, IMG submission 96881) | Terrestrial soil microbial communities with excess Nitrogen fertilizer from Kellogg Biological Station, Michigan, USA - KB3-175-2 | ecosystem: Environmental > Terrestrial > Soil > Unclassified ... | reverse complement strand
CTTTGCACCCTGCGGGTCGCGGAGCCGCGTCCGGTAGAGGCGGATTCAGCCTCGGTGCTGGGCACCGGAGGGGCCTGAGCGCAGTCGCGACAGGACCGGCGCGGCGGTCCTCCCGCGCGCGCTCCGCCGCCATGGCCTCTTCCGGTATGCTCGCCTGATGCTCATCGAGCGCATCTGGTCGGCCAACCCCTACCGGAACTTCCACTATCTCATCGCCTGCCCCGAGAGCGGCGAAGCGCTGGCGATCGATCCCTTGGAGTGGCGGCTGTGCCTGGATGCAGCCAAGGCCAAAGGATGGCAGATCACCCAGATCCTCAACACACACGAGCATCGCGACCACACGGGCGGCAACGCGGGTCTCGTGGGCGCGACCCGTGCCCGTGTCCTGGCGCACGCGGGCGCCGCAAGCCGGATCGGTGGTGTCGATCGCGGGCTGGGTAAAGGGGATGTCGTGCGCGTGGGACGCACCGTGGAGCTCGAGTGCCTCGACACTCCCGGACATACGATGGCGCACATCTGCCTGCTCTCGCGCAGTGATCAGCCGGCGCTCTTCTGCGGCGATACCCTGTTCAATGCCGGGGCAGGCAACTGCCACAACGGCGGCCATCCGCAGCAACTCTACGAGACCTTCATGAGCCAGCTCGCGCGCCTCCCGGAGGAGACTCGGGTCTTCCCCGGGCACGAGTACCTGGCGCGCAACCTGGAGTTCACACTCGATCGCGAGCCCGACAACACTGCCGCGCAAAGGCTGCTGGGTGTCGCGCGCCGGCAGTCGCCTGCCGCGATGACCATCACGACGCTCGGCGAGGAGAAGCGAGTCAACACGTTCTTCCGCCTCCAGAGCCCGGGAGTGATCGCGCGACTGCGCGAGACGTTCCCGGACATTGGCGAGCAGCCCGATGCGCGCACGGTGTTCCTGAAGCTGCGCGAGCTGAGGAACGCGTGGTGAGCGAGGCGCGGCCACGCGTCCTGTACGTCGACGACGAGCCCACGCTGGTCTTTCTGGTCACGCGCGCGCTCGAGAAGCTCGGCATCGCAACTCAGGGCTTCACCAGCACGCAGGAAGCCCTCACCGCATTCGGGAATGAGCCTCACGCCTTCACGCTCGTCCTGAGCGACCTCACCATGCCTGGAAACATGAGCGGCCTCGAGTTGGCCGAGGCCGTGCTCGCCATCCGGCCCGATGCCCCGGTGGTCATTGCGAGCGGCGGCATCGATCCGGCCGAGGTAGAGCGCGCGATGGTGCTGGGCGTACGCAAGGTGATCCAGAAACCCGGCAAGGTCGCCGAAATGGCGGCACTCGTGAGCGGCCTCGTACGCGATCTGCGATCCTGACCGGATCCCATGGCCTACTCCGCCTTTTATCGCCGCAGCTTCCTGATCGCGACCGCTGCGATCCTCGCCTATCTGCTGCTCGAGGTACTCGCGCCGCTTCGCGGCGCACTCGGCTGGGCCGTCGTGCTGGCTTTTCTCCTGCACCCGCTGCACGAGCGGCTTTCGCGCCGCCTGCAGGGGCGCAGCGTGGTGTCGGCGGGCATCATCACCGGCCTCACACCCTTTCTCGTGCTCGCGCCGCTTTCCATCCTGGGCGTCGTGTTTGCAGGGCAGGTCGCGAGCCTCGTGGGCTACCTGCGGGGCAAGAGCCTACCCGCTCATTCGCAGCTTGCGGCGCGGCTCGAGAGCTATCCCCTGCTGGGGGACCTCTGGCGCTGGTCCAGCGCCAACTTTCCGGTGAGCGGAGCCCAGATCCAGGACTGGATCACCGGCGAGATGCAGGCCTTGTTGAAATCGGCGGCGGCCGCGGGCGGCAATCTCGCGCTCGGCCTCTTCGGCACGGTGGTCGGCTTCTTCATGATGCTCTTCCTGCTCTTCTTCCTGCTGCGGGACGGACGCCTCATTCTCGATCATCTGACGCGGCTCATTCCGCTCGAGGCTGCGCGCCGCGAGCGGCTGCTCGACTACCTCGCCCAGGTGACGCGCGCAGTGGTATTCGGGTCGACCGCGACCGCGCTCATTCAGGGCGTCTTCGTCGCAGTGGGCTTTGCCCTCACCGGATTGCCGTCGCCCGTCGTCTTCGGCGTGCTGGCGACCATCGCAGCACTGCTGCCCGCGGGCGCGACCGTCGTACTGGTGCCCGCGGTGCTGTATCTGGCGGTGGGCGGTCACTGGCTGGCGGCGGTGTTCCTGGCCTTTTGGGGCGCCCTGCTCGCAGTCGTGGAGAATGTGGCGCGGCCGCTCCTCACCGCACATCGCGCTCACGTCTCGACCCTCGCGGTGTTCGTCGGGGCCGTGGGAGGGGTCTCGGCCTTCGGCGTGCTCGGGCTCGTGATCGGGCCGGTGCTGCTCAGTTTCGTGGTGGCGCTCGTGAGGTTCACGACCGAGGTAAGCGGCGCCGGCATACCGTAAAATGCGCCCCGCCATGGATCTCGACCCCATCCTGAACCCCCTGAACGAAGCGCAGCGCATGGCGGTATCGGCGCCGCTCATCCCGGTGCTGGTGCTGGCCGGCGCGGGCAGCGGCAAGACGCGGGTGCTGACCCACCGCATCGCCTGGCTCATCCAGGCAGAGCATGCCTCGCCCTATTCCATCCTCGCGGTCACCTTCACGAACAAAGCGGCAGCGGAGATGCGCGGCCGGGTGGAGCAGATCCTCGGCGCGCCCCCCGGGGTGCTCTGGATCGGGACCTTCCATGGCATCGCGCACCGGCTGCTGCGGCTTCACTGGCGCGAGGCCGGGCTGAGCCAGGGCTTCCAGATCCTCGACTCGGACGACCAGCAGCGCCTGATCAAAAGGGTCATCCGGGCCAATGATCTCGACGAGTCGCGCTGGGAACCGCGGGAGGTGCAGTGGTTCATCAACTCGAACAAGGACGAGGGCCGCCGGCCGAAGGACATCAAGGGAGGCAACGACCCGACCCGCACGCAGATGATCCGCCTCTATGGCCTCTACGAGGAGGCCTGCGCGCGCGCGGGCGTCGTCGACTTTGCGGAGCTGCTGCTGCGCGCCTACGAGCTATGGCGCGACCAGCCGCAGCTTCTCGCGCACTACCGGCAGCGCTTTCGGCACGTGTTGGTGGACGAGTTCCAGGATACCAACTCGGTGCAGTACGCATGGTTGCGCCTCATCGCGGGCCCTGACGGACATCCTTTCGTCGTCGGCGACGACGATCAGTCCATCTACCGCTGGCGCGGTGCTCGCGTGGAGAATCTGCAGCAGTTCCGCCGCGACTACGCACGTGCGAAGCTGCACCGGCTGGAGCAGAACTACCGCTCCACCGGAGCCATCCTAGCGGCCGCCAACGGCCTGATCGGGCACAACTCCGGGCGCCTCGGCAAGACCCTATGGACCAACGGCGAGCCCGGCCTGCCGATTCAACTCTATGCCGCGTTCAACGAGCGGGACGAAGCGGAGTTCGTCGCCCGGCGCATCGCTGATTACATCGCGCGCGGCCACCGGCGCAGCGAGATTGCGGTTCTCTACCGATCCAACGCGCAGTCGCGTGCGTTCGAGGAAGCGTTCATCGTCGCACGCATCTCCTACAGGGTGTACGGCGGCCTGCGGTTCTTCGAGCGCGCAGAGATCAAGGACTCCCTCGCGTATCTGCGGCTGCTGCTCAACCGCGACGACGATGCCGCCTACGAGCGGGTGGTGAACCTGCCGACGCGCGGCATCGGCGAGCGGACCATCGAGACACTTCGCGAGGAGGCCAAGGGCGGCGGCATCTCGCTCTGGCGGGCCGGCATTGCGCTCGCCGAGGCGCAGCAGGGCGGGCGAACCGCGAATGCGCTGCGCGGCTTCCACGCTCTCATAGAGCAGCTCGCGCAGGAAACGGCGGGACTGCCGCTGCACGAGCAGATCGATCACGTGCTCAGGCAGAGCGGGCTTCTCGAGCATCACGGGCGGGAGAAATCCAGCCAGGATTCGGCACGCGCCGATGCGCGCGGCGGGCTGGCGCGCAGTGAGGCCCGCCTCGAGAACCTCGCGGAGCTCGTGAGCGCGGCCCGCAGCTTCGGGGCCGAGAGCACGGATGTCGAGCTGTCCCCGCTCGAAGCATTCCTGGCCCATGCGGCGCTCGAGTCCGGTGAGAGAGGGTCCGATGACGGCGAGGACAGCGTACAGATGATGACGCTGCACATGGCGAAGGGCCTCGAATTCACGGTCGTCTTCCTCTGCGGCATGGAGGAAGGGCTGTTCCCCCACAGCCGCTGCATGTCGGATCTCGAGGCACTGGAGGAGGAGCGCCGCCTCTGCTACGTCGGCATGACTCGCGCGATGAAGCATCTGTATCTCACCTACGCCGAGCAGCGGCGCGTGCACGGAATGGACACCCATCCCGCGCCTTCGCGCTTCATCAAAGAGGTTCCGGAGGACATCGTCTCCGAGGTCAGGCCGCGCGTGCAGGTCGCCCGTGCGGTGGCTGCCGCCCGCATGCGACGCGAGCAACCGCAGCCCGTCATCAGGTTCCGGACGGAGGAGGCCCCACCGCCGGGGATGCGCCTCGGCGCCCGGGTCCGGCACGGGAAATTCGGCGAGGGTGTGGTGTTGAATGTCGAGGGCAGCGGCCCACACGCCCGCGTCCAGGTGAATTTCGAGCAGCAGGGCACCAAGTGGCTCATGATGCAGTATGCCAACCTCGAACCTTGTTGATATGCGCTGGATCCGGGCATCCTGCCCGGCCCAGCGCGCGTTGAAGCAAAAAAGCGTGGTTTTTTGCTCACCGCCCGCCACCTGCGGCGGCGGGGCACATCCCTGTGCCTGAGAAGACACGCGGCTCGGCCGACGCATGAAGATCCTCATTCTCGGCGCGGGCCAGGTCGGACGGACCGTCGCCCGGCACCTCTCGCGGGAAGAAGCCAACGAAGTCACGGTCGTCGATGTCAACGAGGACGTGTTGCGTGATCTGCAGGACCGGCTCGACGTTCACACGGTGGTCGGCAACGCCGCCTACCCGCCGGTGCTCGAGGCTGCCGGGGCAGCGGAGGCGGAGATCATCGTCGCCCTCACCAACAGCGACGAAGTCAACATGATGGCCTGCGAGGTGGCGTTCACGCTGTTTCGCACGCCGACCAAGATCGCCCGCATCCGCTCGGCCGAGTACACCCAGCGGCCCGAGCTCTTCAGCGAGCAGGCCATTGCGGTCGACGTCTTCATCAGTCCGGAGCAACTCGTCACGGAGTACATCGACCGCCTGATCCGCCATCCCGGCGCATTGCAGGTGCTCGACTTCGCCGCCGGCAAGGTGCGCCTGGTAGGCGTGCGCGCCATCAGCGGCGGTCTCCTGGTCGGTCATTGCCTGCGCGAGTTGCCGGAGCACCTGAAGCGCATGGAGGCGCGCGTCGTCGCCATCTACCGGCGCGGCCGCAGCATTCCCCCCGAGGGAGCGACGGTCATCGAAGAGGGTGATGAGGTCTTCTTCCTCGCCGCAAGCGATGACATCCGGCGCGTCATCGGCGAGCTGCGCAAGGAAGACTCGCGGGTCCGCCGGATAGTCCTCGCCGGCGGCGGCAACATCGGCTTTCGGCTCGCCCGCTCGCTCGAGAAGACGAGCCAGGTGAAGCTCATCGAGCGTGATGCGCGCCGGGCGCGCCGGGTTTCGGAGCTCCTCGAGAACACCATCGTGCTCGCAGGCGATGCCGCGGACGAGGAGCTGCTCATCGAGGAGAACATCGACAGCGCCGACGTCTTTGCCGCCCTCACCAACTCGGAAGAGGCCAACATCCTGTCCGCCATGCTCGCCAAGCGGCTGGGTGCGCACAAAGTGATGGCGCTGATCAACAAACCCTCCTATGCCGATCTCATCGAAGCGGGCAGCATCGATGTGGCCATCTCACCCCAGAGCATCACCATAGGCTCGCTGCTCGCGCACGTGCGGCGGGGTGATGTGGTGCGCGTGCACTCCCTGCGGCGAGGCGCCGCCGAGGCCATCGAGGCCGTCGCCCACGGAGACGAGCACAGCTCGCGCGTTGTCGGCAGGATGGTCGGCAACATTCCGCTGCCGGAAGGCTCGTCCATCGGAGCGGTGGTTCGGGGCGAGCAGGTGATCATGGCGCACCACGACACCTTCGTGCAGTCGGGTGATCACGTAATTCTTTTTCTCTCCGATCGCCGCCACATCGAGGCGGTCGAGCGCCTCTTCATGCGCGCCGTGCGTCAGTAGCAGGCTAAAGGCGCGGCGTTGCCCGGCATCGCACATCTTCTCGGGATCATCCTCGCCGCCTTCGGGGCTGCCTACCTCCTCCCGGTAGGCTGCTCGCTGGCCACGGGCGATGGACTATGGCCGCGGTTCCTGCTCGCGGCGGCGATCACCGTTGCCGCCGGTGCGCTGCTCGCCGGCGCCACCTACCGGCACCGCCGCGAGCTCAAGGCGCGCGACGGCTTCCTCCTGGTGACTCTCGGCTGGATCCTCCTTGCCGCCTCCGCCACATTGCCGCTTCTCCTGGCGCTACCGGGGATGACCTTCACGCGGGCGTTCTTCGAGACGATGTCGGGGCTCACGACCACCGGCTCGACCGTGCTCGATGGGCTCGATGCGCTCGCCCCCTCGATCAACTTCTGGCGGCATTCGCTCATCTGGCTGGGCGGCCTCGCGGTCATCGTGGTGGCGATAGGGGTGATGCCGCTCCTCGGAGTAGGCGGTATGCAGCTCTCCAAGGCCGAGGCACCCGGACCCGTGAAGGATGAGAAGCTCGCTCCGCGCATCACCGAAACCGCCCGATCGCTGTGGCTGGTGTACGCGCTGCTCACGCTGGGAGGCGTGTTGGCACTGCGGCTGTGCGGGATGAGCTGGCTGGACGCGATCTGCCATGCTTTCTCTGCCGTCGCGCTCGGCGGGTTCTCGACACACGATGCCAGCATCGCCTATTTCCACTCGCCCGCCGTCGAGCTCGTGCTCATCGTCCTGATGCTGATCTCCTCTCTGAATTTTGCGCGGCACTTCGCGGCGCTGCGACGGCTCTCGCTGAAGCCGTATCGCCACGATCCGGAGCTCAAGGCGAGCGCGCTTCTCGTCGCGGCCAGCGTCGTGTTCATCGCCGGACTGCTGACGTGGCATGCCGTCTACCCGACTTTCGGCACCTCGCTTCGCTATGCCGCCTTCAACGTCGTGTCACTGGCGACCACCACCGGCTGGGTGACGGTAGGCGCAACGGGCTTCACCCTCTGGCCGGTGTTCGCGCCCATCTGGATGTTGTTTCTGTCCGGTATCGCCTGCTGCACCGGGTCGACCGGCAGCGGCATCAAGATGTTCCGCACTCTGGTGCTCGCCCGCCAGGCCGGCCGGGAGCTGAAGCTCCTCGTGCATCCCAACGCCATGGCGCCGGTGCGCGTCGGCGGCCGGCCCGTCCCGGAGCGCGCGGCGGATGCGGTCCTGGCGTTCATCTTCCTCTACTTCATGACGGTATCGCTGCTCACCTTCGCGATGCTGCTCACGGGAATGAGTTTCGATTGGGCATTCCGCGTGGTCGTCGCCTCCATCAACAACACGGCATTCGGCCTGCCCGGTCAGGGCGTCTGGAACCTGAACGCGCTGAGCACGGCGCAGATCTGGATCTGCACCGCGGCGATGCTTCTCGGGCGCCTGGAGATCTTCAGCGTGATCGTGCTGTTCACGCGGACGTTCTGGAGGAAGTAGCCATTCATGAGGTTGCCGCACCACCCGACTCGTTGACTATGAGTCAGCTGTGGATATAGCTCTCCAGCTGCTCGATCGTCTGCTGCTGCTCCTGGATCACTGCCTTCACCAGGTCTCCGATGGATATCATGCCGATCACACGGCCGCCGTCGACCACGGGCAGGTGGCGGATGCGGCAATCCGTCATGATGCGCATGCAATCCTGTACCGACTCGTCGAGGGGTACAGTGATCACTGGAGATGTCATGATCTGCCAGACGGGCGTCTCGGCCGAGGAGCGGCCGTGCAGGACGACCTTGCGCGCGTAGTCGCGCTCCGACACGATGCCAGCGAGCTCGGTGCCCCGCATTACCAGGAGCGCACCGACGTGATGGTCCGCCATCATCCGGACCGCTTCGAGCACCGGATCCTCGGGCTCGATGCTGTAGAGCGCTCGACCTTTGCGATCGAGCAGGTGATGTACGGTAGTCATACCGTCTCCCTCCGATCTCATTGGAGAGAGACTAGCGCGCTGCCGGTGCAACTTCCATAGTGAGAGTGACGGTGGCATTGAGCGCGACTGTTCCGGGCTCGACCGGAGTGGCAGGCGCAGCCTCAGCCCTGGCTAGCTGCATGGACTGCGCGTACACGAGCGGGCGAAATGCCGCCGGGCTCTGCTCTTCGACTGAGAGGACGCGCACGACCCTGAGGCCGAGGGCACCAGCCAGCGTATCGGCCTCCTGGCGGGCGTTCAGAGCTGCCTCGCGCAGGGCTTCGCGCCGCGGCGTCTCTTCGTCGCGCAATGCAAAGCGGATGTCCTGCACGTTGTTGGACCCTGCCCGCGCAGCCCCGTCGATGACCTTGCCTATCATGCGCAGGTCATCCAGTCTGACCTGGACCACATTGGTTGCGGTGTACCCCACGAGAGTGGGGGAGCCGCCGTCGCGCGGATAATTGTAGTTGGGATTGATGGAGTATTGTGCCGTGGTCAGCTGCGCACTGGGGCCAGCGGCGGCTTTTACCGCCGCGAGGACCGAAGAGAGGCGCGCCGCATTCTCTGAGGCAGCTGCCTCCGACTTCTGCGCCTGGGTCGTAACGCCTATGTCGATGTAGACTCGATCCGGCGTTTTCGACACCTGCGCCTGGCCCGTGACCTGGATCGTGGCCGGTCGCGGCGGCCGGGGTCCTGGAGGTGGCTGCGCAATCGCCGTGGCGGAAAGGGCTGTGAGCGTCAGGATGAGGAGTGCTCGCATGGGACTATTCTACGACCTGGTGAAGTTCGGACGCACGGTTCCCCTCCCGGGTTCCCTTCGTATGGCGCTGGAGGCGGTTCTGGGCGAGCCTGTCGGCCATGTGCTCGTGGTGGAGCACTCCCTATATGCGCGGCTGCACCCGCGCGCCATTGCCACGACCCGCCGCCGCCGGATCTATCTGCGCGACACCGCCCGGGAGTTTTTCGAGGACCCCTGGCTCATGTTGCACGAGTACTGTCACGTGCTCAGGCAGTGGGAGCCGGGCGAGCTCACGGTCGCGCGCTATTGCGTGGAGTGGCTGCGCAAAGGCTACTGGAATAACCGCTTCGAGGTCGAGGCACGCGCGTTCGCGGACAGGCATGTTCATGCGTTGCGCCAGCTCTATCCCAACAGCGCCTCGCGCTGATAGAGCCGTCCGACGAGGAAAACGAGGGCGGCGCCGAGGGCCAGCGTCGCCGACACCGACAGCGCCACATAGCCGGCCGGCAGCGGTTGCGCCCGCAGCAGGCTCATGATGAGAAAATGCTGGCCGAGCGATGGAACGGCCATGAGCGAGGCCCGCGGCTGCAGCCCCAATATGGCGGCGAACACCAGCGGCAGCGTCGGTACCAGCATGACCAGCCCGACGTAAGTCTGCGCCTCACGGTAGCTCCGCGTGTAGGCTGCGACCAGAGTCATGAGGGCAGCGCCGAGCGGCACCAGCGGCAGGCACGCGAGGACGATCTGCACCGCGACCAGGGGGCCCAGATCGGCACTCATGCCGAAGCGCTCGAAGCCCACGAAGGGCAGCGCGATCGCAAATGCCGTCACCGTCAGCACCAGCGACAGGGCCATGAAGGCGCTAGCCGCCAGCATCTTGCCGTACACCAGGCGCTCGCGGCGGACCGGTACGGTGAGCAGCGGCTCCAGTGACCCGCGCTCGCGCTCACCGGCAGTCGCATCGATCGCCAGGTACATACCCCCCATCAGCATCGTGAGCAGGACGAGGTAGCTCAGCATCCCGAGTGCCAGCGCCGAGCGGCTGGTCGGCGTCGAGAGGTCGATCGGATGCAAAACGATCGGCAGCGTCAGGAGTGGATCGAGGCCGCGTGCGACCAGGCGCAGGCGTGCGACGGTAGTCCCGTACTGGTTGATCAGCGCGGCGATGCGCTCGACTCCCTCGCCAGTGGACGTCTGCGATTCGTCGGCAAACAGCAGCAGCGGCGCCGGCTGACCGGCCTCGAGTCGTGAACCGAAGTCCTCCGGCACCAGGAGCACCAGGTTGCCCGGGTGCGCCTCCACGCGGCGGCGTGCTTTCGCCGCATCATCGCTGACTGCGGTGGTCTTCACGGCATATTGGCGCAGGTAGGCAATCAGTGCCGGCGCGCGCTCGCCGTGGGCGACCACGAGTCGCAGGGGATGGTCGGCGCGAGCGCCCTGTCCGTGGAAGCTGAGTGACAGGGCGCTGGCAATCAGCAGCGGGCCAAACAGGGGACCGAAGATCAGAGCCGAGATCAGCGTGCGGCGATCACGCAGGTTCTCGCGAAACTCCTTCAGGAATACGCTCCACACCGCTTTCATGGCGGCTCGCTCCCGGGGCCGGTCGTCGCGCGTGCAGTCGGATCATCAGCCGTCCCTCCGTCAGCCTGACCTACCAGTCGCACGAAGGCCTCCTCCAGGGAGTCAGTACCGGCCGCGGCCCGTAGTGACTGCGGCGTACCCTCTGCAACGACACGGCCGTGAGCGATCACGACCACCTCGTCGCAAAGCTCCGCGATCTCCTGCATGACGTGGCTCGAAAAGAGGATGCAGTGGCCAGAGTCGCGCAGTTGACGCAGCAGGCGACGCAGCGTCCGCACCGCCATGACATCCAGTCCGTTGGTGGGCTCATCGAGAAGAATGTTGCGCGGACTATGAATGAGCGCGCGTGCCAACGCGGCCTTGATGCGCTGTCCCTGGGAGAAGCCCTTCGCACGACGGTCGGCGAAATCCTCCATCTCGAGCAGCCCGATCAGCTCCGCCGCGCGACGGCGGCTCTCGGCCCGGTCCAACCCGTGCAGCGCGCCGAAGTACGTGATGTTCTCGCGTGCGGTCAGATTGGTGTAGAGACCGGCCCCATGCGGCAGCACACCCATCCGGCCCCGGGCAAGGAGGGGCTCCCGTATGACACTCACGCCGTCGATGTGCGCATCCCCATCGTCGGGCGACAGAACCGTATAGAGGATGCGCAGGGTCGTCGATTTGCCGGCGCCATTCGGACCCAGGAGGCCGGTAATGCGTCCATCCGCGGCCCGAAGCGACACACCGTTTACGGCGGTGATGGACCCGAAGCGCTTGGTGAGTCCGCTGGCCTCGATCAAGGCGCTGGCCCGTTTTTCGTCAGGAAGAACGGCGTCGGCTCGAGGTGCCGCGTACAGGACGTGTCGAGCCCCGCGACGGCTGCACGGCTCACGAAACGTGCCATGACTCCAGCCATGCAGGGATCGGTGAGCTGGCCGTGTCCGAACCCGCGCAGCACCAGACTGACATTGTGCTCGAAGCCGCGGCTGGCCTGCGCCGCGTAACGGGGGGGCGTGATCGGATCGTTGCTGCCGGATAGGAGCAGAGCCGGCGTGGTTGAGTGCTGCAGGGGTTGATGGAAGTCGGGATCGACCGGCCCGTGCGGCCATATCCTGCAGATGGCTTCGAGCCCATCGAGCTGTGATGTGCCGAGGAAGGTCTTCGCGAGCTGGTCGCGCTCCGCCGCGGTGACATGGTAGAAGGGAACGTCTTCCGCGCACACGACCGAGTTGTTCATGCCCTCCGCAACGGCATCCCCGTACACCCGGTCGATCAGCAGGAATTGCCCCGCCAACGGCGCAAAATCGCCCGCCGCATCGGCCTCGTGCAGATCGAGGGGCAGGAGCGCCGCGAGCTCCGGCGTGTAGCTCGCGAGGCGCAGCACCATGGACAGATGGTTGCTGGTGAACTGCAGCCGATAAGGCTCGCCGCTCGTGGGATCTGTCAGATCGACCCAGACGGGACGAGCTGCGAGCTCGGCACTCACCTTCGCGTAGGTGTCGGCGGGGTTGCCGAACCGGCCGCGACAAGAGGGTTGCTCGGCGCATCGGGAGAAGATGTTGTCCACTGCCGATTGGGCATCGAGCGCGCTCACGGCACCGAGAGCCAGCTGCGGCGGCACGACGCCATCGAGAATGACGCTGCGCACTCTCTGCGGGAACCGGCGGACGTATTGCTGCGCGACAACCGTGCCGTAAGACGACCCGTAAAGATTGATCAGGTCGTCGCCGAGCGCTGCACGCACCTCATCCAGATCCTGCACTGCGAGGCTGGTGGTGTAGTAGCGCACGTCGGCGTGCGCGCTCAGCGATCTCAGACAGCGCTTCGCCTGCGCGACGATGTCCGCGGTGGAGGTATCGTATAGGTCTTCCTCACCGAGCTCACAATTGAGCGCGTTCGAGCCGCCCGTGCCGCGCTGATCGACCAGCACGATGTCACGATCGCGTCGGATCGGCTCGAACACGGACGCCACGCTCGCATAGAAGTCGGTCGCCGCCATTCCGGGGCCGCCGGCGAGCACGAAGAGCGGATCGGGGCGCTTGCGTGTGCTGACGGCGGGGACGACAGCGACTCGCAGCTCGATCCGCCTCCCGCGGGGATCGGCGGGATTTTCCGGCACGGCGAGGTGCCCGCACCGGGCCTGAATGAGCGTCAGTCCCTGGGGCTGGTGCAGCTCGCATGGAGACAACGCGAGCCGCGCGACCGGGGCAGCTTGGGCCGCCCGGGGAGCCATCAGGGCGACCGGGAGTGCGGTAACGAGGCCGAGCAGGAGTGCGGTATGGGGTCTCATCGAGGCGAGGAAGGATAAGGCACTGATCGAGCTGCTGCTGTGGAGCCGTTGGCTTTGTTCAGGGCTCGCCGGCCTCTACAATGCTCCACATGCGTTTTTCCCGGTCCTTCGATGTGATCGTCATCGGTGGCGGCCATGCCGGCACCGAAGCGGCCCTGGCAGCCGCGCGCATGGGTGCGCGCACGCTGCTGCTGACCCAGAGCATCGAGACGCTCGGTCAGATGAGCTGTAATCCTGCCGTCGGCGGCATCGGCAAGGGCCACCTCGTCCGGGAGATCGATGCGCTCGGAGGTGCGATGGCGCGCGCCACGGACCGCGCCGGCATTCAGTTCCGGACACTGAACGCCAGCAAGGGCCCTGCGGTGCGTGCCACACGCGCCCAGGCGGATCGGCAGCTGTACAAGAAAGCCGTCCGGGCCCTGCTCGAGGGCGAGTCACGCCTCTCCATCTTCCAGCAGGAGGCCTCGGACCTTCTGATGGAGGGGGACACGGTCAAGGGCGTGATGACGGTGAGCGGCATCGGCTTCGAGGCGCCGGCCGTGGTGCTCACGGTGGGCACCTTCCTCGGTGGCCGCATTCACGTGGGGCTCGACAACTATCAGGGCGGCCGCGCCGGCGATCCGCCGTCCAACCGGCTGGCCAGCCGGTTGCGGGAGTTGCCGCTGCGGGTCGGGCGGCTCAAGACGGGAACGCCGCCGCGGCTGGACGGGCGTACTCTGGATTTCTCGGCCATGAGCCGGCAAGTCAGCGATACGCCGCTGCCGGTGTTTTCGTTTCTTGGACGAGCCAAAGATCATCCCGAGCAGACTGATTGTTTCATTACTCACACTAATGAACGGACTCACGACCTCATCCGCCGAGCGGCAGACCGTTCACCGATGTTCACCGGCGTCATCGAGGGTGTAGGCCCGCGGTACTGCCCCTCGGTCGAAGACAAGGTCTTCCGGTTTACCGACAAGACCTCGCATCAGATCTTTGTCGAGCCCGAGGGCCTGGACACCCATGAGATCTACCCCAACGGGATCTCCACCAGTTTACCCTTCGACGTGCAGCAAGAGTTCGTGCGCACCATCGCCGGATTCGAGCACGCACATCTGACGAGGCCGGGCTACGCGATCGAGTACGACTACTTCGATCCCCGGGATCTGCGACCGTCGCTGGAGACGCGCGTGATCGCCGGCCTCTTCTTTGCCGGCCAGATCAACGGAACGACCGGATACGAGGAGGCTGCAGCCCAGGGGATCGTCGCCGGCATCAATGCGGCGCTCGCGTTCCGTCAGCGTGAGCCCTGGGTGCCGAAGCGCAGCGAGGCTTACCTCGGGGTGCTCATCGACGACCTGGTGACCCGGGGCACGCGGGAGCCGTATCGCATGTTCACCAGTCGCGCCGAGCATCGCCTCCTGCTGCGCGAAGACAATGCCGACCTGCGGCTGACACCTCTGGGCCGGAATCTCGGCTTGGTGGATGACGAGCGCTGGCAGCTCTTCGAGGCGAAGCAGCGCCTCTCGGATGAAGAGACCGACCGCCTGCAGCGTGCGCGCATCCGCCCCGATGGCGTGCCCGAAGAATGGTCGCAGAGGGTCCTCTCAGGTCCGCTCGCCCGGGATGTCTCGGCCTTCGAGCTGCTGCGTCGTCCCGAGGTCAGCTACGAGACTCTCCTCGAAGTTGCGGGAGGTCCGGATTGGCTCAGCCCCGGCCTGGATGACCGCATCTTCCCGCAGGTGCGGGTGCAAGTGGAGGCGCGCGCCAAGTATGCCGGCTACATCGAGCGGCAGCGCGAGGAGATCGAGCGGCAGCGCCGCAATGAGGAGACGAAGCTGCCCGAGGACATCGACTATTCCCTGGTGGCAGGCCTCTCGCACGAGGTCCGCACTCGTCTCGCGGAGTATCGCCCGGCTACCGTCGGCCAGGCCGGCAGGGTGCCGGGCGTGACCCCGGCCGCGGTCACCCTGCTCCTCGTCCACCTCAAGAAACGCAGCCTCGCAGCGCAGCGGGCACAGGTCGCATGACCCGCTTCCTGGCGCAGTTGGCCGCGAGTTGGGCACGCAACGACTCTCTGGTCTGCGTTGGGCTCGATCCGGAGATCGAGCGCTTCCCGCCGCAGGTCGCCGATCAACCCTCGCCGATCTACCAATTCAACAAAGCAATCATCGATGCGACGGCGGATCTGGTCTGCGCTTACAAGCCGCAGTTCGCCCACTACGCGGCGTATGAGGCGGAGGACCAGCTCCAGCGCACCATCGAGTACATCCATCGCGTCTACCCCGATGTGCCGGTCATTCTCGATTCCAAGCGGGGTGACATCGGCAGCACCGCGGAGCGTTACGCCATCGAAGCATTCGAGCGTTACGGCGCCGATGCGGTCACGGTAAATCCATACCTCGGCGGCGATTCACTGGAGCCGTTCCTGCGCCGCGAGGAGCGTGGCGTCGTGGTGCTCTGTCGCACCTCCAATCCCGGAGCGCGGGACCTCCAGGACATGCAGGTTGGAGACGGCGGCCGACGGCTCTATCACGCCGTCGCCGAGCTCACCGCCACCCGATGGAACACCCATGGCAACTGCATGTTGGTGGTGGGTGCGACCTATCCGAAGGAGATCGCCGAGATCCGGCAGATCGTCGGTGAGATGCCGCTTCTGGTGCCGGGCGTCGGCGCGCAAGGCGGCGATGTCGCACAGGTGGTTCGCAACGGCCAGACCGCCGCCGGCACCGGGCTCGTCGTCAGCTCCTCGCGAGGAATCATCTATGCTTCGGCGGGGGACAACTTCGCCTCCGCGGCGAGAGCCGCTGCTCTCTCGCTGCGGGATCAGATCAATGCGCATCGCCTGCGGCGTGCGTAGTCACGATCAGTGATGCAAAGCGCACTCCGCGCGCTCCTCATCTCCTTGCTCGCGCTCGCGGTGGTCTGCGGTTGCTCGCGCTCTCCGGGCAAGCATCCCGCCGGCGCTGCGAAACCGGGCCAGGTGGTTCTGCTACGGGGCCTCGGCGCAGAGCCCGACTCGCTGGATCCGCAGAAGGCGCGCACGGACGAGGCGCAGCGCGTGCTGAGGGACATTTGCGAGGGACTCACCACCCTCGACAAGTCCGGCGGAGTCGCACCCGGCATCGCGGAGAAATGGCAGATCAGTCAGGACGGCAAGACATATACGTTCACGCTGCGTCCTGATGCGAGGTGGTCCAATGGCCAGCCGGTCGTCGGCGCGGACTTCGTGGCTGGCTTGCGCCGGCTCGTTGATCCCCAGACGGCCTCCCAGTACGCGCAGGTCGTGGACGTCATCCTCAACGCGGACGACATCGTTGCCGGCCGCAAGCATCCGGAGGCCCTGGGGGTCTCGGCTCCTGATGCCCACACGGTCATCGTACAACTGCGAACGCCTGCGCCATATCTGCCGGCGCTGCTTTCGCATCCGAGCACCTGCCCGGTGAATCCGGTCGCGCTCGTGAACTTCCGCGACGCTTATGCGCATCCGGGTAATTTGCCGTCTGACGGCGCCTTTCAGTTGTCGCAGTGGGTGCACGGGTCCTACATCTACCTCACACGCAACCGGCATTACTGGAACGACTCCGCTACGCAGCTCGATGCAGTGAAGTACCTGATCACCACCGACGAGAACGCGGAGCTCACGCTCTATCGTGCTGATCAACTCGACGTCACCGACGTCATCCCGCGCAGCCAGTACGACTGGATCCACTCGCATCTTGGAGATCAGCTCCACATCGCGCCGGAGCTCGCCGTCTATTTCTACGGCTTCGATCTTCGACGCGCCCCATTCAAGGACGACCCCAAAGTGCGGCGTGCGCTCTCGATGGTGATCGACCGTGAGAAGCTGGCGCAGCTCGTGCTGCGCTCCGGTGAGCTGCCGGCATATGGCTGGGCACCCCCTGGCGTTGATGGCTACCCGTCCCAGTCGCCCGATGACCGAGCCCTGTCCATGACGCAGCGCATCGCAGCGGCCCGCCGGCTGTATGCACAGGCCGGTTATTCCAGTGCGCGGCCCTTGCGCTTCGAGCTGCGCTACAACACAGGCGAGATACACGCCGAGGTCGCCATCGCCATCGCCTCGATGTGGCAGCAGGCGCTGGGGGCGCAGGTGACCCTGAGGGCGGAGGAGTTCCGGTCGTTGCTGCAGGACATCGATCGGGACGAGGTGCAGATGTTCCGCTCGAGCTGGAGCGGCGACTACAACGATGAGTACACCTTCGCCCAGTACTTCAAGAGCGACTTCGGCATCAACCTCACGCACTATCAAAACCCGGCATATGACGACTTGGTCAACCGGGCGGCCGCCGAGACCGACCTCCCCAAGCGCACCGCGCTGCTAGAGCAGGCGGAGCAGATGATGCTGCGTGATCAGCCGGTGATCCCGATCTATTTCTACGTGAGCAAGCACCTCGTCAAGCCGTGGGTGACGGGGTGGTACAGCAACATCATGAACGTCACGTACAGCAAGGATCTGGGGCTACGGACTGCGCCGGCGCGGCACTGACCAGGTCAGAAGGGAGTGATCCCCTGCCGGACAGACGCTCTCACATCTCAGCCACCGTGGAATGCTCCCCGCTCGGAGCCTCCGACCGTCCCTGGAACACGACGAGCAGCGGAATCACGGCCAGGGTCGCGATCATCAGGAACTTGTAGTCATCGACATAGGCGATGACCTGCGCCTGTTGAGTGATCAGCGCATCGAGCGCGGCACGGCCGGAGGCCGTCAGGGGACTCAACGTCTGTGCCACGGCCGGATCGTGGAACTGCGGATTCACGGCAGTGACGTACTGCGTTATGGCCGCGTGGTTGGCCTGCGTGGTGCGCGCAAGCAATGCGCCGACGATAGAGATGCCGACGCTGGAGCCAACATTGCGCGCCAGGTTGTAAAAGCCAGCGCCTTCGGGACGCACGCTGGGCGGTAATGTCGACAGCGATACCACGCTGAGTGGCGTGAACAGGAACCCCAGTCCGACTCCCTGGATCACTCCGACCCAGATCACGGCCCAGCTCGACACGTCCGGCGTCCACCCCGTCATCAGATAGAACGACCACGCCGAGAGCCCGAGTCCTATGCCGAGGAGCAGCCGCGTATCGGTTCGGCCCATGAGCTTGCCGACCACCAACATGGCGGCCATCGTGCCTATCCCTCGCGGGCCCATGACGAACCCCGCCGTGATCACCGGGTAGTTCATGAGGTCCTGCAGGTAGGGCGGCTGCAGAGCGAGCGAGGCGTAGAACGTGAGGCCCACGATCGCCACGAAGATCACGCCGGCCGTGAAGTTGCGGTCGCGAAACAGCGCCGGCCGCATGAATGGCTCGCGAGCGGTGAAGGTGTGCACCAGGAAGACGTAGAAGGCCGACGCTGCCAGGATGGTCTCGGCGACGATCTCGCGTGACCCGAACCAATCGAGCTCCTGCCCGCGATCGAGCAGTATCTGCAGCGCCGCGATCGCGATGCTCAGGCTGACGAAACCGGTCCAATCGAGCCGCGCCTGGCTGCGCCGCCGGGCCTGAGGCAGGAAGACGGTCATGCCGATGAAAGTCAGGATGCCGATCGGCAGGTTGATGTAGAACACCCACCGCCAGCTGTAATCCTCAGTCAGCCAGCCGCCGAGCACGGGGCCGAGAATTGGAGCCGCCATCACTGCCATTCCCCATGCCGCCATGGCGGAGCCCTGCCGCTCCGGCGGATTGATGTTGAGCAGGACGGTCTGCGAGAGGGGCACCAGGGCGGCGCCGAACAGGCCCTGAAGCCAGCGGAAGGCCACGATCTGCGTCACCGACTCCGCCATACCGCACAGCATGGAGGCGATGGTGAAGCCGACCACCGAGACGATGAAGAGGCGCTTCAGTCCGAGCCGCGCGGTCAGGAACCCGGTGAGCGGCGTCGCGATCGCCGCGGCCACGATGTACGAGGTCAGCACCCAGTTGATCTGGTCCTGGCTCGCCGCGAGGTTGCCCTGCATGTGCGGCAGCGCCACGTTGGCAATCGTCGTATCCAGCGATTGCATCAACGTTGCCAGCATCACGCAGAGCGTGATGCCCCCGCGGTTGGGCGTGCTCGGGCTCAGCTCCTCGGCCATCGCTGGCTGCTCCGTCAGAAAATGGACCAGCCGCGGACGTGCCCGGTGTGGATGCTGATCTCCACGCTCATGCCGGCGCGTAGCGGCGGCAGATTCCTGTCACTCGTATCGACGGCCACGCGCACGGGGATGCGCTGCACGACTTTCACCCAGTTGCCGCTGGTGTTCTGCGCAGGCAGCAATGAGAACTGCTGTGCAGCCGCCGGGCTGATGCTCGCGACCGTGCCCTTCCACTTCCTGCCGGGATAGGTGTCGACAGTCACCGTGACGTCCTGCCCCGGGCGGACGTAGGTCAGCTCCGTCTCCTTCGGGTTCGCATGCACCCACACGTGATCGGTGTCCACCAGGTAGAACGCGGTGTTCGCGGCCGCAAGGTACCTTCCCGGCTGGATCGACGGGACACTGGTCACGACACCATTGAAAGGCGCGCGCACGACGGTGTGGGCCAGCTCACGTGCTGCCTCGTCGCGGGCGGCGAGCGCGCTGAGGTATTGCGGGTACTGCTCCACCGGGCCGGTCGGATGCCCGTTGAGATTGGCCGCAATGCCGGCGAGCTGCTCGTCGAGGGAGGCGAGCGCCTGTTGCGAGCTTGCGAGGTCGCGGTGCGCGGTGTCGTATCCGGTCTTGGAGACGATGTGCACCTTGGCGAGATTCTGTGCGCGCCTGAACTGCACCTGGCTGTAGCCGAGGTCGTACTTCGCCTGGGCGATCCGCGCCTGCATCTCCCGATAGCTCGCCTGCAGAGCCAACAGGTTGTCGTGCGCCGCAACCAACTGCGCGTTGGCACGATCGAGCGCATAGCGGTATTGGCGGTCGCGCAGGCTGTAGAGGACCTGGCCGCGCGTGACCGGCTGGTTTTCCTTCACGTACACCTGGGCCACGATGCCCGAAACATCCGCCGATACGCCTACCGTGTTGGCCTCCACGTAGGCGTTGTCCGTCGAGATGGTGCTGCCGCCGGTCGCGTAGACGATCAGCGCGACGATCAGGGCCAGCGGCAGGAGCAGGAACAAGGCGGCCCGCATGCGGCGGCGCATCGCCGACGGCGGCGGATGCGCGGGGCCCGGCGTTGCAGACGGTGCGTGCACTACCGGGCCTGGGCGGGAGTCCGCCCCCTGCTCCCCGCGCTGACCCTCTGCCGACTGCCCTGCAGCAGCCCGCCCGGAGGCGGCGGCAGCCGGCCCGAGGCCGTTGTGCGCGAGCAGCGCCGCGAACTGCGCATCATCGATGATGTTCCGGCAGACCAGCAGGCTGCAGCGGATGTGATCGCTCAGGTAGGCCCCGCTCGCGCCCGACCACCAGCGTCCGATCGCGCTCTGGCGCCGATGTCCGACTACGACCAGGTCCGCATTCACCTGCTCGGCGTAGGCGGCGATCTCCCGCGCCGGCTCACCGATGACGAGCTTGCCCGAGGCCTGAAAGCCGAGCGCCGCGAGGCGGGCCATCCCTTCCTCGAGGACGCGCTCGTATTCGACCCGCTGCTGGGCTACGCCGCCGCCTCCTACCCCCTCGCCGAGCTTGGTACCCGCCGCCTCCCTGATGACCGACAGCACGAAGACCTGCGCGCCATACCGACGCGCGAGCAGTGCGCCCTCGCGCAACGCAGTGCGCCCCTCGATCGAGCCGTCATAGGCCAGGAGAATTCGCTGGTACACCGTTAAGCCTTTCTGCGAGCCGCGAGCGGCGCAAGAGGGCCCCGCGCAAGCCATGCGCTAGCGAAGAAGCCTCGGAAGGCCCCCTGAGGTCCGCAAATCATTGGGAAACAGTTCCGGGAAGCCGTCAGGATACCGTCATTTCCCGATGCAGAAGCTGCTGAAAATCCGGCCCAGCAGATCTTCGCTGGTGAACTCTCCGGTGATCTCATCGAGCGCCTGCTGGGCGCCCCGCAGCTCCTCGGCGACCAGCTCCCCGGCGCGACGATCGTGCAGTTGCCGCTCCGCTTCCGTTACCAGGCGCCGGGCGCGGGCCAGCGCATCGAGATGCCGCTGCCGCGCGGAGATAGTGCCCGCGTCGAGAGTCTGGTATCCCATGCAGGTCTTCAGGTGTGCACGCAGCGTATCCAACCCCTCGCTCGTGAGCGCGGACAGTGCGACCCGCGGCGGTCCCGTGATGGTGTCGGCGACCGGTATGCCGGTTGCCAGATCCAGTTTGTTGAGCACCAGCGTCACAGGAACACCTGATGGCAAGCGGGCCTTCTCCTCGCTGTAGGCAGTGGCGCCGGGATCATCGACGGCATCGATGACGAAGAGCACCCGGTCCGCGCGTCGCATCTCCGCGTGTGCGCGACGGATCCCCTCGGCCTCGACGACGTCCGCATCGTCTCGCAGGCCTGCGGTGTCGAGGACATGGAGGGGCATTCCGTCGATGTCGATGCGCTCACGAACTACGTCGCGCGTGGTTCCGGGAATCGGAGTCACGATGGCGGCGTCATATCCGGCCAGCCGATTGAGGAGACTCGACTTGCCCGCATTGGGGCGACCGGCGATCACGACCGTCATGCCCTCACGCAGCAGCTTGCCCTGTCGCGCACTCCGCTCGACCGCGTTGAAGTGGTCGTGCACGGCCTGGAAGCGCTCCTCGAGCTCGCGGTCCGCGAGGAAGTCGATCTCCTCCTCCGGGAAGTCGATGGCCGCCTCGACGTACGTCCGCAGATCGATCACCGCCTCGGTGAGGCCGCGCACCATGGCGGAGAGCTCGCCCTGGAGGGACCGCATGGCCGCGCGCGCCGCCTCGCGCGAGCCCGCATCGATGAGATCGGCAATCGCCTCGGCCTGCGCGAGGTCGAGCTTGTTGTTGAGAAAGGCCCGCTGGGTGAACTCCCCGGGCAGCGCCCGGCGGGCACCGAGCTCCGCCACGCGGGACACCAACGCTTCGAGCACCAGCATTCCGCCGTGGCCGTGCAACTCGAGGACGTGCTCGCCGGTGTAGGAGTGCGGGCCGGGGAAGAAGAGCGCCAGGCCGGCATCGATCGGCTCCTGCGCGGCATCGAGGAAGCGGGCAAAACCGGCCCGGCGGGGCAGCGGCAGCTCGCCGAGCAGTACCGCAGCGATCTCGGGCACGCGCGGACCCGAGACGCGTACGATCCCGATCCCGCCCCTTCCCGGCGGAGTGGCCGCCGCCACGATGGTATCCGTGCGGCTCATTCCGTCGAGGCTACCGCCGCTCCGGTGCCGGTTGAAGTGCTGCCCGTCGCGCCCGCCGGCAACTCTGCCGCAAGACCGTCAACCGTTCCGCTGGTGGAGCAGCCGCGTCACGACCGTGAGGCTCCTCATGCCTTCTGCGGCAAGGTACTGACGCCCAGCCGGCGATTGATGTTCCACTGCTGCGCGATCGAGAGAATGGTGTTCGTGACGTAGTAGAGCACCAGGCCCGCCGGAAAGAACGCGAACATGGCCGACATCGCAATCGGCATCACCATCATCATCTTCGCCTGCGTGGGGTCGGGCGAGGTGGGGTTGAGCTTGTACTGCACGAACATGGCGACTGCCATGATGGCGGGCAGGATGAAGTAGGGATCGCGCGCGGAGAGATCCTGGATCCAGAACGCGAACGGCGCCTGGCGCATCTCTGCGCTGTAGAGCAGCACCCAGTAGAAGGCCAGGAACACCGGAAGCTGCACCACCATGGGCAGGCACCCGGAAACCGGATTCACCTTCTCGCGCTTGTAGATGTCCATCATGGCGCGTCCGAGCTTCTCCTTGTCGTCCTTGTACGTTTCCTGGATGTTCTTGATGCGCGGGCCCAGCGCTTTCATCTTCGCCATCGAGCGGCCGCTCGCCTCCGACAGCGGATAGAGCACGAGCTTCAGGAGGAACGTGACCAGGATGATCGCGACGCCCCAATTGCCGGTGATCGCGTGCACCTTGCTCAACAGCCAGAAGAGCGGTCCGGCGAGCACCGTCAGCATTCCATAGCCGACCACGTAATCGAGGCTCGGATCGATCTTCGCCAGTTGCGCGTGCAGCATCGGGCCGACGAAGAGCGTCTGGTGGAGGGTTGCCGTCGCACCGGGAGCAACCGTGTGCTCGGGGCCGAGCGCGCCCAGGAGGTACTCCGGCCCGGAGACTTTGGAAGTGAAGTGGTAGGGCGCGCCCTTCGGCGGCACGACCGCGCTCACGAAATCGTTCTCCGTCGCGGCGATCCAGCCGTCGGTCACCATCTCCGAGAAATTCTGGTATTCGGCCTTGGAAGGATCGAGCTTCTCGTACTTGCCGTGCCAGACCGCAGGCCCGTGATAGGCGTAGCTGTTGGGATTGAAGTAGCTGCTCTTGGTGCGCGGATCGTCCCGATAGATCTGCGCGTAGGGCGCCGCACGCCAGGGCAGGGTGCCTTGATTGCGGATGGTGTAGTCGAGCCCGATGCCGTAGGAGCCCTTGGTGAAGACGTATGTCTTCGTCACCGTGACACCGCCGTTGCTCCAGGTGAGCGGCACGCGCAACTGCCGTGCGCCGTCCAGCTCATAGCTCTGCTGCGGCGCTGTGAACGGCGCGGCGTGGTTCGGATATTCAGTGTCCTCGGTCCCCGTGAGCCCGCTCTGCAGCAGATACACGGTATTCGGACTGGCATCGTTCTCGAGCTGCACTCGGGCGGCCTGTCCCTTGACCTGAGCGTAATCGAGCAGGCGCACGCCGACGAGCGTGCCCCCCAGAGTGCTGATCTCGATGTCATAAACATCCGTGTGGACGTGAATCAGCGGTGCGTGGGCGGACTCCGCGGGCTTCACGGCAGGGATGCCCGCCGCGGCAGGCGCCGGAGGCGGTGCTGGCGGTGCGGCCGTCGCAGCCGCGGGAGGCGCGCTCGATTCGGACTGCTGCACCTGAGGAACGCTGTTGGCGAGTGAGCTCGGCTGTTTGGAGGGTATCGTCTGGCTCGGCGCCGCCGTTGTCTGACTCGGTGGCGGCGGGTAGTCGCGCTGCCAGGTCGTGTAGTTCATCCACAGAACCACTGCGAGCGCGAGCCAGAGGTAGAAACGCGGATTGTTATTCATGAGCGTGGCGACAGGTATTCGGGACACCGCCCGCGGGCACGGGGTCGAAACCGCCCGGATGCCAGGGATGGCAGCGCCCGATGCGCCTCGCGGCAAGCCAGCCACCGCGCAGCAGGCCGAACCTGCCCACGGCCTCGAGGGCGTATTGGGAGCACGAGGGATGGAACCGGCAGCAGGGGCCGAGAAAGGGGCTCACCGTCCACTGGTAGCAGCGGATCAGGCAGATGACGAGGAGGCGAAGGGCGCGGCTCATGTCGACCCGCGGCTGTTACTCGGCCCATGCTTGGGCCTCGCCCCTTCGGAGCCGTCGGGCGCTGATGCGCTTGATGTTGCGGATCGCTCCGGGCGAGCTGCTGGGGCAGGCTCAGCGCGCGGCGCCAAATCGCTCCCGCCAGTTTTATGCTCGATCACCTTCGTCCACAGCGCTGTCAGGCTCGCATGCAGCTCCGCACCCGGCGCTCCGCGCGCCTTCGGCCGTGCGCTCACGACCAGATCGACGGCCGGAAGGGTGTGCTGGTGCAGCCGGAATGACTCCCGAATGATGCGCCGGATGCGGTTACGCTCCACGGCGTTGCCGGCCGTGCGTACGGCAACTGCCATGCCGAGACGCGCGCCGTGCTTGTCGTTGCTGCTTGCTGTCACCGCGAAGAATCCATCGCCAAAGCGCCGGCCGCGCGCATACGCGGCGTCGAACTCCGACTTGCGCCGCAGACGCCTCTGCGCCGGAAAAGTGAGCCGGTGCATATCTTCGCCGCGTCCCACCCATTCGGCCAGCGGTGCCGTGCCAATGGCCGTCCGTGACGACCGGGCCGCCGGCTCGCCCCAGAGTGATGAATCTTGAAAGTCTGAGCCCTTTTTCGGAGCCCTTAAGGGATCAGCTTCCGCCGCCCCTTGGCGCGACGGCGGGCCAGCACCTTGCGGCCGTTCTGGGTTGCCATGCGTGCCCGAAACCCGTGCGTACGCTTGCGGCGCAGCTTGCTCGGCTGATAGGTACGCTTCATTCAGGGCTCCAGAGGATCCGTGGGGTTCCAAAAAGGGGCGGCAAGGCTAAGCCGTTGACCGCTAAGGTGTCAATATATTACT
>Ga0134126_10002167_pt1 | contig 24833 bp, 25 predicted proteins | sample KB31752_FD_96881 | JGI IMG/M metagenome (GOLD analysis project Ga0134126, IMG submission 96881) | Terrestrial soil microbial communities with excess Nitrogen fertilizer from Kellogg Biological Station, Michigan, USA - KB3-175-2 | ecosystem: Environmental > Terrestrial > Soil > Unclassified ... | reverse complement strand
CAACGCAGCCAGGGTCGTCGATCGGCCGATTCGCCCCCAACATGGGATCAGACGCCCTCTAAGAGCTGTATCGAGAAGGGCCAGTGTTGAAGTGGAGCTGTGTTGACATGACAGTCACGCTGCAGCTGCCCGGGGCGTTGGCCGCGTACGCGGGCGGCCAACGCGAGGTCACGGTGGAGGTCGCGTCACCCGGTTCCGCGGCCGAGACCCCGGAACAGACCGTCGCCGGGGTCCTCGATCGCCTCGCCGGTCAGCTGCCCGCGCTGGAGCGGCGGATCCGCGATGAGAACGCCGTGATCCGCCGCCACGTCAACGTGTACGTCGACGGCGCGGACATTCGAACCCTGTCGGGCGCCCAGACCGCGGTGCCCGACGGGGCGGTGATCGACGTCATCGCGGCGGTGAGCGGAGGCTGACGGCCGTCACCTGCGAACGCGCGTGACGGCCCAGGCTCAGCTCCGTCGGTTACCTCAGTGCTCAGCCGGCTCGTCATCGCGCCGGCCAGACGCCTCGCGACGCGGCAAATACGCACTGACCACGCCGCCCGCCACGTTGCCCAGCTTCTCCGGGTTGACCACGGTGTAAGCCTCGACGATCCGATCGTCCACGATGACGAACGCCATGACGCCCATCGCCGCCCCGGTCTTGTCGATGATTACCAGGCCGGGCGCGCCGTTGACCAAGGTGTCGTGCATCTGCAGGCCGGAATCCGGGTGGAGCCACCGAGTAAGACCGCTGACCAGACGCGCCACCCGGTCTGCGGTACGCACCGGCTGAGCGCCCGCCTTCACGATGCCGCCGCCGTCCGAGTGCCAGATCACATCCGGGTCCAACACCGCCATCAGCCCGGAGACATCGCCGGTGAGCGACGCCGCCGCGAAGGCCGCGACGACCTTCCGGTGCTCGGGCCGCTCCAGGCGCCGCCATGGATGCCCGACCCGCGATCCGGCCGCCGAATCCGCCGCTGCGCTCGCCGTCGAATCTGGGTCCGACTGCGGCCACGTCTCGGCATCCGCCCAGGCCACGCTAGTGCCGCTCGTCCCCTCACGCACTCGCCGCCGCCCCCGCGACGCCAACTGCCGCACCGACTCGGGCGTCCGGCCCAGCGCCTCGGCGATCTCGCCGAAGCCGACCGCGAACACGTCGTGCAGCACGAACGCGACCCGCTCGGCCGGGCTCAGCTGCTCCATCACCGCGAGCATCGCGTACGAAACCGACTCGCCGAGCGACGCGACATCCTCCGGGCCAGGCTGACGCTCCACCGTGGAGATTGACGGTTCCGGCAGCCACTCGCCGAAATACGCCTCCCGCCGCGCCCGCGCCGATCCCAGCTGGTCGTAGCAGATCCGGGTCACGACCGTGGTCAGATATGCGCGCGGCTCCAGCACCGTCGAGCGATCCGTGGCCTGCCAGCGCAACCAGGCGTCCTGGACCGCGTCCTCGGCGTCCGCGAGCGATCCGAGCAGGCGATACGCGACGGCGGAAAGGTAGCGGCGGTGCTGCTCGAAGTCGGCGCCCTCGTCAATGATCTGTTCCCCGGTCACCATTCCACCGTATCCGAGGGCCCGCTCCCCGGCTCACGAGCCTGCCCGCTTACGCCCGACATGACCGGAGACGAGCCGAGCGACGGTAGCCTTGATCGCGTGTTACGCGAAGTGACGGCGACCCGGTACGTGACCCCGCTGCGGGAGGGCGGGTCGCTGCCGGCCATCGTCGAGGCCGACGACCTCGGCATGTACGTGGTCAAATTCCGCGGCGCCGGCCAGGGGCGCAAAGCCCTGATCGCGGAGATCGTCGCCGGGGAACTCGGCCGCGCCCTCGGCCTGCCGGTTCCCGAACTGGTCACCGTGCAGCTGGATGAGGCGATTGCGAAGGGCGAGCCGGACCAGGAGATTCAGGAGCTGCTGCTGGCCAGCGTCGGGCGCAACCTCGGCCTCGACTATCTGCCGGGATCGCTCGGCTTCGACCCGCTCGCCTTCCCGGTCGAGCCCGAGGCCGCCGGGCGGGTGGTCTGGTTCGACGCGCTGGTCGGCAACGTCGACCGCTCCTGGCGTAACCCCAACCTGCTGCGATGGCACGGCAAGCTCTACCTGATCGACCACGGCGCCGCGCTGATCTTCCAGCACAACTGGCCCGCGGCCGCGGCCTCCGCGCGCCGCGCCACCAAGCTCGCCGACCACGTTTTGATGCCGTTCCACCCGGACCTCGCCGCGGCGGACGCAGACCTCGCGCCGCTCGTCACTGCGGAGACTGTCGCCGCCGTACTGGCCCTGGTACCGGACGAGTGGCTGCACGACGAGCCCGGTTTCGCCACCCCCGACGAGGTACGCGCGGCGTTCCTGGCCTGGTTCGACGCGCGGATGCAGCAGCCGCACCTCTGGCTTCCGGAGGTGCCGCGATGACGCGGGTTCAGGCGCCGCAGGCAGCCGATACAGCCCTGGTACGCAACGCCTTCGAGTACTGCTTGCTCAAGGCCGTGCCGCGAGTGGAGCGCGGCGACAGCGTGAACGTCGGCGTTATCGTGTACTGCCAGGCGCGTGACTTCCTCGACGCGCGCACACATCTGGATCGCGGCCTGTTGCTCGCGCTCGATCCGGCGGCCGACGTCTCGGGAATCGAAGCCGCCATCGCCGCGTACGCGTGCGTATGTCGAGGCGGCAGCGAGGCGGGCCAAGCCGGCGAGTCTACGACGGGTCAGCGCTTCCGCTGGCTGACCGCGCCCCGCTCAACCGTGGTGCAACCGGGTCCGGTGCACCTCGGCCTCACCGCGGATCCCGCCGCCGACCTCGCCCGGCTGGCTGCCCGGCTCCTGCACTCCCACTAACAGGCCCCGTCTCCGAGGGGCTGGACGCTGGCGCTTCCGTGTGCCGCCGGATTGCCTCGCCGCTTCGCCTCGCGTCGTCGACTCAGGCCTCGACCGGAGTGATGGCCATGCCGATGGATTGAAGGCGGGCCAACGGCTCGTCGTAACCGCGCTCGAGCGACTCGACGTCCAGCAGCACCGAGGACCCTTCCGCGATCGATGCCGCGATCACTGAGGAGAAGCCGGTACGCACGTCCGGCACATGCACCTCCGCTCCCACCAGCTTCGACGGACCGTGCACCACCGCCGAATGCAGATGGTTGGTGTCGTGGAACCGGCAGGCGTTGCCGCCGAGGCACATCGGGAACAGCTCGATCTCGCAACCGAGCTGCTTGAGCGCGTCGACGTATACAAACCGGTTCTCGAACACCGTCTCATGCAGCACCGACAGCCCGCGTGCCTGGCTCATCAGCACCAGCAGCGGCTGTTGCCAGTCCGTCATGAAGCCGGGGTGCGTGTCCGTGCTCACCGCCGCGGACCGAAGACCGCCCGGCGCCGTCGCGGTGATGTAGGCCTCGTCGATCTCGAACTGCGCGCCCATCTTGCGCAGCGTCTCGATCGCGGTCACCAGCCGGTCCTGCGCGCAGCCGTGCACGCGCACCTGACCGCCCGTCAGCAGTCCGGCCACCAGGTAGCTGAACGCCTCGAGCCGGTCCCCGGCCAGCCGCGTCGCGGCCCCGTGCAGCCGCTCGACGCCCTCGATCACGATCCGGCGATCCGGCTGGAGCTGGATCCCCGCGCCCATCCGCTGCAAGAACAGCGCCAGCTCAAGGATCTCCGGCTCGACCGCCGCGTTGATGATCACCGTGCGGCCCTCGGCGAGCACCGCCGACAGCATCACGGACTCGGTTGCGCCGACGCTCGGATAAGGCAGGACGACGCGCGTACCGCGCAGCCGCCGAGCTACCGCATGGATGCCTGTTTCGTCGATCGTGATCTGAGCGCCCATCGCAGTGAGCGCCTGGATGTGGAAATCGAGCGGCCGCGGGCCGATCTGATCGCCGCCGACCATAGGCACGAAGGCCTCGCCGGTCAGGTTGAGCAGCGGGCCGAGCAACAGCACCGGGATCCGGTTGCGGCCGGTGAAAGTCTGTGGCACCCCGGACTGCGGACCCGCGGTCGGCTCGACGTGCAGCGTGTCGCCATCGCGCTCAACGGCGCAGCCGACGGCCCGCAACATCTGCGCGGTGATCTCGACATCGCCCACTCGCGGCGCGTTGCCGATCGTGCTCGGGCCGCTGCCGAGCATCGCGGCCACCATGTGCTTCGTCACCGCGTTCTTCGATCCGCGCACTGTCACGTCGCCGCGCAGCGGGCCGGTCGGATCGATCTTCCAGCCTCTCGTTCCCATGAGCGTCATTGTGCCGGTACGCGCGCCTAAGCGGTGGCGATCCGCGTTATCGGCGCGAGCCGTGCGCAGACGCCGCGTGTTACCGACTCGACTCGGAGCGTTGCCTGAGCCCGCCGGACGAGAAGCGGTGTGTTGTCTGATAACCCAATCGCAGGTACATGCGGCGCGCCGAATCGTTCGGATGGTAGTGAGCGAGCGTGCACATCCGCTCGCCGCGCTCGAAGGCGATTCGCGTCAGCGCCGCGGTCACCGCGCCGCCGAATCCCTTGCCACGCGCGACCGGATCGGTCGCGATGGAAGCCAAGTACGCCACGCCGGACAACCGCCGAGTCAGCGCGCCGACGGCGAGCAGCACCCCGGACGTCTCGTCGCGAATTCCCGCCCACTGCTCGACCAGTTCGTAGTCCGCGCGCACCGAGTGGTGGGGATTGACCCGGTCCAGAAAGCCCTGGACTTCCCGACGGTCCTCCAGCTCGTTGATGACGAGCGACTGCGCGGGCTGCGCCGGAGGCGGAGTCCAAGTCGCCATCAGATCCCAGTCGCTGTCCGTCTCGTGGCCTGGCGCCGGGTCCGCGTGCCAACGCGCGAGGTCGACACCGCGCGGCACGGTCACCCCGGCGATCTGGTCACCGAGGTCGGCCAGCGCCGCGTCCACGAGCATCGGCGAGACCTCCGGGTCGCCGACGACACTGAGCCAGCAGGCCTCGCCGCTGTAGTCGTCCTTGGCGGCGAACGCGAGGCCGCCACCCAGTGCCCAGGCCGCGATCGCGCCCCCGCGGGTCTCGCTGATCACCATCACGTCGTCCGGCGCGACGAGGTGCAACTCGGCCGCAGTAAGCCGCTGAACTGTGGATATCCCCGTCATGATCCACGATTCTGTCACGGTCACGTCCGCCAAGGTCACCAGGCCGCATTACCCTCAGTTGTATGGAGCCGGAGACCCTTTTCGACGCCGTCGGCCGAGAGCGCGCCGAGGCCGGTGCGCCGTTGGCCGCACGCATGCGGCCGCGCACGCTCGACGAGGTCGTCGGGCAGGCCAAGCTGCGCCGTCCCGGCTCACCGCTGCGCCGGCTCGTCGAGGCCGCGCCTGGCTCGCGCGCCGTGCCCGCCTCGGTGATCCTCTGGGGTCCGCCGGGCACTGGAAAGACGACCCTCGCACACGTGGTCGCGCGCAGTACCGACCGGCACTTCCGGGAACTTTCCGCGATCACCGCCGGGGTGAAGGAGGTGCGCGCGATCATCGAGGGCGCGCGCCGCGATCTGGGCATGTCCGGCCGCGAGACGCTGCTGTTCCTCGACGAGATCCACCGCTTCTCGAAGGCGCAGCAGGATTCGCTGCTGCCGGCCGTGGAAAACCGCTGGGTGACGCTGATCGCCGCGACGACGGAGAACCCGTATTTCTCGGTGATCTCGCCGCTGTTGTCCCGCTCGCTGCTGCTGACGCTCGAGCCGCTGGACGACGCGGACGTCGACACGCTGATCGATCGAGCCCTGACCGCGCAAGTCGGTCTGGCCGACTCGGTGAAGCTCGACCCGGCGGCGCGAGCACAGTTGCTGCGGTTGGCCGGCGGTGACGCGCGCAAGGCGCTCACCGCCCTCGAGGCGGGCGCCGGTGCGGCGCGCGACCAGGGCTTCGACACGGTGACCGTCGAGATCCTGGCGCAGGCACTGGACCGCGCAGCGGTGCGCTACGACCGAGACGGCGACCAGCATTACGACGTGGCTTCCGCGCTGATCAAGTCGATCCGCGGCTCTGACGTCGACGCGGCGCTGCATTACCTCGCGCGGATGATCGAGGCGGGGGAGGACCCTCGGTTCATCGCGCGACGGCTAGTCATCTCCGCGAGCGAGGACATCGGCCTGGCCGACCCGACCGCGCTGCCGACCGCGGTCGCGGCGATGCAGGCGGTGTCGTTCATCGGCTGGCCGGAAGCACGGATCAGCCTGGCTCAAGCGGTGATCGCGCTCACTTTGGCGCCCAAGTCGAATGCCGCGATCTCGGCGATCGACGCGGCACTGGCCGACGTGCGCGCCGGCCTCGCCGGTCCGGTGCCGATGCATTTGCGGGACGGCCACTACAAAGGCGCCGCGAAGCTCGGGCACGCGCAGGGGTATGTATACCCGCACGACCTGCCGAGCGCCGTCGCCGCGCAGCAGTACGCGCCGGATGCCATCCGCGGCAAGCGGTACTACAACCCCACGCGGCACGGGCTAGAGGAGCGCTACGCCGATCGCGTCGAGAAAATACGGGCGCTGCTGGCCGGGGAGAGCGGCGACTCGCGGCAGCCCGAATCCGACCCGCCCGGCGATCAGACCCAGTAGGTGTCGTGCTTCAGCATGAACTGCGCGCGCTGATCATCGGCGACGCCCTCGAGTAGCCCCTCGAAGTAGGCCTCGCGCGGCGCGCCGGGGGCGAACAGCAGCAGCATCGACGCCTGCTGGCCGGATTCGTTCTTGAACGCGTGCAGCCCGCCCGCCGGCACGTAGAGGAAGTCGCCCTGGCGAGCCTCGGTCCACTTCTCGCCGTTGAACAGCTTCACCGTGCCGTGCAGGATGAAAAACGACTCGGAGATCGACTTGTGGAAGTGGGTGTCCGGGCCGCTGCGCGCGGCCGCGAAGTCCCACCGGTAGAGGCCGAACTCGCCGCCGGTCGACTCGGTCGTGGCCAGGTAGTGGCATTGGCCGCCGGACTTGTAGATGAGCTCGGCGGGGGCCGATACCGGACGGAAGGTGGCGCTGACCTCTCCAGTGTCGCCGTGGTACCGATCCGGGGGATACGACCGCTCTGCCGGGTACGACATGTCTTGCCTCCTAAAGCGCAGGCCGTAGGGATCCCGAGGCCCAGGATCGCCTTAGCGATCTTAATAGGCAGCGGCAGGTCACGTCCGGCTAGCCGAGAGGCAGCCCCAACGAATCAGCCGCCTGACGGAACGCGGTGAGCGCGCGATCGTCGAAGAGCACGAATCTGATCTCCGCGACACTTGACGGCGCTTGGGAGACCGTCCGCAGCGCAATGATGGCCGCGTCGTCGATCGGCCAGCGATACACGCCGGTGGAGATAGCAGGGAAGGCTACCGATCGCGCGCCGAGTTCCTCAGCGACGAGCAGGCTGTTGCGATGGCAGTCGGCGAGCAACTCGGAGCGGTCGTCGCTGCTGGAAAAGACCGGTCCGACCGTATGGATAACCCAGCGCGCGGGCAGCCTTCCGGCCGTGGTCGCGGCCGCCCGCCCCGTCGGCAGCCCGCGGCCGTACTTCGAAGCGCGCAACGCCCGGCACTCCTCCAGGATCTCCGGACCGCCCCGTCGATGGATCGCGCCGTCCACGCCGCCGCCGCCGAGCAAGGAGGAGTTCGCCGCGTTCACGATCGCGTCCACCTGCTGCTCGGTGATGTCACCGCGCAGCAGCGTCAGACGAGGCGTGGCGCCGGAGCTTTCGCTCACGAACCGACCGGCTCCCGGCGCGGCGCACTACGGCGGATGAGCAGGTAGACCTCGCAACCGAGGCAGAAGTCGAAGGCAGCGTTCAGGAAAGCGGCGGCCAGCGCGAACCCGGTGAAGACCAGGCCAAGCGCGGTGACCCCGGACAGGTAGCCGATAGCGCCGATCGCGGCGAACACGAGGCCAACGCCCTGAGCGAAGGTCGGAGGCGCGGAATTCTCCAGTTCGGTCGGCTTTGCCAGGCGGGGCCGGACGAACTTGCGGTACAGGTAGCCGTACGGCGCGTACTTAAGCCCGGTGAAGGCTCCGAGCGCGAAGACGACTGTCTGCACGGCGAGCAGCCAACCGTTGCCCGTGATCAGCACGACGGCGAGCACTGCCGTGGTGATCACGGCGCCGAAGCGCGGGCCGCGCGGGTCGATGAAAGCAGGGGACTGAGGGGAGGTGAGCGTGGGTTGTGGCGACACGGCGGTTCGCTCCGGAGGGCGGGTCGAAATGCAAGAGAGGAAGGAGGCCGCAAGCCCTGGATCCGCGAAGACAGTGGATTTCGGTTTTCGTGACGCGGCCGGGCCGGTTGCGGCGGTCTGGATCAGCGCTGAACTAGCTGAACTAGCTGCGGCAAGTGGGACACGCGCAGGTGCACACGCGGCAGTTGTCGACCGCGCGCCGGCGAGTGAGCAGCTCTCCTTGCATGTCTCTATCGTACGGACACGTCAAGCGCGGCAAGGACCTGTTCCTTGCGCGGCACGCCCGAGGCGCGTGCGGTGATCCGGCCGGCCCCGTCGAGCACGAGCGTCGTGGGCGTGCGCAGAATGCCGATCTCGCGCACCAGGTCCAAGTGGGCCTCGGCGTCGATTTCGATGTGCTCGACCCCGTCCACCTTGGCGGCGACGTCGGCCAGGATCACCTTGGTCGCGCGGCATGGCTGGCAGAAGGCTGACGAGAACTGCAGCAGCGTGGCCCGATCGCCGAGCGAGCGGCCAAGCCGTTCCGAAGTCAGCACCGGGTGCTCTCCGCGTACGGGTCCCCGCTAAGCGTCGTCGGCCTCTAGTCCTGGAATAGGCATCGTCTCGCCGGAAATAACCATTGTCTCGTCAGGCACTGCTGGTTGCATTCGGACCCTTCCATCCGTCCGCTTCCGCCACACGCCGAAGGCGCTCGCCAACGCGAGCACGACGACAAGCACGATGAGACCGGTGACCACGTCTCTGTGCAGCGTGATGGCGGACTGGGTTATTCCACGACCGCGACGGCGCTCGTCGCGAGTTGCGTTTCCGGCACGCTCGCCGCCGCCGCTACGGTTTCCCGCGCCCGTATTCGCCGCAGCACGGCCACGCCTGCTGCCGCCAACGCGCCCGCAGCGCCCACGAAGCCGACCGAGGCGAAGCCGAAGGCGGGCGAAGAGTGGTCGATCACCGCGCCGGCCAGTGGCGCGCCCAGCGCGTTACCCAAGGTCAAGGCCGCCGAGTGCAGTCCGATGGCCTCGCCGCGTGCCGACTCCGGCACCGCGTGACTCACCGCGACCACTGTCTGCGCGACCGTGGGCGCGCAGGCCAAACCTGCCGGTATCAGGGCCAGCGCGAGCAACGGCCAGCTGTGCGCCATACCGACGGGTATCGTCGCCGCTCCGAGCAGCGTCATCAGGGTGAGCATGCTGAGCGGCCGAGGTATCGCTCCGTGCACGAAGCCGCCGACCAGAGAGGCCGAGCACCACACGATGATGGTCAGCCCGGCCCACTGCACTTGGCCGTGTGCGCGTAGCACCGCGACGATCGACACGTCGGTGCCGGACAGCACGACCGTCGCGGCAGCCGCGACGAACAGCACGAGCACGAAGCCGGGTCCGAGCCAGCTGCTGCGTGCGGGTCGTATCGCCGCGGCCTCTCCGGCATCCCGCGCAGTGACCCGCGGGTTGTACGCCCACATCACAGCCGCCGAGAACGCCAGCGCCACGCCGACCGTGCGCAGCGTGGATATCCCGTCGCCCAGCTGAGTGATCATCAGCACCGCGAGCGCCGGGCCCACCATGAAGCTGATCTCCACGGCCATCGAATCCAGCGAATACGCCTGCCGGCGTTGCTCCTGCGGCACCCGCGCGGCGAGCGACTGCCGCACCAGCCCCATGATCGGCACCTGCAACATGCCGCCGAGAACCGCGGCCGGTATGAGCGCGGCGAACGGCAGCAGGGGAGCCGTCGTCCAGAACGCCAACGCCGCGACACCGGTCACCAACAGCACCGGCCGCGGCCCGCGCCGGTCCACCACTCGCCCGAGCAGCGGCGAACCGGCAGCCAGCCCGATCGTGAACGCGGCAGCCGCCGCGCCGGCCGCGCCGTACCCGAGATGGCGGTCCAGCACGACGCTCAGCGTGAGCGCCGTGCTGGTCGCCGTCCCCGGTATCCGGGCGACCAGCGCGACGAGCATGAACAGCCGCATCCCCGGAATTCGGAGGACGGAGCGGTAAGGGGCCAGGTGCATGACGGTCAACTACCTCCACAACGATGGTCGCAGATGCCACCGACAACGAACAGCGCGATTCCGGCACCAGGAAAGCCGCCAGATTTGACAACAAGCGTTGGCCAACGAAGATGGACATCACTAAGCGGTGGACTGTGGAAGCTGGCCCGCGTCGGCCCCTGCCGAGCATTCGACACCGCGGCGTCGGAAATCGCACCGCGGCGTCGTACACCGCCGAGTAACCGTCACCGAGGAGCACAGATGACCCTGCCGGACCGCCGCTTCACCGATCGCTCTGCGCCGACCCGCGCCGCGATCCTGGCCGCGGCCCGCTCACGGTTCGCCGCCGACGGATACGAGAAGGCGACCATTCGCGCCATCGCCGCGGACGCCGGGATCGACGCCTCCATGGTCATCCGCTACTACGGCAGCAAAGCAGAGCTCTTCGAGGCCAGCGCCGCCATCGATCTCGCGCTGCGCGAGAGCGTCCCGACGCACGAGGGCCCCGAACGCGTCGCCGAGGAATACGGCCACGCATTCATGTCCCGCTGGGAGAGCGGCACCAACGAGGTCGAGCAACTGCTCATCCGAACCGCGCTGACCCATCCGGAAGCGGTCGGTCAGGTCCAGCGGATCTTCGACGAGCAAATCAAGCCGCCGATTCTCGCCGCCCTCGCCGATGACCCCGACGCGGAACTTCGCGCGGCGCTGGTCATGACCCAGACACTCGGCCTGGCCGTCTGCCGCTACCTGCTCGGACTCGACCCGGTCGCCTCGGCGGACCCGGCGACACTCGAACGCGCCGTGCGTGATGCCGTCCGTTTGCACCTGACCCGTGCGATGCATGATGACGCCGACGAGCCGTCACATCAGCCCGTCACCGAGCCCTGAGCCCGAAACACGATAGTGTTCTGCGCCGACGGGCAACAGCGCGAAGGGATGGATCCCAAGGTGTCGGCAGGAGCAGTCGTCGGGCTGGTATTCGCGATTTTCTTCGCGATCGGGGTCATCTTCCTGTGCTTCGTCCTGCTGCGGCTCGCCGAGGTGCTCAAAGAGACCGGGAAGCTGGTCGCCGGCATCGCCGACCAGACGGTGCCGCTGCTGGGCGAGGTCACCACCACCGTGGTCACCGCCAACCAGCAACTCGGGCGGGTGGACACCATCACCGAGAACGTCGCCAAGCTCTCCGGCAACGCCTCCGCCCTCGCCTCGACCTTCTCGGCGACCGTCGGCGGGCCGATGATCAAGGCCGCGGCGTTCTCCTACGGCGTTCGCACTGCGCTGGCCAACCGCCGCAAGGCCGACGTCGAGAAGCGGGTGCGGGCCGAACTTAAGGCCGACCGCAAGGCCAAGAAGGGCTAAGGGCAGCAGCGATGGGCAAGCGGGTCTTCTGGATCGCGCTCGGCGCGACCGCCGGCGTCCTGGTCGTCAGAAAGGCGTCCAAGGCACTGCGCAAGTTCACCCCGTCCGGAATCGCTGAGGGCGCCGCGGGGCTGCCCGGCTCGATCGGCGACGCGGTTCAGGATTTCGCCGACGACGTGCGCACCGCGGCCGCCGAGCGGGAATTCGAGCTGTACCGAGTGCTCGGCGTGGACGTGACCGATCCCGACGCCGGCGACAAGAAGCTGCCACGGTAGACCGGACAGCGCGCCGCAAGAGCACCGTCCAGAACGCCACGTAGCGGGGCGCGGGGACAAGTGGGACCGGCCCCGGCGAGCTTCCTGAGACAATGGCAGCCGCGCCCGGACACACAAGCCGCGTACGCGCGGCCCGTATGGCACCGTTCCTTACGACACGCCAGGGCGCGTTAACGATCCGATCGACTGACAGATAGACCGTCCCGAGAGGCACAGGACCGATGGACTCCGCAGAAATCCGCCGTCGCTGGCTCGACTTCTTCGTCAAGCGCGGACACGCCGAGATCCCCTCCGCCTCGCTGATCGCCGCCGACCCCACGCTGCTGCTGGTCAACGCGGGCATGGTCCCGTTCAAGCCCTACTTCCTCGGCCAGGAAACCCCGCCCGCGCCGCGCGCCACCTCGGTGCAGAAGTGCGTGCGCACCCTCGACATCGACGAGGTCGGCAAGACCACAAGGCACGGCTCGTTCTTCCAGATGTGCGGCAACTTCTCCTTCGGCGACTACTTCAAAGAAGGCGCGATCACCTACGCCTGGGAGCTGATGACCAACTCGGTCGAGGAGGGCGGCTACGGCCTGGACGGGGACCGGTTCTGGCCCACGGTCTACCTGGACGACGACGAGGCGTACGGCATCTGGCACGACAAGATCGGCATCCCGGCCGAGCGCATCCAGCGGCTCGGCATGGCGGAGAACTTCTGGTCGATGGGCGTGCCCGGTCCCTGCGGACCCTGCTCCGAGCTGAACTACGACCGTGGCCCCGAGTACGGCGAAGCGGGCGGCCCGGCGGTCAACGGCGAGCGGTACCTCGAGATTTGGAACCTCGTCTTCATGCAGTACGAGCGGGGCGTGGGCACTGGCAAGGCGGACTTCCCGATCCTCGGCGATCTGCCGTCAAAGAACATTGACACCGGCCTCGGGCTGGAGCGGCTCGCCACGATCCTGCAAGGCGTCGACAACCTGTACGAGATCGACACCTCACGCGCGATCATGGACAAGGCGGCGCAGCTCACCGGCGTCGTCTACGGCAAGGACCATAAGAGCGACGTCGCGCTGCGCGTTATCACCGACCACGTTCGCGCGGCGACGATGCTTATCGGCGACGGTGTCGTCCCAGGCAACGAAGGACGCGGATACGTACTGCGCCGCATGATGCGCCGCGCGATCCGCAACATGCGCCTGCTCGGCGCGCACCACCCGACCGTGCACGACCTGGTCGCCTCGGCGGTCGACGCGATGGGCCCGCAGTACCCCGAGCTGGTCAGCGACTACAAGCGCATCGACGCGGTCGCGGTCGGCGAGGAGGAGTCCTTCCTGCAGACCCTCAAGACCGGCACCAACATCTTCGACACCGCGGTCAGCGTGACCAAGGGCGAGGGCCGCAAGCAGCTTGCCGCGGCCGACGCGTTCCAGCTGCACGACACCTTCGGCTTCCCGATCGACCTGACCTTGGAAATGGCGGCCGAGCAGGGCCTGTCCGTGGACGAGGACGGCTTCCGCCGCCTGATGTCCGAGCAGAAGGCCCGGGCGAAGGCGGACGCGAAGGCGAAGAAGACCGGCCACTCGGACCTGTCGGCGTACCGGGAGCTTTACGACGCCTCCGGAGCGCCCGAGTTCACCGGCTACGGCGAGACCACCAGCGAGGGCACGGTGCGCGGCCTGCTGCGCGGCGGCTCGGTGGCATCCGAGGCGGGCGCGGGTGAGGAGATCGAGCTCGTCCTCGACCGCACTCCCTTCTACGCCGAGGGCGGTGGTCAGCTCGCCGACCACGGTCTGATCCGGCTCGGCAACGGCGCGCTGGTCGAGGTGCTTGACGTGCAGAAGCCGGTCGGCGACCTGATCGTGCACCGCGCCGTGGTCCGCGACGGCGAGGTCGTCATCGGTCAGCCAGCCGAGGCGGTCGTCGATGTGACGCGGCGTCACGCGATTTCCCGCGCGCACACCGCCACGCACATGGTGCACCGCGCGTTCCGGCAGCTACTCGGCGAGACCGCGACGCAGGCGGGTTCGGAGAACGCACCCGGCCGCTTCCGCTTCGACTTCGCGCACCCGCAGGCCGTACCGCAGTCCGTCCTCGCGGACGCGGAGCAGCTAGTCAACGCCGTGCTCATCGACGACCTCGCGGTTACCGCACAAGTCATGTCGCAGCCCGAGGCCAAGTCCATGGGCGCGATGGCGTTGTTCGGCGAAAAGTACGGCGACCGGGTACGCGTCGTGTCCGTCGGTGACTGGGCACACGAACTGTGCGGTGGCACCCACGTGCCGAACACCGGCCGCCTCGGACTGGTCAAGCTCCTGCACGAATCTTCGATCGGTGCGGGTGTCCGGCGTGTTGAGGCACTCGTCGGCGCGGACGCGTACGGCTTCCTCGCCCGAGAGCACGTGCTGCTCGCTCAGGTTTCGGAGCTGGTCAAGGCTCGTCCGGACGAGCTGCCTGAGCGCATCGCCGGCATCGTCGGCAAGCTGCGTGACGCGGAGAAGGAGATCGCCGCGCTCAAGGCCGGGCAGGTGCTCGCGGTCGCCGGCGAATTGGCCGGGAACCCGCTGGATGTCCACGGCGTTGCCTTTGTAGCGCACCGCGCACCCGACGGCACCTCCGCGGACGACCTGCGCAAGCTCGCATTCGACGTGCGCGGACGGCTCGGCTCCCGCCCCGCGGTGGTCGCGCTGGCGGCCGCGGCCAACGGACGCCCGCTGGTCCTGGTCGCGACCAACGAGACGGCGCGAGAGCATGGCCTGAAGGCTGGCGCGCTGGCCAAGATCGCCGCGCAGACACTCGGCGGCGGAGGCGGCGGCAAGGACGATGTCGCGCAGGGCGGCGGCACCGATGTCGGCGCGCTCGACGCGGCGCTCGAGGCGGTCCGGTTGCAGGTAGCCGCGGCCGGCCCCGCGTAGCCCGAGACACTCGGGACGCTCAGGCGGCGCTGCGATCGAGGCCCGGACGGCGAATCGGGCGAAGTGAACCAGAACGCCTCGCTGTACGTCCTGGACGGTCGGCGCACCAGGATGGCGGTACGGTGCTGAACTGGGTCGTGCTCGCCAGCAAAGGCGGGTCGGCACGCAGGCACAATGCCGACCGGCGCGCCGCGCCAGCACTGCGATAAGACGTTGTCGGCGAGGCGCCTCAGTCGGCGGTAGGGAGAACGGTGAGATCGGGCAAGCGGCTCGGCATCGATGTCGGAGCGGTCCGGATCGGAGTATCGGTCTGCGACCGCGACGGCCTGCTGGCCACGCCGGTGGAGACGGTCAAGGCGGGTGAGGGCGACCTCGCTCGCCTGGCGGCGCTGGCGGCTGAGCACGAGGTCGTCGAGGCCGTCGTCGGGCTGCCGCGTTCGCTGTCCGGGGCCGAGGGGCCGGCTGCGGCTAAGGCCCGCGAGTTCGCCGTCAGGCTGGCCCGGACAATTCGCCCGATTCCCGTGCGGCTCGTCGACGAGAGGTTGACAACCGTCACCGCGACCCGTGGACTACGCGAGTCGGGAGTTCGCGGTCGCCGCAGCCGCGCCGTGGTCGATCAGGCCGCCGCCGTGGTGATCCTGCAGAACGCGCTCGACGCCGAGCGGGCCTCCGGACGGCCGCCCGGCCACCTGTCCGTGGCCGACGACGACGTCGCGCCCCACGCCCCGGTTAAGGAGTTCGAGGCTTGAGCGACGACGGTTGGTACGGCGATCCGCAGGAACCGGCGCCCACCCCTGGTTACGGACAGAACCGGGGTCGCCGCGCGGTGTACGAAAACGAAGCGCAGCCCGAGCAGCCCGGCCAGTACCCGCAGCAGCCCGCGCAGTCGGGTGGATACCCCCAGGACCCGTACCAGCCGGATCAGTACTCGCAGGGTTACTCCTCGCAACCGCAGCAGTCGTACTACGACGAACTCGGTCCCCGCGCAACGCCTCCGCAGGGCTGGAACTCCGGCCAGCAACCGGGTTACTCGGACCAGCCGTCGTACCAGCAGCCGTCGTATCAGCAGCCTTATGAGCGGCCGTCGTACGAACCGCAACAGCAGTCGTACGAGACACAGCAGTCGTACGAGCCGCCGCAGCAGCAGTCGTACGAATCGCAGCAGTCGTATCCGGCCCAGCCGCAGATGCCGCACGCCCAAGAGCAGCAGTACCCCCGACGCGGTCAGACGCCGCGCCCATCCCAGCCCTCTCGCCCGAGCGCGGACCCTTACGCATCGGGCTCGTACGGTAACGACACGTACGGATCAGCCTCCGACGGCTACGGCACGGGTTCGTATGCAGCCGACGGGTATCAGTCTTCGTCCGGGCAGACGCCGCGCGGCGGGCCATCCTCGCAAGCTCAGCCGCCGCAAGACCAATACTCGTCCGGTTCGTACCCGGCAGCCGATCCGTACTCTTCCGGCAGCTACTCGCGCCCAACTCGCGACGGTTACCCGAGCGGCGAATACCCGGCGGCGGACCGCGATCCGCGCCGCCGCAGTGGCGAGTACCCGACCGCCGCCGGCTACGCTTCCGGCACCCAAACGCCCGGCGGCTACCCGCCGGCCGACCGTGCCGTTCCCGGCCGCGGACCAGCGAACACTCCGCCACAAACGCAGGTTCAGGACGCGTATGCCCGCCGCCGAGGTGCCGCGCCCGACCCGACCGGCGAGTACACGCAGTACGAGGACGATGACGAATTCCCAGGCACGTCGCGTTCCCCGCGCCGCGCCCCGGGCTACGGTGGCGAGAGCGGCAGCCGGGCGGAAGCACCGTCTGCGCGCAATCGCCGCCGCGCCGCCGAACCCGCCGACGCGATCCCCGAGGACCAGCCGAACGACGGCCGCTTCAGCCTGATCGACGGCGATGACGACGACGAATCCGGCTCCGGCCGCGGCGGCAAGACCAAGCAGAAGAAGGGCCGCAACTGCCTTGCCGTCTTCATCGCGTTCTCGGTGATCGCCGGCGGCCTTGGTTACGGCGGCTACAAGGGCGTCCAGTGGTATCAGAGTAAGTACGGCGCGCCACCGGACTACATCTCCACCGTCGGCACCGGCACGAAGGTGGACGTCACGATTCCGACCGGCTCCGTCGGCCGCACCATCGGCGGCATCCTGTTCGACGCCGGCATCATCAAGAGCCAGCGCGCCTTCACCAACGCCTGCAACAACGACCCGAAGTGCGCGAACATACAAGCGGGCACCTACCTGCTGCCCAAGGGCGTGAGCGCCGCGAGCGCGATCACCGACCTGCTCGACCCGAAGAACCAGGACAGCAAGTCCCAGCTGATCACCTACGGCGGCGAGCGAGCCTCACAGATCTTCGCCGCGCTGGAGACCAAGACCGGCTGGAAGGACGCGGACGTACGCGCCGCCATCGCCGGGGGTCAGATCGACCTGCCGTCATGGGACACCGGCCAGCCGGGCGCGAAGTTCCCGTATGCGCACATCGAGGGCTTCATGGCGGCCGAGACGTACGTCCTGACCGACTTCAAGACGCCGACGGCGCTGCTGAAGAAGATGGTCGACGACCAGATGTCGATCTTCAACCAGGAGAACCTGGCGGCCAAGGCCTCCGCGCTCGGGTTGACCCCGTACAAGCTGCTGATCATCGCCTCGCTGGCGCGCGCCGAGGCCGGGACCAACACCGCCGACCTGAACAAGATCGCCGGCGTGGTGTTCAACCGATTCAACAACCCGGCGCTGTTCGCGCACCTGGGCTTCGACACCGCCACGCTCTACGGAATGGGCAACGTCGGCACGGTGCCGAACAACAAGGACACCACGAACCCGTACAACACCAGCGTGTTCGGCATCAAGGGCCTGCCGCCGACCCCGATCGACAACCCCGATCAAGCATCGATCGACGCGGCCATAAATCCGAACCGTGCCAACAACTACCAGTACTTCTGCGCCACGCCGGACGGTGTCATGTACGCGGCGACCAATACCCAGTGGCAACAGCTCGGCGCGAAGTACAAGGGGCTGTGCGGCTCGCACTGATGACCGTGGCAGGACAGAACAGGCGGTACGACGCGGTATGACGACCGCACATCGAGCTGCGGTACTAGGTTCACCTATCGCGCACTCGCTTTCACCGGTGCTGCACCGGGCCGCCTACCAGCGGCTCGGTCTGGCCGGCCGAAGCTACGAGGCGTTCGATGTGGACGAGGCCGCGCTGCCCGGGTTCCTCGGCCGGCTCGAAGCAACGCAGTGGAGCGGTCTCTCACTCACCATGCCGCTCAAGCGCGCGGTGATCCCACTACTCGACTCGGTAAGCGAAACCGCCCTTTTGGTTGAGGCGGTGAACACCGTGGTGTTCGCCGAGGACGGCACGCGCAGCGGTGAGAACACGGATGTGCCGGGTCTGGTCGCGGCGCTCGCTGAGCGCGGGATCACCGCGGTGGACACGGCGGCCGTGCTGGGCGGAGGAGCGACGGCCGCGTCAACGCTCGCGGCGCTCGCCTCGATCGTCAACGGCGGCAGCGTGGACATCTACGTGCGCTCACTGGCTCGAGCTGAGCAACTGCGGCCTGTCGCGGAGCGCTTAGGCATCGAACTGCGCGTTCACGGCTGGGCTGAGGCAGGTACCGCACTCGCAAGCGCGCTCGTCGTCAACACGACTCCGGCAGGCGCCGCAGACGAACTGGCCGCGAGCGTCGCCAAGCCTGTGGGCACGCTGTTCGACGTGATCTACCATCCGTGGCCGACCCGCCTGGCCGCGGCCTGGCAACAGGCAGGCGGCACGGTATTCGGAGGTCTCGATCTGCTCATCCACCAAGCCGCCTTTCAGGTGGAGTTGATGACTGGAGCCGACCCGGCACTGCGCGGGAGGGTCGTCGAGGCGATGCGAGAAGCCGGGACCGCCGCGCTCAACGAACGCTGACCACGCGCGTGCCGGGACGCCGTGCGTGCGGCGATTACACGTCGAATGCCGCGGTTCGGCGCACTTACTTGTGTAGCGACAATCCGGTTAGTTGGCCGTCCGGTGCGAACTCCACGGTGAATGAGCCGACGCCCTCGGCCGCCACCACGATCCCGCCCGGCACACGACTCCACTCCCAGCCATAGTGCTCGACGTAGCCGAGAACGCACTCGGCCGCGTCCTCACCGAACGTCGCGGCACCCTCCATCACGAAGCGAGGTACCGTGCCGAGCCGAGGTACCGCGCTCGGTACCGAGGCGTCGCAGACTACGTAGTACACGCGCGTGCCACTGGCCCCCTCTGCGCTGCTGTGCCCGATATAGCCCCGCGCGCCCAGCGTCCCCATCGCGGTCCAGGCAAGCATCTCCGCGGCGTCCTGCGGGCTGTCAGGCGCGTCAGCGATGCCTACCAGACCGAAGGCCGGGGTTACGAACTCTGCGATGCCCTCACGCTCGCCGAGGGCGCGCAGCCGCCGGGCCTGCTCGGTGATAGCCGAGTTCTGTCCCCAGCTCGCCGGATCTGCCCAGGCCCAGGTCCAAATTCCGGCTGGCGACAGCGTTCCGAGGGCGTCCACGGCGAACTCGCGACCGGACTGCTGATACGCCCGCGTCGCATGGTCGACGGACCAATCGCCGACGGGGAGATAGGCGAGGAAAGTCTCCAACTGCTCGGTGACCCAAGCGGCGTGCCGATTCCCGGCGGCGTTGAAGCCAGCGCTGAACTCGAACAGGTCCACCACTTCAGAAAGAACCGGACCGGCCGGAGCGATGGGGAGGACAGGTCCCTCAACGCCGCCCTCCGATGCATGAACCTGTTGCGGCACGTGCACCGCTGCGTGCGGGGGCAAGGGTTGCGACGTCTGATGCGGCGCCTGTGGCCGCGCCTGCTGTGCGTTGAGCGTTGCCACGATCTGCGCGGCGGCGGCTTGAGCCGCCTGCGGATGCACCGGTCCGAGCGTGTACTGGCGAGACCTGATGTGCGCGAGGAGTTCCGGCTGCGGCGGAAGCTGGTAGAGGCTCAGGTAGTAACCGACGGCCGCGGGCCAGACCCACGTGCCGTCGCTGTGAAATGCGCGCGGCACGTTCGGCGGCGCGCCGGGCACCAGTTCGTCGCGTGTCGTTCCCGGCGCCGAGAGCACGACGGCCGCGCGCGTCAGGTACGCCACAAGCGCCGGAACCTCGCGCGGATCGAGGTTCTGGCGATTGATCAGCGGACCGCCCCCTGGCTTGAGGCCGTCGAAGACGCGAGCCATCGGAAAGCCCGGCTGCTGTGCCGCCTGTGGGATTGGCGGCGCTTGGGGCACTTGCGCCGCTTGCGGAACTCCCGGAGTCTGCTGCGTGACCATCGCCTGCGCAACCGTCTGCTGTGGAGCCGGTAGTTGGCGCGGTGGGGTAGTGCCCTCAGTCGCCGTCACGTTCGCAGCGCCCTGCCCGCTCGGTCCTGCGCTCGGCGCGAACGAGCCCAACCTCGGATCGATCGGCGGCGGCACCAGGGGCGGCAGAGTACCTGAGCCCGTTTCCGTGTCATGGCCTTCAGGCTGCTGCGACGCCAGTACCGCGTCGTGGTAGACCTGCGGCGCCGAGCGTGCCAAGCTGCCCGCCCCGGTGGGTCCAGCCCCGCCGAAGCCCCCTGTGCTGGACATTCGCACTCCCAACCTCGCCACACGCATCGCTGTTGAGGGACGGGCAAGTCTCCCATCGGCCCGCGTGCCGAACAACTTTGGAACGCCAGCGGCCGGGCGATCCAGCGCGGCGATGGTGAAGATCGCGTAGTTAGTCAGACCATATCCCGGCCGGTGGACAAGCTTTTCCGCCAGCCGAGCAGTCCGTGAAATGATCGGGCCATGTTGCGTTGGCTCACCGCAGGCGAATCGCACGGTCCCGCGCTCGTCGCGATCATTGAGGGACTGCCGGCCGGCGTGCGCACGTCCACCAAAGACGTCGCGGACGCGCTCGCCCGCCGCCGGCTCGGCTACGGCCGCGGCGCCCGGATGAAGTTCGAGCAGGATGAGGTCGCCTTCCTCGGCGGAGTGCGGCACGGCCTGAGCCAGGGCGGTCCGGTCGCGGTGCGGATCGGCAACAGCGAGTGGCCCAAGTGGGAGACCGTGATGGCGGCCGACCCGGTCGCCGGACCGGCCGCGCTCGACGAGCTCGAACCGGGCTCGGCCGAATTCGCCGCCGGCGGCGCCGGCCAGGCCCGCAGCGCCCCGCTCACCCGGCCCCGACCCGGCCACGCCGACCTGGCGGGCATGCAGAAATACGGGTTCGACGACGCGCGGCCGGTGCTCGAGCGGGCCAGCGCCCGCGAGACCGCGGCCCGGGTCGCCCTCGGCGACGTGGCCCGCGCCTTCCTCGACCAGGCCGCCGGAATCCGCATCGTCTCCCACGTCGTGCGGCTCGGCTCGGTCACCACCCCTGACGGGCTGCTGCCGAACCCGGACGATCTCGAACGCGTCGACGCCGATCCGGTGCGCTGCTTCGACCCCGAGGCCAGCACCGCGATGATCGCCGAGATCGACGCCTGCCACAAGGACGGCGACACCCTCGGCGGTGTCGTCGAGGTCCTCGCCTACAACCTGCCGCCCGGCCTGGGCAGCCACGTGCACTGGGACCGGCGGCTCGACGCCCGGCTCGCCGCCGCGCTCATGAGCATCCAGGCGATCAAGGGGGTCGAACTCGGCGACGGCTTCGGCCTGGCCGCGATCCGCGGCTCGCTCGCGCACGACGAGATGGAACCCGCACGTCCCGGCGTGCGCCGCCGCTCCGGCCACTCCGGCGGCACCGAGGGCGGCATGTCCACCGGCGAACTGCTGCGCGTGCGCGCCGCGATGAAGCCGATCGCCACCATCCCGCGCGCCCTGGCCACCATCGATACCGCCACCGGCGAGCCGGCGGTCGCGCACCACCAGCGCTCCGACGTGTGCGCCGTGCCCGCCGCCGGCGTCGTCGCGGAGGCCATGGTCGGCCTGGTCTTGGCCGAGGCGGTGCTGGAGAAGTTCGGCGGCGATTCGGTCGCCGAGACCGCCCGCAACATTTCCGGCTACCTCGCCGACGTACAGGCACGCGGTCTTGAGGTGCTGCGGTGAGCCCACGCGTGATCCTCGTCGGCGCCCCCGGCTCTGGAAAGAGCACAGTCGGCCGGCTGCTCGCCGACCGGCTCGGCGTCGCCTTCCGCGACACCGACGCCGACGTCGAGGCCACCGCCGGAATCACCATCGCAGAGCTCTTCGTCGAAAAGGGCGAGCCGTACTTCCGGGACCTGGAAGCCGACGCTGTACGCACCGCGGTCGCGAGTCACGACGGGGTTCTCGCCCTCGGCGGCGGCGCGATCATCCGCGACGAAACCCGGCAGGTCCTCGGCGGCCAACGCGTCGCTTACCTCGAAGTGAACCTGGCCGAGGCAGCCGGCCGCGCCGGCCTGAGCACCGCCCGCCCTCTGCTGCTCGGCAACGTGCGTGGCCAACTCGGCCAGCTGCTCAACCAGCGCAAGCCGCTCTACGAGCAGGTCGCCACCATCACCGTCTCCACCGTCGGCCGCACTCCCGAAGAGGTGGCCGACCTGATCGTCAAGGAGCTGCCGGCATGACAGACCCGACCACCACCGTCAAGGTCGGCGGCGAAAGCCCCTACGACGTCCTCATCGGTACCAATCTGCTCGGCGAGTTGCCCGCGCTGCTCGGCACCAAGCCCGCGCGCGTCGCCGTCATCCACCCGAAAGCGCTGGCCGCGACGGCGGAGGCGATCCGCTCCGATCTCGACGTGAACTACGAGGCCGTGACGGTGGAGGTCCCCGACGCGGAAGAGGCCAAGTCCGCTCAGGTCCTCGCCTACGTATGGTCGGTACTCGGCCAGTCCGGCTTCACGCGCACCGACGCGATCGTCGGAGTCGGCGGCGGAGCGACCACCGACTTGGCCGGTTTCGTCGCCGCCACCTGGCTGCGCGGAGTGCCCTTGGTGCATATCCCGACCACGCTGCTCGGCATGGTCGACGCCGCGGTCGGCGGAAAGACCGGCATCAACACCCCCGAGGGCAAGAACCTGGTCGGCGCGTTCCACCCGCCCGCGGGCGTGCTCTGCGACCTGGCCGCTCTGGAAACCCTGCCGCGCAACGAGTACGTCGCCGGCCTGGCCGAGGTGGTCAAGTGCGGCTTCATCGCCGACCCGGCGATCCTCGAGCTGATCGAATCAGACCTCGAAGCGGCCAAGTCCCCGGCCGGCGCGCACACCCACGAACTGATCCGCCGCGCCGTGCAGGTCAAGGCGGACGTGGTCTCGGCCGACCTGAAGGAATCCGGGCTGCGGGAGATCCTCAACTACGGTCACACCCTCGGCCACGCCATCGAGCGCAACGAGCGCTACCAGTGGCGGCACGGCGCCGCGATCTCGGTCGGCATGATCTTCGCCGCCGAACTCGGCCGCCTGGCCGGCCGCCTCGACGAACCCACCGCGCAACGCCACCGCGATCTGCTCGGCGCGCTCGGCCTGCCGCTCAGCTACCAGGCGGGCGCCTGGCCGAAGCTGCTCGACGCCATGCGCATCGACAAGAAGTCCCGGGCCGACCGGCTGCGCTTCATCGTGCTGCAGGGCCTGGCCAAGCCGACCGTGCTCGAGGCCCCCGACCCGCAGCTCCTTGCCGCCGCCTACGCAGAGGTCTCCGCCTGACTCGCGCGAACCCCGCGAACGCGCCGACCGGGGCGCACCGCGCCTGAGCGCTACCACTCGCCCCAGATCGGCGGGAATCGGGCCGCGGCCCGGACGGTAGACTTGGCGGTCTGCAATCGGACTTGTCTCAAGCTAGGAGTCACCCGGCCGTGGCCTCGACCAACGACCTCAAGAACGGCATGACGCTCAATCTCGACGGCGAGCTGTGGAACGTCGTGGAGTTCCAGCACGTCAAGCCCGGCAAGGGCCCGGCGTTCGTGCGCACCAAGCTCAAGCACGTGCTGACCGGCAAGGTGGTCGACAAGACTTTCAACGCCGGCATCAAGGTCGAGACGGCCAACGTGGACAAGCGCACGATGCAGTACCTGTACAAGGAAGCCACGGACTACGTGTTCATGGATACCGACACGTACGACCAGATCCACGTCCCCTCCGACACCGTAGGCGACGCCGCGCATTTCCTGCTGGAGAGCGCGGAGGCCACGGTCGCCACGCACGACGGCGTCCCGCTGTACGTCGAGCTTCCGGCGGCTGTCGAGCTGGTCATCACCTACACCGAGCCGGGCCTGCAGGGCGACCGCTCGACCGGCGGCACGAAGCCGGCCACCGTGGAGACCGGTTACGAGATCCAGGTCCCGTTGTTCATCTCCACCGGCGAGAAGGTCAAGGTGGACACCCGCGACGGTAAGTACCTCGGCCGGATCAACAGCTGACGTGGCGACCAGGAGCAAGGCACGGCGACGCGCCCTGGAGGTGCTCTTCGAGGCTGACCTCAAGGACGTGAGCCCCATGCGCGTCCTGGCCGACCGCGTGGCCAGGTCGCAGCAGATGACCGCTCAGGACACCGACCCGCGGATCGGCGAGTACACCATCGATCTGGTCAGCGGTGTGGTCGATCACCTCGGCCGGATCGATTCGCTGATCGAGACCTACTCCATCGGCTGGACGCTCGACCGGATGCCGGTGGTGGATCGTAACGTTCTGCGCCTCGGCCTCTTCGAGCTGCTGTGGGGCACGGATGTGCCTGAGGTGGTAGCCATCGACGAGGCGGTTTCGCTGGCCCAGGAGCTGTCCACCGCAGAGTCTCCGCAGTTCGTGAACGGTCTGCTCGACCGGCTGCGCGAACTCAAGCCGACGCTGCAGCGGTAGCCGGTGGCTCGGATCCAGCAGGCCGCAGGGAGCTGACTTGACGTCAGTTCCGGCGGCGCGTAACGTAGTCAGACGTCGCCGAGTGCGGATCAGTGCAGCAGAAGCTGCCGATGATCTCACTGGCGGGATTCCCTTCTTCCTCCTTTCGGATTGCCTCCGAAGCTTCGCGGTCGCGAAGGATTTCGGGTGGTAGTGCTTTCTCGTGAAGACGAGGAAAAGCGGTCTGAAAGATCTGGTAGAGTAGGGATCACCGAAAGAGAACGCCTCTCCGGAGCTAAAAAACTCCGGGGATACGGTGTCTGTTTCTTGAGAACTCAACAGTGTGTCGACATTTTTGTCTGTGGTGCCATTTGTTTGTTTGGATGGCTGTTGTCCCGACCCCCGTCGGGACGGTTCAGCTGGGTTTTCGAACTGTTCT
>Ga0134126_10002166_pt1 | contig 24839 bp, 18 predicted proteins | sample KB31752_FD_96881 | JGI IMG/M metagenome (GOLD analysis project Ga0134126, IMG submission 96881) | Terrestrial soil microbial communities with excess Nitrogen fertilizer from Kellogg Biological Station, Michigan, USA - KB3-175-2 | ecosystem: Environmental > Terrestrial > Soil > Unclassified ... | reverse complement strand
TCACAGCCATCCCATAGGAATAAGAAAAAGCTGGAACGATTTGTTTTGCCCTGCCACACGGCAGGGGTGAAAAAGAAAAACAGAACCGTTCCAGCCGCGTCGAAACTGAATCTGTTGCGCCAGATTTGCAACTTCATTCCCGATTTTCTGGTTCCCAAGCTTGCCCGTGAGACCGGGGTGGACAAGAAAGTCCGTTCGTTCAGCCCCTGGAGTCATGTCGTTGCGCTGCTTTATGCGCAACTGACCCACAGCATCGGCCTCAATGATGTCTGTGACGCCCTGAACCTGCATTCCGGTCCGCTTTCCAGTTTGCGGGGCGCCACCGCGCCCACCCGCAACAATCTTTCCAACTCCAATAAAGTCCGCCCCGCCGAATTGGCCGAGCAACTCTTCTGGGCCGTGTTCGAGCACCTGGGAAAACTCTCGCCGCGTTTTGTCAGCGGCAAAGCCGGCAACCGCTTTGCCCGAAAATTCAAACGGACCATTCACCTCGTGGACTCGACCACCCTCCCGTTGATCGCTTCCTGCATGGATTGGGCGCGACATCGTCGGCGCAAGGCCGCCGCCAAGTGCCATCTGCGCCTGGACCTGCAAAGTTTCCTGCCGCGTTTCGCCATCGTGGACACCGCCCGGCATAACGACGCCAAACGCGCCCGGGAGCTGTGCGCCGGGATCAAGCCGGGCGAAATCGTCATATTCGACAAGGCTTACGTCGACTTCGCTCATCTGGCCGACCTGTGCCGGCGCATGGTCTTTTGGGTGACGCGGGCCAAGGACAATCTGTGCTTCAAGGTCGTGCGCCGCTATCAGCGCGGGGCCGTGGGCAAAATTCTTCGCGACGATCTGGTTGGTCTCACCACTCCGGCTTCGCGCAAGGACTTCCCGGAACTGCTCCGCCGGATCGTGGCGTTGGTGGAGGTCGACGGCAAGGAAGTCGAAATGGTTTTCCTGAGCAACAACCTGCAGTGGAGCGCCAAGAGCATCGTGGAATTGTATCGGTGCCGGTGGCAGATCTGGACGGCGCTGCTGGTTTACCTCCTGTTGCGTTACCTGAGTTTTCTTTCGGATTGGAGCCACAGTTTCTCGCGCCTCTTCACGCTGATCCGCACGGTGCTGTGGAAGAAATGGGATTTGCTGGCGCTGCTCAAGCGCTATGGGACAGCCGGTGGTCACTTCCGCTATCTGGCCCGCCCCGAGCAAGCGTATTTGCCCGGAATTGCATAAGGCTGTGCGACAGCCTAACAACTTCCAGCGCACTTTTGCTTTTTCCGTCATGTAAAACAGTCGAAAAACTCTTAACGTCGTTCCCCTAAAGACCGTTCCGCTTTCACGGAAAGACAACCGGTTTGCCCTCATCTTCTCCCGTTATGGGATGTCACTGAATTTTGTTTGGCATTTCGCGCTCAAATCAGCACCTATTGCAAAATCCGGGTTTTAACGGTTTCCCACGCTCAAAACCGTTAAAATTAAAACGGTTAAAACGTGATGAACGCCTCGCCGACACCCAGCTAAGTGCTGGCATGATCGGTTCGTTTTGGCGTTCCCCCTTCAATTTCCATTTCTTTGGGTTATTGGTACAAGGTACTTCAAAAAGCTCGGTCCAGCACTTCCCCACGAATGCACATGGCAAAATTCACGCAATTCCAGTTTGGACAGATAATTCTTTCCGACACGCATCTCTTCAATGATGCGTTTCGATGTGCTCTTGAACGCTTCCACGTCGAAGCACGGCACGTAGTGCATGAAATCGCCGAAAATGGCGCGGTAGGTTTCCACTTCGTAAGCCACTACGGGCACATTGCACACGAGAGCTTCGGCCACCACGCGCGGTGAGCCTTCGAAACGGCTGGTCATCAGGAACAAGCGGCTCGTGTGAAACAGCCGGAATTTCTCGTCCTCTGAGACGAACCCGGCGAATTCCACGTTTCGACTCAGGCCCATCGCTTCGACGCGGGGTTGCAACTCGCGGAGATTTCCGATCAATACCGCGCGGAAGTTCTCCACGGTTTGCGAAAGGTGCGACAGCGTCGCGAGCAGGTCATCAATGCCTTTTTGCCGATGCACGCGCCCGATCCAGACGGCATCGTAGATTTTCGGTTGCGGCGGCACGCGCGCGGCTCGCGCTGCGTCGACGCCGAAGGAAATATAGCTCAATTCCTTTTCCCGATAACCGCAGCGCAACAGCCACCGGCGCATGTTTGGATGCACAAAAAACATGTGTTTGTCCCGGCAGCATCGAAACAATAGGATCGAAAGATTCTGGCTGAGCCAATAATAGAGCGAGGCAACTCGCGTTGAATCCACATCCGCGCGGCTTTTGCGGATGATCTGTCCAAACGACGGCGCTTCCATGTGCCAGATCATCAGTTTCCGTTTTGCCCGGCAAAAAACCACCGGCCAGACGTCGAACCAATAATCGCTCACGGCGTAGGCGATTTCGTCGCGCCCGATTTTTCCCGTTTGTCGCAGACTGCCGATGAATCGCCGCCCATAATCAAACAAAAGCCGAAATTGCCCGAAGAACGAATTGGCGTTAAACGGCTTCGCTTCGGTTTTGTCTGTCAGCGTGAGTTCAAAATCCTTGAAGCGCTCGCGCAATTGTTTTTCCAACGCGTGTCCGCCGAAAAAATGCACGATATAGCCGGCGTCCATCGCGGCCTGGGTCATGTGAAAAAAATGGATGTCTCCGCCCGAAATTTGGTGGCTGTAAATCCCGTTGGCGAAGAAATAAATCCGTTTTCGCGGCTCAGTCATAGGCCGTGTGTGAAGGCAAAATCTGACTCATGTTCGAACGCTTCTCGCTGATGGCGCGTGGCTCTCGGGCAGGCAGCCGCGTGTCAGCGCGCAAAATTGCGGCTTCCGGGAATGCCGTTCAAGTTCTTTTGCTTGCCGCCGTCGATGCCGGGCGGCAACTGAATACCTCCGCAGGCTTTCCCGATTGCGGAACGCGGGAAGATTCAGTTTTTTCAGGCCGAGCGGGCGCTCGGGCGTTCAGCGGGGCGGATGTGAGAGTATCCGCGTGCCGCGTGCCGCGCTTTTGTCAAAAATTTTAACCCGAATTACCCGGAATTACCCGGAATTAGTCCCAAAAGTCCCAGCCGTCACAGGCTGCGATGCGCTGTCTCGAGGCAGCGGGGCACGCAGAAAAACGAATTTGTTGAGTGCTTCGGAATGCCCTTTCATTTGCCTTTGCACAATCCATCTCCTTTCCGAGTCGTTTTTACCGCCGATGTGGAAACGCGTCAAATCAAAACGAAATTCCGGCCGCGCCCGTCTAATGCTTGCCAAAACGGCAGCTACCCGTTCAACTTGCGGGGCCGTATGAAGCGAGTTTTCATTACCGGGGCAGCCGGTTTCGTCGGCAGTTCCCTGGCCGATTTTTTATTGCGCTCGGGAGTACCCGTGGTCGGTTGGGATAATTTTTCCACCGGCCGCGAAGAGTTCACCGCGTCCGCCCGTCAATTTCCGAATTTCACGCTGGCGCGAGGCGATAATCTGGATTTGCCTGCCCTAACCAAAGCCATGGCCGGGTGCGACATCGTTTTTCACCTCGCGGCCAATGCCGATGTCCGGTTCGGTCTTGAACATCCTTCGAAGGATTTCGAGCAAAACACGGTTGCGACGTTCAACGTCCTCGAAGCCATGCGCGCGAACGGCATCAAAACGATCGCGTTTCCCTCCACCGGCTCGGTTTATGGCGAAGCTGAAATCATTCCCACGCCCGAGAATCATCCCTTTCCCATTCAGACGTCGCTGTACGCGGCTTCCAAACTTGCGGGCGAGGGATTGATTCACGCGTATTGCGAGGGCTACGGTTTTGAGGGCTACATTTTTCGCTTCGTTTCCATTCTCGGCGAACGCTACACGCACGGGCACGTGCTCGATTTCTATAAACAACTGCTCGATCACCCCAACCGTCTGAAAGTTCTCGGCGATGGCACGCAGCGAAAGTCCTATTTATATGTCGGCGATTGCATCAATGCCATGCTGCACGTGATGAAACTGGCCAAGGCGAAGGAAGCCAAACATCGCATCGCCGTTTATAATCTCGGCACGGATGAATATGTGACCGTGAACGATTCCATCGGTTTCATCTGTGCCGCTTTGGGACTGAAGCCGCGCATCGAGTATTCCGGCGGCGGCCGCGGCTGGATTGGCGATAATCCGTTTATTTTTCTCGACACCAAAAAAATCCGCGAAACCGGCTGGAAACCTAAAATCACCATTGAACAAGCCATTGTTCGCACGTTGCGATGGCTGGAACAAAATCAATGGGTTTACGAGGCGCGCCGATGAACGTGACCGTCCTTGGCTTGTGGCATCTTGGCTGCGTTACCGCGGCGTGCTGCGCGAAACATTTTCGTGTCACCGGCCTGGACTTCAATGAAGCGAATGTGGTCGGCCTGAAATCCGGAAAAGCGCCGCTGTTCGAGCCGGGTCTGAATGAGCTTCTCGCGTCGGGAATTGCTGCGGGAAAACTTTCGTTCACGACCGACGCAAAAGCTGCCTGCGCGAGCGCGGACGTGCTTTGGGTGACTTATGACACGCCGGTGAATGATGCCGATGAATCCGATGTGTCCTTCGTTTTGGAAAACGTTCGTCGCGCGCTGGTGCATTTGCAAAACGGCTCATTGGTTCTAATTTCGGCGCAATTGCCGGCAGGCACTTGCCGGCAGCTCGAAAAAGAATTTCCGCAATTTTCTTTCGCCTGTTCGCCGGAAAACCTGCGGCTCGGCAAAGCCGTCGATTCCTTCGAAAAAGCCGAGCGCGTGGTGGTGGGCATTCGCGATGAAACAAAAAAACCTTTGCTGGAAAAACTGTTCGCGCCGTTCACCTCGCAGATTTTGTTCATGCGCACGGAATCGGCGGAGATGGTGAAACACGCGCTGAATTCGTTCCTGGCGCTGTCAATTACCTTCATCAACGAAATCGCGCGCCTTTGCGAGCAGACCGGCGCGGATGCGAAGGAAGTTTCCGCCGGATTGAAGAGCGAGCCGCGCATCGGACCGAAGGCATATCTCAATCCCGGCGGCCCGTTCGCCGGTGGCACGCTCGCCCGCGATGTCGTTGCGCTCACGAAACTCGCGTCGGTGAAAGGCGAAATGCTCTCACTGATTCCGGCCATCAAGCAAAGCAATGATGTGCATCGCGGCTGGGCATTGCGCCGGCTGCAAACAAAGCTCGGCGATTTACGCGGCAAAACCGTGGCGATTCTTGGTCTCACGTATAAGTCCGGCACGGATACATTGCGCCGCAGTGCCGCGGTGGAGCTTTGCAACTATTTGCTGGACGCCGGCGCGAGCGTGGTGACGATGGATGCCGCAGTGAAACAATTGCCGTCACGGTTAAGCGCGGCAAGGCTCGTCAAAGATGTTTCTGCTGCGTTGCCGGGGGCGGATGCGGTGGTGGTTTGCACGGAATGGCCGGAAATTCGCCAGGCGGATTGGATGAAACTGGTCCCGCGGATGCGCCGGCCGTTGATTGTGGACCCCAACCGGTTTCTGGAAAACGAATTGAAAAACATCCCCGGAGTGGAGCATCTTTCCATCGGCCGCGCTGCATGAAACTGAAGAACCTCAACGGGCTGATCACCGGCGGCAGCCAGGGACTGGGCAAAGTCATCGCCGAAGAGTTCCTTGGCGAGGGCGCAAATGTGGCCATTTGCGCGCGCACGGAAAAGGATTTGCTGGCGACCCGCGATGGACTGGTAAAAAAATTTCGCGCGCAAAAAATTGTCGCAAAAACGTGCGATGTTTCGGACGAAGCCGAAGTGAATGCGTTGATTGCTTTTGCGATGCGTGAGTTGGGTTCGTTGCAGGTCCTCGTATTGAACGCCGGAGTTTACGGGCCGATGGGGCCGACCGAGGAAGTTTCGCTGGCCGAATGGCGGCGCGCTTTGGACATCAATCTTTACGGCGTCCTGTTGCCTTGCCGCGCGATAATTCCGCATCTAAAAAATCAATCCCCTAGCAGCGGAGGTAAGGAGGCTCAAATTAAGCCAGAGCCTCACGCCAAAATCATCATCGTCAGTGGCGGCGGCGCCACGAGCCCATTGCCGAATATCAGCGCTTACGCGGCCTCGAAGGCGGCCACGGTTCGTTTGATGGAAACGCTGGCGGAGGAGTTGAAACCTTTCGGTGTGGATGTGAACGCCATCGCGCCGGGCGCGCTCGCGACGCGGTTGGTGGATGAAGTGCTCGCGGCCGGGCCGGAGAAAGTCGGCGCGGCGTTTTACGAGAAGAACAAGCGCTGGAAGGAATGCGGCGCCACGTCGCCTGAGCTTGGCGCCCGGCTCGCGGTTTATCTGGCGAGCGCGCAGAGCGATGGCATCACGGGCAAGCTCATCAGCGCGCAATGGGATCCGTGGGAACAATTGCACGAATTCAAAGCTGATCTGGACGGCGATATTTACGCACTCCGCCGCATCTTGCCACGTGACCGTGGCAAGACTTGGGGTGATAAATGAAACCACGAATCGACACGAATAAACACGAATGAACTACGCCATTATTGGCTGTGGGTTGATTGGCAAGAAGCGTCTTGCTGGACTGCCTGAAAGGTCAAAGCTCGTGGTTGCGTGCGATGCGAATTTGGAGCGCGCGGAGGCATTGGTTAAAACGGCGCAAAGCGGCCGGGCGGTTGCTGATTTTCGGGAGGCCATTGCGGATCCGCAGGTCGAGGCGGTCATCGTTGCAACGATCAATTCGGCGCTGGCCGAGATTTCCGCTGAGGCCATTCGCGCAGGCAAACATGTGCTGGTGGAAAAACCCGCGGGCATTTCGGTGAAGCAAATTGACGAATTGATCGCGCTCGAGAAGAAGCACGATGTCCGTGTGCGCGTGGGTTTCAATCATCGTTATCATCCGGCGTTCATCAAAGCGCGCGAGATTTTTGAATCGGGCGTCATGGGTGAGTTGATGTTCATTCGCGCGCGCTATGGGCACGGCGGCCGGATCGGCTACGACCAGGAATGGCGCGCGGACCCGAAACTTTCCGGTGGCGGCGAATTGATCGACCAGGGGATTCATTTGATTGATCTCGCGAGCTGGTTTTTGGGTGAGTTCAAGAAGGCCGAAGGCCACGCGACAACTTACTTCTGGAACATGCCGGTGGATGACAATGCGTTTCTCAGTTTGCAAACCGCCAAAGGCCAGACGGCGTGGCTGCACGCGAGCTGCACGGAATGGAAAAATCTGTTCTCGTTCGAAATCTATGGCCGCCACACGAAGCTGCACATCGAAGGCCTCGGCGGCAGTTACGGCGTGGAGAAACTGTATCATTACCAAATGAAGCCGGAGATGGGGATTCCGGATGCCAAAGTCTACGAATTTCCCGGTGCGGACGAATCGTGGCGCCTCGAAATGATGGAGTTCGAAGAAGATCTAAAAAAAGCGGAAAGCGGAAAGCGGGAAAGCGGAAACGTTCAGAATGGGCGCGTTCGACGCGCGGGGTTGAATGAGGCGAGGGCGGCTTTGGAAATCGTCCAGAGAATTTATAAAGGCGGAAAGCGGAAAGCGGAAATGCGGAAACGAAAACCACTCGAAACACAAAAATCAAAAGCGAATGAAAACTGAATTGGAAGGAAGGACCAAGGAGTTCGCAGTGCGAATTGTGAGATTCATCAGGACTTTCCCAAAAACGGTCGACGGGGATTGAGCTCGGAAGGCAGCTCTTGAAGTCAGGAACATCCGTTGGGCAAACTACCGGGAGGCGAATCGGGCCGAATCGAAAAGTGATTTCATTCATAACGTCGGCATTTCCGAGAAAGAAGCTTTCGAAAGCGTGTGTGGGCTTGAAATCTGTGAGTCCGCCATTCTCGGCGATCTCCGCGAAATTCAATCTCTACTCGGCGAAGCGAACGAGCTTTGGGCCATTTTGACAACGATTGGTCGAAAGGCCAAAGGCAAACTGGCAAGAAACGGCAGTGCTCGACGAACGGTTTGATGCCGGAGGTCGCCGTTTCCGCTTTCCCGCTTTCCGCTTTTCGCTTTTCAACGAACAGGCTTCCGCTTTTCATATCCCCGCATGATCATCGCGCGTTCACCACTTCGCGTCACGCTCGGCGGGGGCGGAACGGACCTGCCTTCCTATTACCAAAAATTCGGCGGGTTCCTCATCGCCGCGGCCATCGACAAATACGTTTACATCACGCTGCATGACACGTTCGTGCCGGATCTGATCGTGAAGTATTCGGAACTGGAACGCGTCGCCGATGCGAAACTGCTCAAGCACCCGATCATTCGCGAGGCGTTCGGCTTGGTGGGCCTGGACGGCCATTCGCTGGAATTGACTTCGATGGCGGATATTCCCGCGGGCGCGGGCCTCGGCTCTTCCGGCAGTTTTACCACCGCGTTGCTCAAGGCACTGCACGCGCACAAGCGAAGCCTCGTTCACCCCGCGGAACTCGCGGCGCAGGCGTGTGAAGTCGAATTGGGCCGCCTCAAGGAGCCGATTGGCAAACAGGACCAATACATCGCGGCGTATGGCGGCATCACGTGCTTCAAATTTTTGCCGAATGGGAATGTCGAAGCCTGGCCATTGAAACTTTCCGCGGAGACCCGGAATAATCTCGAGGACAATTTGCTGTTGTTCTTCACGAATTATTCGCGCAGCGCCTCGGCCATTCTCAAGGAGCAGGACGACAAATCGAAATCGGATGATCAGTCGATGCTGGAGAATTTGCATTTCGTGAAAGACCTCGGTTTTCAAAGCCAGGCCGCGCTGGAAAGCGGCAACCTGGCCGAATTCGCACGCCTGATGGATGTGCATTGGCAGCACAAAAAGCGGCGCAGCGGCGGCATGAGCAATCCAAAGATCAACGAGTGGTACGACCTCGCCATGGCCAGCGGCGCCCTCGGCGGAAAACTCATCGGCGCGGGCGGCGGCGGTTTTCTCATGTTTTACGCCGAGGAAAAAACGCGCTTGCGCCACGCGATGACCACCGCCGGTTTGCAGGAAGTGCGGTTCCGGTTTGATTTTGAAGGGACGAAACTTGTGATTTCCTAAAGAGTTGACGCATGTAACACTCCGCAAAAATTCACCCACGTTCGGTTAAATCATGAAAACAAAACCCATCATCCAATTCGTTGGCATCAGTGTCAGTGTCTTTTGTTTCGCATTGGCCGCATACGCACAAAACTCCAATCTCACGCCGGAACAACAAGCCGCCCGACGCAAAGAGAAATTGACGAAGGCGCTCAACAACGCGATCCGCGATTTTCAAAATTATAATGACCAGGACACGCTCGATTTTGCCTCGGGCATGCTCAAGTCGTTGGACCGCCCCAATGGCACTGCACCCGCCGCGTTGATGGCCGACGGAGCAAAGATGAGATCGCGCGTGCGCCAACTCATTCAGCGCGGCGCGCTGGAAAGCGCCTCCAGCCTGAACTGGGCGCAGTTGCAGATCATGCAGGGGCTCAAACCTGGAGAACGCGGACCGGCCAATCCCAAAATCAAAACCAGCGGGCCGCCTGGCCCCGGCGGTCTGGTGCTTTATTTCTCCTTCGATACACCGGCTGACAACGGCATCGTGCATGACGAAAGCGGCACCGGCAATGATGGGCATGTGGCCGGCGCACAATGGACGGCCGACGGCCGATTTGGCGGCGCGTACGAGTTTCACATCACCAACATTACGGACAGAATCGTCGTTCCCAACAGTGACACCCTGAATCCGGATTACATCACGGTTTCGGCCTGGATTAAAGCCGCGGATCGGGATGGTTTTTGGAACCGGATCGCCGATAAAGACTACCGCTTTGGCTACTGCCTCGACTTGGGCGGCGACACGGACAGCAGGGCCGCACGCGGAAGATTGCAGGCGGAGTCCAGCGTGGGCTACGTTCAAAGTGACCGCGTCCTCAATGACGATAAATGGCATTTTGTCGCCATGAGCTATGACGGAAAGGTGCAACATTGTTACGTGGATGGAGTGGAGAAAAGCCGTCCAGTGAGAAGACCCGGCCCGCTTAAGAAGAATGGCTGGGATTTGTGCATCGGCAATAGCGTGGTCGATTACGACACCGGGGAATTTCTCGGCTTCGAGGGGCTGATTGATGAAGTGCGGATTTACAACCGGGCCTTGTCCGCCGCGGAAATCAAGGCTTTGGCGAATGGCACGCATGCCGGCGTGGATGTTTTGCCAAGTCCGGAAACCGCCACTGGCGGAAATGCTTCCGATCCCGTTGAACGCATCAAAAAACTCGACGCGCTTTTTCAACAGGGATTGATCAGCAAGGACGAATACGACAAAAAAAAGAAGGAGATACTGGATTCGCTGTGACGGCTTTTGAAAACGCCATAAGCCTCCCTCTTTCTGAAATTCCGGTGGCGATTTTGGCCGGCGGTCTTGCCACGCGATTGCGGCCTGTGACGGAAAGAATTCCCAAATCGCTCGTGCCCGTGGCGGGAAAGCCATTTCTCACGCGCCAGCTTGAACTGCTCCATTCGCGCGGCATCCGCCGCGCGGTATTGTGCGTGGGTTATTTTGGCGAAATGATCGAGCGCGAATTCGGTGGCGAAGCCAGCGGTGTGAAGCTGGTGTATTCCTTCGATGGTCCCAAGCTCCTCGGCACCGGCGGCGCGGTTCGGCGCGCCTTGCCGAAGCTCGGCCCGGAATTCTTCGTCCTCTACGGCGATTCCTATTTGCCGATTGAATACCGGCCCGTCGCCGAATTTTTCCAAGGCACCGGCAAGCTCGGCTGCACGACGGTTTATCGCAACGAAGGCCGTTACGACACCAGCAACGTGGTTTTCTCCGATGGCGAAATTAAGGTTTACGACAAAAACGCGCGCCTGCCGGAAATGCGCCACATCGATTACGGCCTGAGCCTTTTCAAGTCCGCCGCGTTTCAAAATTATCCCGCCGACCAGCCCTTTGATCTCGCGGAAGTCATGGGCAGACTCGTTCGCGAGAAGCAGCTTGCCGGTTATGAAGTAAGCGAGCGTTTTTATGAAATCGGCTCACCGGCGGGCCTGGAGGAGTTGGAAAAAATGTTCGACGGCGGAGTTTAGCGCATTTAGTGGCGATCGACCGCACATCGCGCTGGATTGAGCCGCGCCAATCTGCTTACCTATGGCACGATGAAGTCGAATGTCTCCGGAGATTCGCGCAAGCGAATCCGGACTAAAGTGCTCTTGCCGGTATGGCTGCTGCTCGTGGCGGCCATTATCGCATTCGTATTCGCCCGTTCCCGGCCCAAGGCCGCTGACAAACATTCGATCGAACCTGCCAACAGCGCAGTCGGTTCCAACATCTCTTCGACGCCGGCTCCAACGCCGAACATTTTCCCTTCACTCCATTCCGCCGAGTCTGCGCGCGCTTCCGAATTCGAGTCCGAGCCGGAAACCGCGCGGTTGCGCTCCATCATGCTCGATGATTCGTTGCCCCTGCGGCAACGCCGCGAAGCGGCTCGGGGCTTGGCCAAAATCGGCACGGACGAAGCCATGGCCGCGCTCAAATCCGCCCTGACGAACAATACTGCGCCGTTCGTGAAAGCCGCGATTGCCGAAGGCCTCGGTCAAAGTCCGAATGCGGAAGCGCCCGAATTGCTGCATCAACTCGTGACCGGCAAGGATCAAACCGTCGCCCGCGGCGCCGCCCGCGGATTTGCCGCCCGCGGCGATACGGACGCCGTCAACACGCTTGGCAAATTGTTGTTCAGCGATCAAACGCCCTTGAGTGTTCGCACCGAATCCGCGCTCGCGCTTGGCGATGTGAGTTCGCCCAGCGCCCAGGACCTGCTCACGAAGGCGATTTCGCAAATCCAGGATGACGATGTCCAGGAAAGCGTGATTGACGGTTTGGCCCGCCGCCCGTTTTCCGACACGGAAGAATTTTTTCGCAATTACCTGAATTCCCCGGATGTGCCGTCCGCGTCCAAAGTGCTGGCCATTGAATCCATCAGGGATGCCGATGGCGACGTCGAAGCGTTTCTGTCCAATTACCTGAACGATGCGAATCCCGAAGTCCGCGCCGCGGCGAAAAAAGCGTTGGACTTTTTGGATCCCGACACGCCGCCGGCAGCCGCGCCCAGCCTGTCAGCGCAACAATGAGGCGAGCCTCGCGGCTTCTAATTGCGATTGCCCGCGGCGGCCTTTCCCGGGTACCGTAAACCGGTGATTTGGAAATCGTCACGTTCATGAAAGTCAGCGGCTTCACTTTTCTGCGCAATGGCCAGAAACTGGGCTACCCCTTCGTCGAGTCCATCCGCTCCGTCCTGCCCATCGTGGATGAATTTGTCATCGCGCTCGGGCCATCGCCGGATGGGACCGAGGAAAAATTGCGCGCCATCGGCGATCCCAAAATCCGCATCCTGCACACGCAATGGAACGAACGGATGCGCAGCGATTACAGCATCAAGGGCTTTGTTTACGGCCAGCAGAAATCCATCGCGCTGTTTAATTGCGCGGGCGACTGGGCATTTTACCTGGAAGGCGACGAAGTCGTTCACGAAAACGACCTGCCCAAAATCCGCGCCGCCATGGAAAAATATCTGAACGACGAGCGCGTCGAGGCGTTGGTGTTCGACTATCTGCATTTTTACGGCAATGCGAACACCTACGCCTGGTCGCCGCGCTGGTATCGCACCGCGCCGCGTATTTTGCGCAACACGATACCTGCCTGGGCGCCAAAGGGATTGTTTTTCACCGTGCTCGACACGCAAAAGAAAACACGTTACCCGCGCGCGGCGCATTCCGGCGCGACCATTTATCATTATGGCTGGGTGCGCAGCGAGGAATTGATGCAGCTAAAAACCGACGAGGTTAAAAAACTCGGCCGCAATACCACACCCATGACGACTTACGCGGACATCGATCCGGCGACGCTGCGGCTTTTTCAAGGCACGCATCCGAAGGCGGTCCAGGCGTGGCTGCCGCGCGCAGAGGGATTGTTTCAAGCCGATCCAAATCATCGGCTGACCCCTCGTGAGAAAAAACATCGCTTCATGTTAAAGCTGGAGCAGTGGTTTGGGCTAAAGTTCAACAAGAAACATTACCGCCTGGTGCGGGGAGCATCTTAAGGGCCTGTCGGCCTCTCTCTTACTTGCTCAACGGCGCGGCTGGGACGTAGATCGTGAAGGTCGTGCCCTGGCCGGGACGGGTTTCCACGCGCAGCGCGCCTTTGGCTTCCTTGATGAATCGCTGGACGATGTTCAATCCGAGGCCGGTGCCTTGACGCGAGGTTTTGGTGGTGAAATACGGCTGAAAAATCTTGGGCAAAATTTCCGGCGGAATGCCCGGGCCGTCGTCTCGCACGGAAATCTCCACGATGGGCGCCGCGTTTTCGAAATTCTCCACGTTCAGGCAGCGAGTTTCCGCGCCGTCCTTGAACGTCGTCAAATCCAACGGCTCGGGCAGCACGCGGCCCTGAATTTCCACCGTGTGGTTTTGCGGCGAGCACTGGAAGCCGTTCACGGTCAGGTTCAGGAGAATTTGAATCAGGTCGGTGCCGTTGATGCGCACGCCGATGTCTTCGGTGAAAGGATGGACCACCAACTCATTATTTCCGAGGCTCGGATGCACGTTGACGAGCTGGTGCAGGTCGTTCAGGAGCTGGTTCACCGGCACGCGCGGCGCCTCATCCGCCTGCTTGCGCAGAAAGCCGAGGTAACGGCGCGAAATCTCAATGCAATTCGTGATCTGCCGCGTGATGATTTTCAGCCGGTCCTTGATGAATTCCAGGTCTTCGACGCCCATGCGATTAGTGTTGGTGAAGCGCTGGTTCATCAATTGCACGAAGCCGGAAATGACCGTGAGCGGGCCGTTAATATCGTGGATAATGCTCGCGTAGATTTCGCCGCGGGTGGTGGCGATTTGCTCGTCGATTTTCTGGTTCTGCAATTCGGCCAGCATACCCTGAAGTTGCTCGGCGTTGTTGTGAATTTCACTTTCGAGCGTGCGGCGCTGCATCGCGTTCGAGACGGCGGCGCGCATTGTGGAAATATCAAACGGCTTGTTGATGTAATCACACGCGCGCAGGCGCAGGGCTTGGCGCATGGTGTCCGTGGTCTCGAAGGCCGTCATCATGATGACTTCGATGGACGGATCCACATATTTCAAACGCTCCAGGACCTCGATGCCCGACATGCCGGACATGCGGATGTCGCACACGGCAACGTCGATTTTGTTTTTCTGCGCGAGTTCGATGGCCGAAGCGCCGTCGCTGGCCATGAGGATGTCGTAATCGTCTTTGAAGATGACGCGAAGCGATTGCCTCGGGCCTTCCTCGTCGTCCACTACCAGCATCGTGCCCTTGCGACGCGGCGGCGGCGGGACTTCTGCTTCCACCGCTTCTGAAGAGGTCGTCGTGGTCGAATTAGGTTCGGCTATCAAGGTTATCTCACGTTAGGGATTCTTCTGACCGATGCCCTAACCATGCGCAGCATACAAAAACAACGCCACTTCACAAGCAGAAAGTCCAGCGGTTCTTAGAGACTGTCTGAAAATTCCAAGGGGTGCTGTTTTCGTGCAAAAGGCTCTCTGGCTTCGTTGCTCCTCAGTCACATAGCCTTTGGCTAGGCGGTTCTAAGTCGCGCCTCGCCAGAGAGCCTTTTGCACGAAAACCCTCCGGGCGGCGGGTCTTTTGTCCGTGGACTGCGTTGGCTCGGTCCACACAGCCCGCTGCGGGGATGCCCGGAGCCTCGCCGCCTTGTCCACGGCCAAAATCCCTCGCCGCAGCGCCCCTGGCAATTTTCAGACAGGCTCTTATGGACGCTTGCTAAAATCGCCAGAAAATCGGCGATTTCAGCTAGACTTTCCCCGCGGTAACTCCGACTCTTGAAATGAATTCTGAGCCATGAGCGAGTTCAAATTTGCCTGTCCCATCTGCGGTCAGCATATTACTGCTGATTCCAAAGATACCGGTTCCGAGATTCCCTGCCCCACCTGTTACCGCAAAATCGTCGTGCCCCAGGCTCCGTCTACCGATGACCCGAAATTCGTCCTTTCCGCCAGCGAAGCCAGCAAACCGCGTCCGCAAACCTCCGGGACGCAACCGGAAGGCTTCGAGAGACGGCGGTCCAAGTCGCCGCTGCCCATCGGTTTGCTGGTCCTGTTCGTGCTCGTTTGTGGAGCGGCGGCGGCGCTGGTTGTGTGGCACGGGAAGCTGCATCCAAAACCGGCCATGGAGGACGCGTCCGGCGATGCGTCCGAGGCAACCGGGACTGGAAACGAATCTCAGCCCGAATACACCGGCACGAACATGTGGACGATGGATCTTTCCAAGGTCAGCTTTCCTGACAGCATTGTCTCAGGTTCCATTCATCACCGGGCGTTCGCTTTGGAACGCGCCACGTTGACCGGCAGCAATCTCACATTCCGCGTTGGCCGCAGCGGTTCGGTGGAATTGGGCATGAGCATCTATTTTTTCAATCGTCTGCCCGAGGAATTGAGCGGGAAATCCGCGGAGGTGAAACCGACCGATCCCAAGGCGCCCCGCGTGACCATGCATTGGATGGAAAACAAGCGCAAATCCCAGACCATTCATTCCGGTTACGCCATGAAAATTGAATTCGGCAAACTGGAAAACAATTCGCTGCCCGGGAAAATTTTCATCTGCCTTCCGGACAGTTCCAAAAGCTGGGTCGCGGGCGAGTTCCGGGCGGAAATCCACAAACCCGGCCCGCCCAAGCCGCGCCGGCCATCGTCCCAGCACGAGAGTCAAACCCAGTGATTCGAAAACTCGTTCGCTCATCTGGTTCGCCGCGTGGGCTTCGCTCTCGTCCTCGCTGTACCTCGACATATCCGTTCCATGAGTGAGGATTTGGAGAGCAAAATCGTCCATTGGCTGGCCCAACACGGGCAGACGCTTTCCGTGGCTGAGTCCTGCACCGGCGGTTACCTCGCGCACCGGCTGACAAATGTGCCCGGCGCCTCGGCAATTTTTACCACGGGATTTGTCACTTACAGCAACGAGGCCAAGCAACGATTGCTCGGTGTCCGGCCGGAAACGCTTGCCCGGCATGGAGCCGTCAGCGAACCGGTGGCCCGCGAGATGGCCGAAGGCGCGCGCCATGCGGCACGGACCGATTACGCGATTGCCACCACCGGCATTGCCGGTCCAGGCGGCGGAACGCCGGAAATGCCGGTTGGAACGGTGTTTATCGGCGTGGCTACGCGCGAGAAAACGGTGGTTTTACGGCAGTTTAATCCCGGCGAACGGCTGGCGTTCAAGGAGATAACTTCCGATCAGGCCTTGAAACAACTGGAGAAACTCCTCGCGGCATCTCATTGATTCGGCGGGTATCCAGCAGTTCTCGCAGCGACACGACCGTCCGGAAATAAGACAAGCATTTCCTCCCGGTTTAACAGTTTGTCACCGTTCGGCTTCATGCTTGCCCCTGCTTCGATTTTAGACATCAAAACCGGCGCGAGGGCATGCTAGCTGCTCCTCTGTGCCGCTCGAAGTCTGTTTGGCGCAATCGGATTGGGGCCGGGCGTGGAAATGGGGAAGATCGTATGACTTTAAAACGAACTATTACATTCTTGACGTTGTTGTCGCTCGCGAGCGCGTGTCTGAACCTGTTCGGAAAGGCGACGCCGCCCGCCTCACCGGCATCCAACTCCGCTGCCCGGCCCGTCGCCTCCACCGACCTCGATCATATTCCCGTCCGCACCATCGCCGCGCTGACTCGCGAATGGCAATCCGAAAAACATTCCAGCAATGAAATCATCCACGTGCGCGGCGCGGTCCTGGACCAGCGCGTGGGCGAATACCTGGTCATTCGCGATGATTCGGGAACCATTCTCGCTGAAAGCTCGCAGACGCTGGCTGTGAAGATGCAGGCGATTGTCGACGTCTGGGGCAGGCCCGACGGAGACCTGAATCGTCTGACGCTGCAACATGCCACCTTCCGAATAGCGTCCACGGAGAGCAACGGCACGAACGATGTCCGAGCGCAAAAACCCGCCAACCTTCCCTTGCTTACCAAGGTCTCTCAAATTCGCGAATTGTCCGTCGTTCAGTCCGGATGGGAATACCCGGTAAAGATCCGCGCCGTGGTGACGCTCGCCTACCAGCATTCCCGTCTTTATGTCGAAGACGACACGGCCGGCATTTTTGTCCGTGCACGCACCGTTCGAGCCAATGTCAAACCCGGCGACCTGGTGGAAATCGAAGGGACCAGCAATCCCGGCTGGTACGCGCCGCTGATCGTGCCGGCGAAAATCACGGTGATCGGCAGCGCTCCCTTGCCGGACCCGCCTGACGTGTCGCTGTTCCAAATGGCCAGCGGCCAATACGACAGCCAATGGGTCGAGGACGAGGCGGTCGTGCGGGACGTGAAAGTGGCCGACGGCCTTCTTCAGATCAAATTGAGCGATCGCGACGGCACGTTCATTGACAAAATCATCGCCACCAATGCGCCAGCCAATTTGCTGGATTCGGTCGTGCGCGTTCGCGGCGTGTGCGTTTCCCAATTCAACAACAAACGCCAGATCACCGGCGTGGAAATGTGGACGCCTTCAGAGGATTTAATCGAGGTCAAGGAGCCCGCCGTTTCCGACGCGTTCAGCCTGCCCACGCAACCCATCGTGAGCTTGGGCCAGGTCCATGCGCGCAGCCCATTGCAGCGCCGGGTGAAAATTTCCGGCGTCGTCACCGCCTGCGAGCCGGGCAAATCCTTTTTCGTTCAGGACGGCGATGATGGCATTGAGGTTTTCCCAGTCGATAAAACGACCGTGAGCACCGGCGATGCCATCGACGTGGCGGGTTATCCGGCGCTGGGCAATTACGGCAGCGTGCTGCGTGATGCCGTCATTCGCGTGGGCGTCGTGCGTCCGATGCCGGCCGCAAAAAAGGTCGCCAAAGAGCTGCCGCTCGATCCGCAGTTGAATAACATGTGGGTGGAAGCCGAAGGCCAGGTGACGAGTGATCCGGAGACCGATCCCACGCCCGTCCTGACCCTCCAGATGGGAAACACGATTTTCAAAGCGCCCATCCTTTCGCCGGACATCGCGCAACATATGCCGCCGCGCGGAAGCGTCGTGCGGCTGTCCGGCGTTTACCAGGTGTTGACGGATGATGTGCGCGCGCCGCGTTCGTTTCAAATCATTGTGCCTTCGGAACGATATCTCGAAGTGCTCCGCCGCCCCGCGTCCTGGACGTTCCAGCAAACCTTGCTGATGGTGGGAGCGCTGGCGCTCATCGCCTGTCTCGCGCTGCTTTGGGTGCTGCTCCTGCGCCGGAAAGTGAACGAGCAAACCGCCATTTGGCAGCAGAGCGAAGCGAAGTTTCGCTCGCTCGTCGAGCAATCGCTGGTGGGCGTTTACGTGATTCAGGATGGCCGCTTCGTTTACGGCAACCCGCGCCTGGCGGAAATTTACGGCTATCCCATCGAGGAACTGACCGGGCCTTCGCTCACCGTGCGCGATACGGTGTTTCCCGAGGACTGGCCGATCGTCGAGGAGCAGATCAAGCGCCGCATGTCCGGGGAAATCAGCCGTGCGCATTACGAGTTGCGGTCCGTGCGCAAAGGCGGCCAGGTCATCCAGTTGGAAGTCATGGGCAGCACCGGCAAATACAACGGCCGGCTGGCGATCCTGGGCACCGCCATGGACATCACCGAGCGCAAAAACGCCGAAAGCAAACTCGCCGAGGCCAGCAACCTTCTGGAAACCCTTTTGGACAACAGCCCGGATTGCATTTACTTCAAGGACCGCGAATGCCGCTTCATGCATTTCAGCAAGGCTTTTGAAAAACTGTTCCACGTTTCCGACCTTCAAAGCGTCAAGGGAAAAACCGATTTCGATTACTTCAAGACCGATCACGCGCGCGAAGCCTACGAGGACGAGCAGGAAATCATTCGCACCGGCAAACCGCTCATCGGCAAGCTCGAGGCGGAAACACATCCCGATGGCCGCATCACGGCGGCGCTCACCACCAAAATGCCCTGGCGCGACAATTCGGGCAAAATCATCGGCACCTTCGGCATCTCCAAGGACGTCACGCCGCTCAGGGAAGCCGAGGCCAAACTGGCTTATGAACGCGACTTGCTCCACGCGCTGCTGGAGAATTTCCCCGACGTGATTTATTTCAAGGACCTGCAATCCCGTTTCGTGCGCATCAGCCATTCGAAAATCGTTTCCGCCCGCCAGACGGTCCTGGCGAAATACCGGACGGAGCATCCGGATGCCAAGGACGAGGATTTGCCACCGCACCTCAGGAACGATGAGGCCTTTGGCGAATGGCTCATTGGCAAAACTGATTTTGACACCTACTCCGAGGAGCGCGCGCGGGACGCTTTCGAAGACGAGCAAAAAATCATCAAGACCGGCGAGCCTATCCTCGCCAAAGTCGAGCGCACCGAACAGGCGGACGGCGCGGTGACGTGGTGCATCTCCACCAAGATGGCCTGGCGCGACAAGGACGGGCGCATCATCGGCACGTTCGGACTTTCGAAGGACATCACGGAATTGAAGAGAGCCGAGTCTCAATTGGAATCCGCGCATCAACGGTTGGTGGAAACCTCGCGCCTCGCCGGCATGGCGGAAGTCGCCAGCGACGTATTGCATAACGTCGGCAACGTGCTCAACAGCGTCAACGTCTCCTGCTCGCTGACCATTGACCGCGTGAAAGCCTTCAAGATCGCCGGCCTCTCGAAAACAGCCACGCTCATCGAGGAAAACCGGAATCATCTTGGGGAATTTTTCACCAAAGACCAGCGCGGCCTGCAAATCCCCGGTTATCTGGCCACGCTGGCGCAGCATTTTGGCCAGGAGCAATCCTCCCTGTTGCAGGAATTGGAACAGCTCCTGAAACACATCGAGCACATCAAGCAGATTGTCGCCATGCAGCAGAGCTACGCCAAGGTCGCGGGCGTCATCGAGACCATCAATCCCACGCAGCTCGTGGACGACGCCGTGCACATCAACGGCGCCGCGTTGACGCGCCACGACGTGCAGGTCCGTTGCGATTTCCAGCCGGTTCCCCTGATCCAGACGGAGAAACATCGCGTGCTGCAAATCCTGGTGAACCTGATCCGCAACGCGAAATACGCGCTTGATGAAGCCAAACGTCCCGATAAGCTCTTGACCATCAAGCTCGGCAAAAACGGCGGCGACCACGTCAAAATCGAAGTGATTGATAATGGCGTTGGCATTCCGCCGGAAAATCTGACGCGCATTTTTGGCCATGGATTTACCACCCGGCGCAACGGCCACGGATTCGGCCTCCATAGCAGCGCCATCGCCATCAATGAACTCGGCGGTTCCCTCACCGCCCACAGCGATGGCGTCGGCAAAGGCGCCACGTTCACGTTGCTTCTGCCGGAGAAGCCCCCCCACGCGCAGGAACTAAATGAGCCAAATCCCACACCCTGAACCCCCGCCACGAATTCTCATTGTCGACGACAACCCGTCGATTCATGAAGATTTCCGCAAAATTCTCGGGGCCAAAACCGCCGCCCAGGCTCATTTGGAAGAAGTGGAGTCGGAACTCTTCGGCACCCGGGAAGTCGTGACGGAGCGCGCCGGCTTTCGCATCGATTCCGCCTACCAGGGTCAGGAGGCGCTGGAGCTGGTCAAAAAATCCGTCGCGGAGCAGGACCCTTACGTGCTGGCCTTCGTGGACATTCGCATGCCACCCGGCTGGGATGGCATTGAGACGCTGGAAAACATCTGGAAAACCTCGCCGGAACTTCAAGCCGTCGTTTGCACGGCCTATTCCGATTATTCGTGGGATGAAATGACGCGCCGGCTCGGGCAGACGGACAGTTTGTTGATTCTCAAAAAACCGTTTGAAACGGTGGAAGTATTGCAGATGGCCCACGCTCTCTCCCAAAAATGGCTGCTGGGCCGCCAGGCCAAATTGCGGATGGATGATTTGGACCGGATGGTCCGCCAGCGCACGACGGAATTGCGCGCCAGCGAAGAACGTTTTTCCAAGGCCTTCCAGTCCAGCCCCATGCCGCTGGCGATCATCCGCTGCGCCGACGGCCAGTTCATTGACTCGAACCAAAGTTTCAGCGTGCTCAGCGGCCATTCCTCCGAGGCGCTGCTCAAAAAATCCGCCGCCGACATGGACCTTTGGAGCACCATTTCCGAGGCGCAGCCGTCCGCTTCCAATATCCGTTTGCGCGAAAAAGCCTGCGCCATCCGCCAGAACGATGGCGCGCTGCGCCAGGTGGTGCTTTCGACCGAACCGGTGTCGCTTGGCTCCATTCCCTGCCTGTTGCTCATCGCCGAGGACATCACCGAGCAATTGAAGATCGAAGCCCAGCTTCGTCAGGCGCAGAAAATGGAAGTCATTGGCCGCATGGCTGCCGGCATTGCGCACGAATTCAACAACCTCCTCACCGTCATCCAGGGCGACGTCGGCCTGCTTCAGTCCGCCAACCCGAGCCAGTTGGACCGAAATGCATTGCTGGATCAAATCATGCAAGCCAGCCAGCGCGCGGCCGGCTTCACCCGCCAATTGCTCGCGTTCAGCCGCAAACAAGTCCTGCAGCCGCGCGTGCTCAAAGTTTGCGATCTCGTCACGCGCATGAAGATCATGCTTGGCCGGTTGATCGGCGAAAAATTCGAAGTGCGCGTTCATTGCGAAAACGAAGCGCTCTGCGTGCGCGCCGATGAAGGCGGCCTGGAACAAGTCCTGATGAACCTGGTGCTCAACGCGCGCGACGCCATGCCCAATGGCGGCATTGTGGAAATCACCGCCAGGCTCGTGACGGTCGACGAAACCATGGTGGAAAGAAATCCCGAGGCTCGCGCCGGCCGATTCGCCTGCCTGCGCGTCACCGATCACGGCTCCGGCATGGCCCCGCAGGTTCTTTCACATATCTTCGACCCGTTTTTTACCACCAAGGACATTGGCAAAGGCACCGGCCTCGGATTGTCGACCATCCACGGCATCGTCAAGCAGCACGAGGGCTGGGTGGAAGTCACGAGCGAAGTCGGCAAAGGCTCCACGTTCAAGGTCTTCCTGCCCGCTTCCGATGAACCGGCGCCCACGCTGGTTCGCGCGGAAAAAGCTCCCGCTCCGGAATCTGGAAAAGGCGAAATCATTTTGGTGGTTGAAGACGAGACGCCGGTGCGAAGCCTCGCGTGCCTGGCCTTGCGAAAACGCGGTTACGAAGTCCTCCAGGCCAGCAACGGCCCGGAAGCCGTCGAAATTTGGGAAAAAACCGCCGCGAAAATCGATTTGCTCCTGACCGACATGGTCATGCCCAACGGCATGAGCGGCGGCGACCTGGCCAAACTCCTGATGACTCGCAATCCCTCGCTGAAAATTATTTACACCAGCGGCTACAGCCCGGAAATCCTGAAGCAGGATTCCCTGCTCACGCAGGGCATCAATTTCCTCCCCAAGCCCTACGATCTGCCCGCGCTCCTGAACGCCGTCCGCCTCTGCCTGGACGGCGGCAAGCTGCCCCAATACGAAGTCCGCGCCGGCCAAACGCAAACGACCACCGCGTGAAGCGCACAGAAGGCAACGAAGATTTTAACAGGAGCTTTTACCCCGTGCAAAGCGGGGTTGAACATGGAAGAAACTTTCGCGGCGGGGCGCGTTGGTGCAAAATCGGGGGTTGTTTCGGCGAGCTATGACCGATTTTCCAATGGTGCCAGTGTGCCCGTACAGGAGCTTGGTTCCAAGACTCTCGGCTGATTCATTAATGAAGTTCCGCGGACTCCGACAAGCCTGCGGAACTATCCTGTTTAAGAGATTGCAGTTTTTCATGCCACTCTTGGGCCGAAACAGCAACCCACGAACATGAAAAGCAAAACTCCAAACTCCAAAAACAGGAAGAAAAAAATATCCGTGGATCAGGGCTGGGAGACAATCAATGCTCACGCCGCCGGCATCGACATTGGTTCCAAAGAACACTTCGCCTGCGTGCCTGCCAATGCCACCGCCGATAACGTCCGCAGTTTTGGCACCTTTACCGCTGTGGAAGCGACGGGGGTTTACTGGATTCCCGTGTTCCAAATCCTGGAAGCGCGGGGGTTTGAGGTCATCCTGGTCAATGCGCGGCAGACCAAGAATGTGGCCGGACGCAAGAGCGATGTGCAGGACTGCCAATGGATCCAACGGTTGCACACCTATGGCTTGCTCCAAGGTTCCTTTCGACCTGAGGATCCTTATTGCGTCTTGCGGACCTACCTGCGTTATCGCGACGAGTTGGTCAGCGCGCGCGCCACTGAATGTCAGCACATGCAAAAGGCGCTCCAACAAATGAACGTGCAGCTCACGCAGGTGTTGAGCGACGTGACCGGGGTCAGCGGTATGGCTATTATCGAGGCGATTGTGGCGGGGGAGCGTGAACCGGCGAAGCTGGCGGCCCTGGTGGACCGGCGTGTGCGCGCCACGCCCTCCAAATACAAAAAGCTTTAAGGGGTGACTATCGGGAAGAGCGCCTCTTTGTGCTGCAGCAAGCTTTTTCACTCTATGGCGTCTATGACGAAAGGATTAGCGCCTGCGACGAGAGGATCGTACAGGAAACTGCCAAGCTGTCTGACAAGGTTGATCCACAGTGCAAGCCACTGCCGCCTCGCAAAGAGAGCCGGCCCGCCTGGAAGGACCAAATGCAAGGGCAGGACATGCGCGAGGTGCTGTATCGAAAGTTCGGAGCCGACCTAACCGCCATTGAGGGAATCGGTGTGGCAACGGCTCTGGTGATTTTGACGGAGGTGGGTGGCTTCAAAACCGAAAAGCATTTTTGCTCCTGGCTGGGGCTCTGCCTGGACAATCGCATCAGCGGGGGCAAGGTCTTGAGCAGCCACACCCGCCGGGTGATCAACCGCGCCTCGGATGCCTTGCGCATGGCCGCCGTCACTTTGGAGCGGAGCCAGTCCGCGCTGGGTGGATTTTATCGCCGGATGAAAGGCCGGCTGGGAGCAGCCGAAGCCATCACAGCCACTGCGCACAAACTCGCCCGGATTATTTACCGCCTCATCAAACACGGTGAGCCTTACATTCGCCAAGGCATGGAAGACTATGAGAAAAATATCGGGAACGCAAATTGCACGCTTTGAAGAAAATGGCCGTCAGCATGGGATTTAACCTCGTGGCACAACAAGAAGTTGCCCCACTAGTTTCTTAAGAGGAAGCAGAGGAAACAGAGATTCTGCGAGGTGTCCCTTTGCTTAAGTGTCAAAATCATTTTCTGAAGGAATCCAGGCCGTACCTTTTCGCAGCGTTCGGCGCCGAACCCGGAATGATTGCAAGCGCATCATTTCGCCTCCCTCTCCGTCACGAAGTGGGGGAGAGGGCCGGGGGTGAGGGCGCGCGTTCATCTAACTTATGGATTTTTCTGGTGCGCAGATGCCGGATGGGAAATTGTTAGTTCAGGTGGCCCTGACTCGAGACATCGAAATAACGGGATTGAGAAGTCTTGATTCATTTTTATGCGAATAAAGATTTTCGCTGTGCTCGGTCTGTTCCTGTTGTGCGGTTGCATTTCGTCGCCCAAACGCGTTGAGATTGACGCTAAACCTCTCGCCCCGGACGATTGTGTCGCGATAGTTATTGAAATCGAAGATTCTACAACGGTATTTCGCGTCGTAGATTCTTCCGGAGACATTTCGGTCCCTTATGTTGGAAATCTGCATTTAGCAGGCATGACAGTGCAACAGGCGAAAGACAGAATTTACCATGAACTTGTTCCGAAGTATTACAGTTGGATGCAAGTATCCGTGAGAAGATGTCGTTGATGAGCATCTCGTCCGCACCATAACTTGCTGCTTTTAAATCTCCGCCTTCGTTATTAGTTCCCGCACGAAAATTCGTGAAATTCGTGTCAAAGCCTTTTCCCCACATCAAAATAATTCGTGGAAAATTCGCGCAATTCGTGTCAAAGGTCTCTCATGCCGATCTACGAATTTGCCTGTCCGAAATGCCG
>Ga0134126_10002165_pt1 | contig 24847 bp, 9 predicted proteins | sample KB31752_FD_96881 | JGI IMG/M metagenome (GOLD analysis project Ga0134126, IMG submission 96881) | Terrestrial soil microbial communities with excess Nitrogen fertilizer from Kellogg Biological Station, Michigan, USA - KB3-175-2 | ecosystem: Environmental > Terrestrial > Soil > Unclassified ... | reverse complement strand
CTTGTGCCCGGCACCGGTGATTTCGGCGGATCTAATCTCGCTCTCGACAAGGGAAAAGAAATCATAGTCAACACCGGAGCGGCGCAGTTCACCATTCGCAAGAGCCGCTTTAATCTTTTTGATCGCGTCGTGGTTCATGGAAAACCGCTGGTTGAGTCCGGCAGCAGTCAGGGCCTGGTGGTGATGGGTCCGGATACAACACTGACGGTTGCCGCTCCCAAGCAGGCGCCGGATTTGTCATCCGCCTCCGGGGGAAGTCTGACCGAGCGCCCTTATTATGTGCGGCTTTCCTACGCTACTGCATCCGGTGAAACCGAGGCCGGTCCGGAACAGCGCATCGCCGTTTCCGGCGGAAACCTCTTGCGTGTCGCTTCCCCTCCACCGGAGGCTCATGCCACCGGCTATTACGTTTACGATTCCAAAGCAAAAGACGAGGAGACTCTTCAAACGCCCGTAGCGATTGCAATGGGAGCACCCTGGTCAGAACCGCCATCTGGCCGGATCACCAATACCCGGCATTACCCCGATGTCAACGGCGTGGGCACGGGATGTGGCGTATGTGATGTGCCTTACAGTTCGAATAATGATGCTCATTCCACCGCCATCATTGAAGAGAACGGTCCGGCACGGGCGGTCATCAAGGCCGATGGCTCTCACGTAGATGCTTCCGGCCATGCATACATGCACTACACCGTCCGCATGCAGTTTTACAAAGGCAAGAGCTATGCCAAAGTAGAAGTGATTTTGCGCAACGCCGACGCTCCTGCCGGCCATGAGCGAGACCTCAATTCCGCCTTCAAGGGTTTCACTTCCTATGAAGCCCGCGTAACTCCTGCTCTTACTCAGCCGCGTGCCTACTCCATCGGAACGGATACCGATGCTTCCGTAAACGGCCGTTTCCATGCTCGCGAGAGCGCCTACTTGTACCAGGCGTATTCGGATAACATGGAATTTGGCGACTGGCGCGCCTCTAATTGTCCCGGAGCCGGCCGGGGCCGTTGTGTTGAACCGTTCATCACGCGCACTCCCGCCGGTCCGGGTAAATTTACCTACGCTCAGGACGGTTACCAGATTGTCGCCGGCGACCAGCTGCTGGCCCATAAAGATCACACTCGATATCCCCGGGGCTGGGCCGACTTGAGCGAAGCCGGTGGCGCGGGGGTGGAAGTGGGCGTCTATCAACTTTCAGCCTACTGGCCCAAGTCGTTGCAGTTTGTGGACGGCGGCTCGGAAGTTCGCGTCGGCATCTGGCCTGATCAAAAGTTGTTTCGCAACGGGCAAGGGAAGCCGTACTATCAACCCTGGCCGGAATATTCCATTCACGACCTCTTTTTTGACTTTCATGATCAAGTTCTAAAATCGCCTGCCGATACTTTCCTCTCCTTTCAGCACTATCTGCTGGCGCGTGCGCCCTTTGACTACTACAACCGCACAGGCGTGTTGTTCTACCCCTTATTGGACCCGGGCGCCGAAGACCACTATTTCAGCTCGCTCGATATCCACCCGCTGCACGATGTGGCTCCAAAAATCTTCCGTTACTATGCCTGGCCTATGTCCGGCTCCGGCAATCAGCATGAGCTGCGTTGGTCGTTCCTGCGCAACTTTCTGGAGAGCGGGTTTACCGGCCGCTATATTTATGCCGCTCAGTTTTATCGCATGATCGCGGAGCACGGTTTTCCGCGTTCCGATGGATTTGATTGGCGCGACTATCCCATCGCCCGCCTGGATCCCCGTGGCTTTCCCGCTGAGTTGCCCTCTGCCAACATCAATCTCGCTTACCGTAACTGGATTGATGACGAGCATGCCCACTGGTACGGCATGACGAATTACTACTTCATGACCGGGGATGAGACCATCAAGGATCAGTTGCTCGACGGCGTGAAGGATCGCTATTTGAACCCTAAGTCCGTCTACAATACCGGCCACGAGTGGGACACGCGCGACATCGGTGCCGCCTTGATGGCGTTTGCCCGTTTGTATCAGGCTCTGGGCGCCATCCGCGACCCAGATGCGCAGCCTCTGCTCGCTGTTGCCGACCAGGTCCTGAACAGCCAGGTATTTCCTGAGCTGCAAGTCTCCGGCTTCGGCAACAGTCACCAGGGCATTAGCCGGACGCGGGGTGTGCATTTTGGCTGCTGCGCCCACGATACCGAGCCCGGTGGCTTCAATGGGCGGGTTTCTTCTTCTTTCCATCTCAACATCCTGGAAGAAGGCCTGTATGAATTGGCTCAGGCGCGCGGTCCTTCCTGGCCCAAGTACAACCTGGCCATGGATCTGACTTATGCCATGGCTCGTTGGTCGCTCTCCGAAAGTTACGGAACTGCCGGCACTGTTCCCTCGGAAGCGAGTTCTGGTTGGCGCTATATGTTATTCATTGACCAGCCCAATGAAGGTCCCAAATCCTGGTGGTATAAGCCCAAAGTAATTGCCACAAATTGGTTCCATTTCTTTGTCCTGGCTGCCTACTCTGGCGACACCAGTTGGCGGCGCGACTTCGACTGGTACTTGCAACGGACTGCTTCCAATGGTGACATGGTGGAGTTTGGCTCCCACATGATGCAGGCCTCGATGGAGCAGATACTCCATCCTCCCGCTGCTAAGTTGGTCTCGGTTCCGGTAACGGCTACCTCGACCGGCGACGGCACATATACGCTTCGCTGGACTTTGCCGGCTGCCGCCAAGGCTTACCGAATTAAGTACGAAGCCGGCAAGAACATTGTTGACTGGCTGGATTTCAATGCTGGAACAGGCACATTTGGTCTAGATCCGAATAAGAACTGGCCCTGGTTTGCGGCGGATGATATTTCCAGTCCTCCCGCGCACGCCCAGGGTCCCCAAACCTATCACTTCCACGGCACGCCACGCCAAACCTATACTTTCGCAATAAAAGCTGAAGTACCCACCTCTCTGGCCGAACGGAACAAGGGTGGTGTTTCTCACCAAGAGAACACTCAGTGAGCACACCCTCGGAGCGGCCCCCCAGCGCTCTAATGCAGCTTTGATAGGAAGTTACCAACGTACAAGGCGGATTACTGTACGACAAGGGCGTCCATTGTAACTTGCCGCATGGCGATGCCTGTCGGTAACCTCCAGTAGTTACTCAAGGCAAAACTACGGTCACAAATCTTAAACAAGGTGGTCGCATGAGATCCCCTATTGTGCTGAAGAGCGTGCGCCTTGAAGTTGGCAAAATACTTACTGTAATCATCTTAGTCGCCTTTTTTGCTCTGCCCGCATATTGCCAGTTAGCTGTTCCTCTTACCATTCAGGAAGCGCTTTACCCCGGCGCGCCTACCACGGGTATTGCACGCAGCCAGGATCCGGTCACCGTAGGTGTGCCCATTGCTGACTCCAGCCGTATTACCAGCACCTCCCAGCTTGGCCTGTCGGGAGCTACGGTGGGACAGTTCCGTGTTCTCGGACGTTGGCCCTCCGGCAACATCATGTGGGTGCAGGTGGATACTCAGGCCGATGTGCCGGCTGGCGGGAAGAATACTTCGGTGTTTCTAACTACCGGCTCGGGTAATTTCGGCGGCTCAAATCTGGCCGTTGATAATGGCGGCAGTATCACCGTCAATACCGGCCCTGCTCAGTTCACCATCAGAAAAGCCAATTTCAACCTGTTCGATTCGGTGATGGTGAACGGCAAACAACTAGTTGCTCCCGGCACGAGCGCCGGGCTGGTCATGATGGGCCCGGCTCCTGGCGCAACCTCATGCGGTGTTTGCAACGTTCCTTACGCCTCTGTCAATGATCCCGCGTCCACCGCCGTTATCGAAGAGAACGGTCCCGCGCGCGCGTCCCTCAGGGTGAGCGGCTCGCATGTGGATTCCGCCGGCCACGCCTACATGCACTACACCGTACGCATGCAGTTTTACAAAGGCAAGGCCTACGCCAAGGTCGAGGTCATCCTGCGGAACGCCGACGAAACCACCAATACCGCCGGTGACTTTAATTCGGCATTCAAGGGATTCGCTTCCTATGAGGCGCGAATTACCCCCGCCCTGGGTTCGGGCCGCCATTTCAATATCGGCTCCGACACGCCAACATCGGTTTCCGGCTCCTTCAGCGGAACGGAGAACGCTTATCTGTACCAGGCCTATTCCAAGGATATGGAGTGGCCGGATTGGAATATCACCAACTGTTCGCCCACGGTGACCGGACGGTGCACTGTCTCCTATATCGGCCGCACGACCACATCAGGCTCGAACGGCTCGTTCACCTATAGCTATGCCCAGGATGGATACCAGATCGTTCACGGTAGCTCCGTTCTTTTGCAGGCGAATCACACCAAGTACCCGCAGGGATGGGCTGATCTGAGCGATTCCACCGGCGCGGGTATCGAAGTGGGCGTTTACCAACTGGCGGGCTACTGGCCGAAGTCGCTGCAGTTTGTCAATGGCGGTTCCGAAGTCCGCATCGGGATCTGGCCTGACCAAAGCCTGTTTCAGACCGGTGGCGGGCAGCCCTATTACCAGGCTTGGCCGCAGTATTCCATCCACGATCTGTTCGTGGATTTTCATAACGCCGCTTTACCTTCTCCTGCCAACACCTTTCTTTCCTACCAGCATTATTTGTTGGCGCGGGCTTCCATCAGCCAGTACAACCAGGCTGGTGTATTTCCGTTTCCGTTGCTTGATCCCGCTGCGGAAGACAATTACCTGAGCAATCTCAGAATCGTCCGTAGCGTGCCCGACCTCTCCCCCAGGGTGTTTCGCTATTTTGCGTGGCCAATGTCCGGCGCCGGTAACCAGCACGAGCTTCGCTGGTCCTACTTGCGTAATTTTCTGGAACGGGGGCTCACGGGCCGCTATCTCTATGCTTCGCAGTTTTACCGCATGATCGAGGAGCACGGGTTTCCCCATTCCGATGGATTCAGTTGGCGTAACCATCCGATAAGTCAGCTGGATTCCTCTGGCTTCCCGACTATCGCGTCCGCCAATAACTACTTGTCCTTCAAGGACTGGATTGACGACGAGCATGCCCACTGGTATGGCATGACGGATTACTACTTCATGACCGGCGACGAGACCGTGAAGGACCAGTTGCTGGACGGAGTAAAAGATCGTTACCTGAACGCTCAGACCAAGTACAACACCGGCTTTGAATGGGATACGCGCGACCTGGGCGCTTCTCTGATGTCTTTTGCCCGCTTGTACCGCGCTTTTAGCGCCATGGGCGATCCCGACGCCACTAACCTGCTCCCGGTGGCTGATCAGGTCCTCAATACACAAGTATTTGCTGATTTGCAGGTTTCCGGCTTTGGAACCACTCACCAGGGCACCAGCCGGACACGAGGACTTCATTTCGGCTGTTGCGCTCACGACACGGAATCGGGCGGATACTCAGGGCGCGTTACTTCTTCCTTTCACGTCGCCATTCTGGAAGAAGGCCTTTACGAATTCGCTCAAGCCCGAGGCCCATCCTGGTCCAATTACAACCTGGCAATGGACCTGGCCGACGGCATGGCCCGCTGGGCGCTGACTGAAAGCTACGGGTCGGTTGCCGGCCAGACTCCCATGGAGAGTAACTCCGGCTGGCGGTACATGCTCTTTCTCGACCAGCCCAACAACAGTACTTACTCCTGGTGGTACAAACCCGGGGTGATTGCCACCAACTGGTTCCACTTTTTCACCCTCGCCGCCTACTCCGGCGATACCAGCTGGAAGCAGGCTTTTGACTGGTATCTCCAGCGAACGGCTTCGAACGGCGGATTCATTGAGTTCGGATCGCACGTAATGGAAGCCTCCATGGGCATGCTCTTGACTCCGCCTGCCCACAGCCTGGTCTCCGTTCCGGTTACTGCGACCGGCAACGGCAGCGGCTCCTATATCTTGAGCTGGAAAGTACCGCAACACGCGACTAGCTATCGCATAAAGTACGAGCCCGGCAAGAACGTAGTTGACTGGCTGTACTATGACGCGGGTAGCGATACCTATGGGGTGGATCCCAACCACAACTGGCCTTGGTTCTCTTCCATTGACGTCGCCAATCCGCCGGCCCCCGCGCCCGCTGGCAGTACGCAGACGTTCACCGTATCAGGTGTTCCTGCCGGTTCGGGATTTGCCGTTAAGGCCTATGTTCCCGGGCCCGCGGCTCCTGGTTCGGCCGGGTTCCTGGTCACCACTTCCTCCACGGCGCAAACTGTTTCGGCCGGGCAGAACGCTTCCTACGCCATCACTATTCGCCCTGCCGCTGGTTCTTTCTCCGCGCCTGTGCTGCTGGCTTGCGGCGCCGGTTTGCCCGCGGGCACGAGTTGTTCGTTTTCGCCCTCGGCGGTCACTCCCGGCAGCAACGCGGTTAGCACGCTGTTGACCATCTCCACCACTACTTCGTCGGCTCGTCTGGATCCTTTGCCGCGCCAGCACAGCACTCCTCTGTTCGCCTTGTGGTTGTCGTTTCCCGGGCTTGGCTTCGTTGGCGTGGTAGGCGCGGCGAGTGCCACGGACAAACGTACCCGGCTCTACGCCCTGACGGTTCTCATGCTGGTCCTTCTGGTGTTCCTTACTGCGTGCGGCATTGGCGCGACCGGTTCTAATAGCGGAAATGGGCCTGGTTCCGGACCCAACGTCGGCAGCGTTACCACTCCCGCCGGCACTTACAGCGTTCAGGTGACGGGCACCTCTGGCACGGCTCAACAAGCTACGAACGTCACCTTGGTTGTGCACTGAGTTTCTTGGCAGCGCGCGACCGTTCGTCTTTGAACAGGCAGTTGGATCGAAAACCGGACCTCGAGGAATATATGAGCAGACATTTTCTGCTGCGCACTGCAGTGCTGATACTTTGCTGCTGCGCTCCGCTGGCACTCTGGGCGCAGTGTCCGGCCAGCCAGTGGTGCAACGTATATGATAATTCCGCTTCGGGCATTCCTCTGGGCATGTCTGATAACGGCTGGCACCGCATCTTTTTTGCTTCTGACCCCAATAACCCCGCGGTAGGAAAGTTCTACATTGAAGCCGCCGGCAACGTGACCGCGGGCACGTCCACTCCGCAATCCACCATTATCTCTCCCTGGTCGAATTCGCTGTTCTCATTCAGCACTTTGAAGAATTCAGGCGGGCAGCCCACGGTGGCCACCGCGCCTCCCTGGACTGAAGTTTCCGATTGCGGCGACGTCGGCAATGGTTTCGCTCCTATGTCGCTGCAGCAGCACCTTTATCTTAAAAATGCCATCACTGCCAGCGACACCAGCGCCACCTTTTGTGTCGGCTATCCCCGTTACGGGTGCAGCCAGACTTCGGTCTTCAGTCTGCAGCCCAGCGGTACCATCTGGGTGGATGATGAAGCCATAGATTACAATTCGGTCAATTGCAATGACTCTTCCGGACATTGCAGCAGCACTGGTGCCACCCAGATCACCTTCAACTTTTCTCTGAACAATCGTGGCCAGCGCCAACTGGCGGGCTGGACTCCACCCACTGGACATAACGTCAATGCGTACGCCGGACTGTCTTGCCCGAAAACCGCGAATGGTCCTCGCCTGAACGGCACGCTCACTACCGATGCGCCTACCACCCGCCATCCCGTCGGTGGTGCCACTTACGATTCCAAACGCGGCCGCATCTGGAAAGCATGGGGTTTTCAGGAGATTTACAGCTTCCAGGACACTTGGTATCTCTGCATCTTCCAGACCGCTTACTGCAGCAATACCCAGATCGCGGATGGTTGGTTCCACGTGAACATGTCGGGCAATACCGCCGGCCCCTATCCGTCGCCGTCTGGTGAGTATCCCGAAGGCTACACCGAGAATGATCAGATCTACGTACCCGGGTTCGACATACTCTATGAATTTGGCGGGCTGCACTCGGGCGCGACCGACAACGCGTGGGTCTTTTGTTTCTCCGCGGATGCTGCCGGTGTTGCCGCTTGCCATAGCGACCAGAATCCGAATAATGCCGCTTCTCTGGTTTTGAATCGCTGGTTGCCCGTCTGCAATGCCGTCGCGTGCCAAGGGAGTGTGAGCGCTCCCGTTCATGGCAGGGCAGGGCCGCGCGATGGCGGGCGCCTGGTCTATGACAGTTTGCACAAGAAGGTGTTAATTTTTGGTGGCCGCACCAATACCGCGGCTCCCATCATTTACTGGACCAGCGTTGCGCAATGGGACCCCACCACCAACGATTATTGCCTCTCGGAGACCAGTCAGGCCACTTCGCAATGGGTGGAGTTCAGCGGTAGGAATTGCCGGCTGCCTGCCATCACCGGTTCCGCTCCTCTGGCTAGTCCGTTGAGCTACTTTCCCGATTTTGCCTGGGACAGCCGTCGCAACCTCGCAATTATTATGGAGGACGCCCTTTATACTTACGATCCGGCGCAGAACCACTGGACGATGACCGGCGTGCCCGGAGGTCCCACGCATCCCGACTGGCAGCCGTCCAAAAGCATGGCCTACGATTCCATTAATGACATGTATGTCGCTGTGACCGATACGGCCGCCACTGGCCACCAGATTTGGGAGCTGCCGGGCAGCGCTTTTTCCGCCGCCGGCAACACCGTGCCTGGTTTTCTGCTCACCACCTCGCCCGTGAGCCGAACGGTTACCCCAGGACAGTCGGCTACGTACACCATTACCGCTCGCCCCCAGAACGGGTCATTTAGCAACCAGGTGACTTTTGCCTGTACTTCAGGCCTGCCCTCGGGCGCCAGTTGCTCCTTCTCGCCGGCATCCGTCACCCCCGGGTCCAATCCTGTCTCTACTACGCTTACTGTCAGCTTGAGCGGGGGCACGCCTAATGGCAGTTACATCATCAATGTAAGCGGAACCGGCGGCTCCGTGCAGCATTCCACGGCCGTGGCTTTGATGGCGGGTGCTCCCAGTTTCCTGCTGGGAGCGGCGCCGGGAAGTGCCACCGTGGCCGCGGGACAGTCCGCCACTTACACCGTGAGCGTTGCCGCCCAGAGTGGCTTCAGCAGTGCGGTCACGCTGGCATGTGCCGCCGGACTGCCTATGGGCGCTTCCTGCTCCTTCTCGCCCCGGTCGGTCACTCCTGGCACCAATGCTGTGACCTCTACTCTGACCATTACGACTAGCGCTGTCTCTGCCTCGCTGCACCAGCCGCGGCCAGCTTCTCCTGCCGCTCCTTGGTTCGCGTTCTGGCTGTCGTTGCCGGGAATGGGTTTGCTGGGAGTGGTGCACGTCAGTCGCGACTCTAAACAACGGCGGCTTCGCTCCTGGTTGCTAAGCGCACTGTTGCTCGCGCTTCTCGTGCTCGCCGCCTGTGGCGGCGGTCCGGCTACGGCACCCAGTAACGCTCCGCCACAATCGCCTGGCGGCAGCACCACCGCCACCAACGCTGGCAGCTACACCATCACCGTGGTGGGCACCTCGGGCTCTACTCAGCAATCCACCACCGCAAGATTGGTGGTGCAGTAGCTGCTCAGCCTTGCCGTAACCAATCACGCTCATGGCGCGTGTCTGGGCGACCGCGGATCTTTCGGGCAGAATCCTGCTGACCTTCGGCTTGAGGAACTCCCGCCACTAGCGTCGATTACCCCTCTTGCTCAGAATCTTCGCTCCCAGTCGCGTCAGCCGCGGGGCTACGCGCAATCCTGCCAGCGTCAGGCGCAACTTCCTGCTGGGGAGTTCGGCGTTGGCGTGGCAGAAAGCCTTTTGCGCCTCTTCGAAGTCTCCCCTGAAAAGAAATTGCCTGCCCCGCTCTCTGTCGTAGAGCGCTTGGAACCAAGTCAGCTTGCGCTGTAGCAATTCCTTTTCTTCTTCGGAGAGTTGAAGCTTTGTCTGTAGCTTCTTCGCCATGGCAACGTGCCCAGCCATCCAGGTCTCGTCTTCTTCCGCTGCCAGGCTGCCGCCGTGCACCCGGTGCTTGGCCAGCACCTTCCACTGGCGCTCGATAGCTGAGCCTTGATGCGCCAGCCGCAGCCACAGCTCGTAGTCTTCCGCCACCCGCAGGCCTTCGTCGAATGCCCCCGCCGCCACCACCGCCTGCTTGCGTGCCACCACGCAGGACGTGGTCAGCGCGTTGCCCACATCCAGCATGCCCATGAACGTAACCGGGCCTCTCAACTTGGACCGTTCCAGGAAAGTTTGCCCGGCTAGAGGCGAATCTCCGTAAAAGATTGTGTCGGCGCACACCACATCCAGGCCGGGTGTTTTCTCCAGGCAGGCCATCTGTTCGGCTAAGTACTCCGGCAGCCAGGTGTCGTCGCTGTCCAGGAAGGCGAGAAACTCCCCGCGCGCCGTGCCAATTCCGGTGTTGCGCGCCGCGCTCGGTCCTCGATTCGGCTGCTTCACGTAAACGATCCGGTTCATCCACGGTTGCAGGGAGCGCTCCAGAGCCTCCGTGTCCGGCGACCCATCATTGATGATGATTACCTCAAAATCCTTAAACAATTGCGAAAACACAGATTCCAGTGTTTCAGAAATGAAAATAGCGCTGTTGTAAGCGGGTATGATCACGCTCACCTGCGGTGTCCGGGTGTCCTGACCGGCTCTCGGCTCTATTTCAGTGGCTTCGCTGCCCAAACCGTCTCCTTAGTTCCTGGCCGTGCGCGTGGGCTGGCCGCATCGAGCCGCCTGGCTGCGGGTGCCTGCTCGCCCTGAGAGCCCCGCCTGGCCCGCTCTGCTTAGCTTGTCTCGGGAAAATACCCGGGAAAAGTGCAAATCTTTTCACATCCAGCCCTGCTATGTCCGCTTTTCCACTCCAAAAACTGCTTCAAACTCTCACATTATAAAGGGGATGCCAGCCTGTCCATTGGCAGCAAAATTGCCACTCTACTGGCTGCGAAGCCTTTCCCCCCGTTCAGCAGTAGGAGCGGTTGCAACTCAAATACCAAGCCGGGAGCCAACGTGACGCAAGCCAGCAAAAAGGTCGTAATTATCAGCCTCGACGGAGCCACTTTCGACGTTCTAGAGCCCCTCATGCAGCAGGGTCGCATGCCTCATCTGCGCCGCGTGCTGGAGTCAGGGCTCTCCGCCAGGCTGGCTTCCGTGCTGCCTCCGGTGACGCCGCCCGCCTGGACTTCCTTCATGACTGGCAAGCACCCCAGCAAGCACGGCATCTTCGGGTTCATGCATTTCGATCCTAAGCAATACAACTGGACGCCTAACAACTCGCGCTACGTGCAGAGCAAAACCATCTGGCAAATACTGAGCGACAAAGGCAAGGAGGTCATCGTCCTCAACCTGCCCCAAACTTATCCTCCTTACCCGGTCAACGGTGTCATGGTCTCTGGATGGGACTCGGTCTCCTCGGAATTCACTTATCCTCCGGAATTGGGTAAGGAAATCCTGGAGACCATGCCTGATTATTACGACTCCAAGCTTTGGCTCTGCGAACTGATCCCGGCCAAGACTAAAAAGGAATTTGATGAATTTGTGGAGAAGCTGGAGACGGCCGCCCACCGCTCCACGACCTTGGCGCTCCGCCTGCTCGAGACCCGCTCCTGGGATGCCTTCATGATCCATTTCCATCAAACGGACTGGATCCAGCACAAGCTCTGGCCTGAGATCGAGCGCGCCTGCGATCCCAAAAACAACGATGTCCGTGCCGAGCGCGTCCGCCAGGTCTATCAGTGTGTGGATGAGTGCCTGGGCACCATAGTCAAGCACACCTCCGCCTGCGAGCCCATGATCGTGATCCTCTCCGATCATGGCTTTAGCCGCCACCACGGTCACCTGTATCCCAACCATTACCTCAAGGCCTGGGGTTATCTGCACACTGCCGGCGAAAAGCCTCAGCCCAAGGACCCACTCAAATCGGTCAAAGATTTGTTCCGCCAGTCGCGCCTTTCCTCGGTGCGTTATGCCTACCGAGCTGCTGCCAAAGCCAAGCAGGCGATTGCCGGAGAGGAGGCCTCCAATGAATTCAAGGAATACAGCGACAAATACGACTCCTGGATTGACCTCAGCCGGGCCAATTCCCAGAAGCGCGGCCGGGCCATTGACTGGGGGCGCACCCGCGTCGTTGCCGTCGAAACCTATCACTGCGCTTGTTTATTCGTGAATCAGGTGGGCAGAGGACCGCTGGGCTTTGTCCAGTCGGGTCCGGAGTACGACGCCATTGTCTCCGATTTGATCTCCCGCTTCAGCGAAGTCCGCGACCCAAGAACCGGGAAAAAGCTGGTTGCCCGCGCCGCCCGCGGTACCGATATCTACCCCAATGCCGGTCCCAACGTGGTCCTGCCCGACGTTATGCTGGTTCCGGTGGAGGGCTACAACTGTTCCGCGGATATAGTTGATGCTATCCCGGAAGCGGCTCCCGAAGAAGAAGGCATGCATCATCCCAGCGGCGTTCTGGTCATGAGTGGGAAGGGAATTCAGCCCCGCCGCAACGGTTTGCAGCCCACCCTGGTGGATGTAGCCCCCACCATTCTCCACGCCCTGGGCCTGCCTGTACCCATGGATATGGACGGCCGCGTTCTCCAGGAAGTCTTTACCTCCCCTGGCTCGGTGTCTTATGAAGATGTCGACAACTCGGTTGTCGCTTCGCAAATTCCGTACAGTGCCGAGGATGCCGCGGTTATCGAAGAGCGCCTGCGAGGCTTAGGCTATCTGGAATAACTGAAAGCCTCCCGCTTTGCGCTACTTGAATGTCTGGGCAGCACACAACCGGAAGCGGCCTTAACTCTAACCTGTACTCTTGGGACGGTCCGAACCTTGTATGTGGGATGAACTAAAAAGTCTCTTCAAGCACACCACCATCTACGGCGTGGGTGGTTTGCTCGGCAAGATGGCGGGATTTCTTTTGATCCCGTTCTATACCCATTACCTGTCCACCCGTGAGTACGGCACTCTGGAACTGCTCGATCTTTCTCTGTCGCTCACCGGCCTGATTCTCAACGTCGTTGTGGCTGCACCCCTGGTGCGCTTCTTCTACGACCACGAGAACGAAGACGAACGCCGCAAAGTGGTAAGCACCGCCTTGATTGCCGCAGCCGTCGGAGCTTTCGCCATCAGCGCCTGCGGGCTTATCTTCGCCAGCCGCTTCTCCAGCCTGCTGCTGAAAACTCCACAGTTCGCCCTCTACATCCGCGTCATCTCCGGCTCGTTCTTTTTAATGTGTGTCAACAGCGTTGCTTGGAACTATTTGCGTGCCCGCGAGCGCTCCACGCTCATTGTCTCCGTCAACCTGGCCTCGCTGGTGGTCATGCTCTCGCTGAATATTTATTTCATCGCCGGGCTGCACATGGGTGTTCTGGGCGTGCTGTGCAGCGGCCTCATCGGCCATCTCCTGAACACCAGTATTATCGGCACCCAGACCCTGCGCTTTTCTGGGCTGCACTTCGACTTCTCCAAAATGGCTGCCATGGCCAAGTTTGGCGCCCCAATGATTGTTTCCAGCCTGGCGGGCTTCCTCCTCAATTTTTCTGACCGCTTCTTCCTGCAGCATTACCGCACAATTTCCGATGTCGGTGTGTACGCGTTGGGTTACAAGTTTGGCTTTATGCTGAACTTCCTTCTCATCCAGCCTTTTTTCATGATTTGGCCGCCACGCCTCTACGCTCTGTCCAAGCGCGACGACGCCCGTGAAACCGTCTCCCGCGTCGGCACCTACTTTTGCTTGATTTTGACCACGGGAGTGCTCTTCCTGGCCGCCACCATTCACGATGTAATCCGCGTAATCGCTGGTCCGGATTACCAGGCAGCCTACACGATTGTGCCCCTGATCGCCTTGGCCTACTTGTGCCAGGGCATGACCTCCTATTTTCAGGTGCCGCTCTTCCTAACCAAGAAAACACCCTACATCGCTCTCACTGGGGCCGTGGGCGGCGTGTTGAACATCGTTCTCAACTGGACTCTGATTTCCCGCTTTGGAGCCATGGGAGCGGCTTGGGCCACGTTTCTTAGCTTTGCTTTTGTGGCGATCATGTCTTTCGTCGTATCGCAGCAGATCTATCGCGTGCCGTACCAGGTTTTCCGGTTGTGCGCCCCCATTGCCGGTGCCGCCGTCGTGTATGTTCTCTCGGAAATGGTCAGCCTCTCGTCGCCCTTCCTGTCGGCGGCCGTGAAGGCTGCCTTTGTTCCGGCTTTCTTCGTGGCCATGTATCTGTTGGGCTTCTTCGACCAGCGGGAAGTGGATAAATTGCGTTCGCTGGGTCGGAGCTTGCGGCGCTATCGCGTGGGCACTGCCGTAGCTGTGGGAGGCCGTAATGAGCTGTAGCCGTGGCATGGTCATGTTCGCGTGGCAATGCTGCCCGGCAGGGTAGCGGTTGATTGCAGTGTGGGAGAGCTTAATGCCAAGAGACACTAAGACGAGTCTGGCGCTGTGGGAGCGGTATGGCGAGTACCTGCTCATGGCCATGCCGTATTGCGACGAATTGATCGCCGACGCCAAGGGTTGCATGTTGAAGGATGCTGACGGCAACGAATTCCTGGACCTGGCCGCCGGCCAGTTCTGTTCGCTCATCGGCCACAACCACCCCAAGTTGATCGCCAAGCTTACTGACCAGTTGCAGCGCGTGCTGCATATCGGCACTCAGTTTCTCAGCCCAGTGGTGATGGAAGCCGCCGAAAAATTCGCCGACGTCGCTCCCGGCAACCTAAAACGTTCTTTGTTCCTGTCCACTGGCACTGAGGCCAATGAATGTGCCATCAGTATCGCCAAAATGTACACGCGCAAGGCGGGAGTGGTGGGCTTCTCCCGCGGCTACTATGGCCTTTCCTTGACCACCAAGAGCCTATCTCGCATTTTTACCGAGCGCGAACGCCACGGTGATGGCCCGCTCGTGCCCTCAACCTATCAGCTCATTACGCCATACTGCTTCCGCTGCCCCATTTCCTCCCATTATCCGGAATGTGAACTGCGTTGCCTGCAAACCTCGATCGAAAACTCCATCTCCGGCGTCGACAATCTGGCCGCCATCATCGTTGAGCCGGTAGTTTCTGCCGGGGGCATGATCATTCCGCCGCCGGGATATCTCAAGCAACTGAAGGCCTTCGCCCATGAGCATGGCGCTCTGCTCATTATGGACGAAGCACAGACCGGCTTTGGCAGAACGGGGAAGTGGTTTGCCGCCGAGCATCACGAGGTGGAGCCCGATATCCTGGTGGTCTCCAAAAGCGCGGGCGGCGGGTTTCCCGTTTCGGGGCTCATCACCACGGCGGAAATCGCCGATCGCGTCGCCCGGGAAGGTTTCGTCCACCTGGCCAGCCATCAGTCTGATCCGGTTGCAGCCGCCGCAGTAAGTGCTCTCATTGACGTTGTGCGTGAAGAGGGTCTGGTGCAGGCTGCGGATACAAACGGTGCGTACTTCTTCAATTGCCTACGTCAGCTCCAGGATCGGCACCCGCTCGTGGCCGACGTTCGCGGCCAAGGCCTCATGCTGGCCATGGAGCTTGCTGATCCCGGCGGCGCTGAGCCCGCTGGTGCGGAGCTGGCAGTTGCCATGATGGCCCTTTGCCGGGAGAAGGGCGTTCATCTCACCTTCACCTATTTCGAGCCCGTACTGCGGTTCATACCGCCCCTCACCATCAGCAGGGAGCAGATTGACACCGCCATCGCGGTTCTGGATGGGGCGCTCTCTCGGACCGCCCAAAAGGACTACTCCCTCGACGAGCTGCTGCCCCGGAACCGCTTTTCGCGCGCTTTCGCCGACAACCTCGGCGGCAAGCGCACGGTCAAGCGCCTTCTCTCCCGCTTGTATGAAACCAGCCCGCAACACTGGGTGGACAAACTGACTGAGAAGAGCCAGAAGGCCGGCGGAAATCACTGATGCCAACCAGCAGGGTTAGCGTCATCATCCCGGTTTACAACTGCGAGCGCTACATTGGGGATGCCATTCGCAGCGTGCAGGCGCAGACGCATCCGCCGTTTGAAATCATCGTTGTGGACGACGGCTCTACCGACAAAACCGGCGCCGTGGTTCGGGCATGCGGCACGGTGAAGTATCTGCGCCAGGAGAATCGTGGAGAGCCCGCCGCTAGAAACCTTGGCATGGAACACGCCGCGGGTGACTTGATCGCCTTCCTCGATGGCGACGACCTCTGACCCCGGACAAGCTGGCCGTGCAAGTACCGTACTTAGAGGAGCACCCCGGCTATGCCATGGTGTACGGGGATATGACAACCTTTGATCACAGGGGAACGATTGACGAGAGCGTCAAACAACGCTTTCACATTACCTTTCCTGAGGGAAACATATTTTTACCGTTGTTCAAGGAAACCCTTTTCGGTTCCGGGTCTGTAGTTGTCCGCAAAGAATGTTTCCACAAGGTTGGGCCGTTCGACGAGTCATTGCTGGTGGGCAGCGACTACGAGATGTGGCTGCGCATTGCCCGCAACTTCGCGGTTGGCTACGTTGATAGGCCCGTGCTCATGTACCGACAACACTCCAGCATGTCTACACTGAACCTGGGCAGGGCTCTTCAGGATGGCATGCCCTGGGAAGTACTAGTGTTGACAAAAATCCTGGCGCGTTATCCCGCCATTCCTGCGGAGTGCGGGTGGTCAGTTATAAATCAAAGGCTGGCGAAGCCCTATGCCTGCATGGGTCATACATTCCTGCGGGTGCAGGATCACGCCAATGCCCGTCGCATGTTCCGCAAAGCCCTGCGGCACTGGCCTACGAACAAAAGCTACGGACTGTTTTATTTGGCTACTTTTGCCCGTCCGAGCCACTTGGCAGCCGTTCGCAGAATCTATGGAAAGCTCATTCGGCGCGTGTCAGAAGGAAAGCAGCCCGGCGGAAGCTCGCCGGTAATCGCAGCTTAGCCGTCGCGTGTGGCGCTGCAGGCGACGGCTTGGAAAGGAGAGGTCCATTATGAAAGAACAGGCAATCAGTTACTTTCATCTAAAATCTGACCAGTACGCCGAACGCTATTCCGTCCGTGCTCGCGGCGATATGCTCTGGGACCGGCACCAAGCTATTCTGGAAATGTTGGGTTCGGCCGCGCTTCCACCGGGCTCCAACATTGTGGACTTGGGCTGTGGGCCGGGGCTACTGAGCTTGGATTTGGCTCGCCTCGGCTACCGCGGTGTTGGACTCGATGGTGCTGCTGCCATGGTGCGGCGCAGCCAGGCGCAGGCGAAGGCTGCCGGCATTGCTGAACTTTGGCGCTACCAGGTGGGCGACGTGGAAGCCGTTCCTCTGCCCTCGGACACCTTTCACGCCGTCATCTCCGCCGGTGTTATCGAGTATTTGCCCGATGATCAGCGATTGGTTCGCGAAGCTGCCCGGCTCCTCAAGCCCGGCGGCCGCTTCATACTCTGCGTCACTAATAAATACGGCTACACCGTCAGTCTCTACCCGTTGCTGCATCTGGCTAAGAAAATTCCCGGGATGGTGCGAATGGCCTCGGCGATTCGTCGTTTGCTGGTTGGCGGTGAGGGTGGTGCCATGGATTTCGGGTTCTTGCCCCGTAAGCAACGTCCTGCTCAGATTCGCCGGGTCTTGGCGCAGAACGGGTTCCAAATCGAAACCGATCGCTACTTGCAGTTCACACTGCTGCCTTCTCCCTTCTGTGCCTTGTTGTCCAAATTAAAGCTTGGCTTCGAGGCTAACCTCAACACGCTCGACCACACGTGGCTTCGCGGTCTGGGCTCCTGCTACATTCTGAGCTGCCGCAAGCAAGATTGAGAATTCCGGCCGCAACCCGGCAAGCTGTTTTCCATGGTTCTGCCCCTTGGAAAGGGCAAGCACGGGCCAGGTTGTCTGCGGCCCGATGCCGCAGCCTGAGCTTCAGAACTTAGACTACCAGGCGGTCAAGCAGGGAAACGTACGTTTCCTGTGTGGAGCGGTGCGTCCAAGTCATCTATGGTCCGGCAATCGCCGAATCCATCAGTTCCCAAACATTGACATCACTTCCGGTACGGTAACCTTCAAAAATCCACAGCAGGTTATTAATATCATCATGGACCATCGACTTCGATGGCTGGCAAGAACTAGAACAGACAATCGGGGGTCCCGTGGAAGGTGTTGTATTTACCCAGTTCGGTATCGAAACATTCGACCAGGTGTTTTCTGAGGGTGAATAAATATAAAGCAGAGTGTTAAACGAATCGACATACGCTAACACTCCCTTGCAAGTACCGGTTGTGCAATCGCCATAGCGAGCGGCCACTGCCGAGTTATTGTCCCAAGCAGCTAGAGGAAAATATGCATAGGGCGTCGCCGAAGGTGCTGCTCCCGAAAGAAGTGGCAAACTGCATTGAGAGCCGCTGAACTCGCGGTACGTGCTGTTACTTTGCGATGTATCGGACAAGCAGAAATTGTTGTTCGCGGGATTCCACTGTGCGATGCTTGTCCAGTAGATTCCTGCCGACCCGCCAGTGCGTCCGCCAACAATCAGGACTACTTGATCATCGGGATCCCATTCCAGACGCACTCCGTCGCGCATGGCTGCGAAACCGTTGATGGGGTTGGTGGGAGTGCCTGCACATGAGTTCCACTCCCCAAAATTGGGGCTTATCTTGGAAACCGCACTGCAGGTAGGCACCCATTGGCGAGCAAGGTAGGTTCCAGTCGAAGGGTCATTGTTACTGTAACAGGCAGGAACATTGACCGCGGTCGGGCTTAGGCACATAACGTAAGAGGCTGCGCTTGCGCCTTTGAATCCTCCCGTGTTCAACCCGCCATAGTAAAACAGAAGATCATAGCTGCATACTCCGCCTGTCATCGTCCCGCACACATAGATGGCGTCGCCTTCCTGCCCTCCCAGGCCAGATACGGGCAGCGTGCTGGAGTTGTTAAGGTGCTGCCATCCCTGCCTGATGCTTGCTGATGTAGCCTTATCCGGCGTTCCCTGTGCGGGAGCAAAAACATCTTTGTACCAAGTGTAAGGCTGATAGCCTGTTAGTTCGGTGTGGTAACCCACGGGTGACCAGATCCGCCCGCGCGAGGGATCGTAAGTCCCGGATGCGCTGTCCGGGTGGCCGTCTACGCGCTGGTCAATACTTCCCGCGACGGTGTTACCACCATAATTGAAAGTCGGAGAACCGCCATTTGAAATAGAGCAGACGCCGTTGAGTGCGGGTTGCGTGCAGATAACATTGTAGGTGCTGGAGGAATTAAAACGTGCGCCATACAGAACTGAACCGTCGGCAGCAAATGATTTCGGCGTAGCCATATACACCCACGCGGAGTTGGTGCTGGAGCCGACTGGATGCGAGTACGCGGCCAGATATCCCGCTCCTTGCCGCTGTCCACGGCATAGCTGAGTGCCAGGGTTACTAGGGTTGTGTGGACAAGTATTATCCACATTCAGGACAAACTTAGCCGCTCCTGTGGAGTTCTGGCAACTGGCCAAAGGTGTATAGGATAAGGTGGTGCTACTCCACTTATAGGCAGTGCAGCCCGGCGTCGTTGAGTTGCCTGCGTAATCGATCACTTCATCATCAATTACAATGGAACCGGAATTGGGCAAAGAGCCGCTATTAAGTCTGCAGTTAGGATTGCTGCGATAGCTGCTAGAACACACGGTCAGGCTAGAATCCGTAGCAGAAAATATGCTGGGATTTGAACCCCCAGAAGCATGTAAATAGAAGGCACCCCCCAACATGATTTCAGGCGCTAAATACGGCCCTACGGCACCGGAAGCTGTAGAAAATGTCCCCTGCACGATGTTACTGGCGGTTGTTTCACCGGAAGAAGAGAACTCCGTGAAGAGAGGATTAGTATAGAGGAGCGGGTCCCCGCTGATCGCCTGCGACTGAGTAAACACCCAATCGCTGGAAAACGGGCTGCCTACAGGAGTATTGGTCGCAATATCCGGATTGCAGGTGGCGCTCGTGTTGCCGTAGGTGCAAGGCTGCCCATTCACAAGTATGCCATTCTTAACTCCGAAGCTCCCATCGCCCAGCTGAAAACCTTGGAAACCTGACATATATACGAGGCCGGTGTCGTGGGCGAAGAAAGCTCGTGACCAGCCGTTATAATGGCCGACCGTAGTGCTGACTTTGACCGATCCGCCGTTGCTGAACACCTCATACCAGGATTGCGGATTGGCGCCTACCGTCTGTGTCACAGAGGCAGAACTGGCGGCGAAAGTCGTGTCCCCGGAGTAGACAGCGGTAATGGCGCTCCATCCTGTAGCCAGAGCGGCAGTGCTGAGACTGGCGGTTCCGCTGGCCAGCGTGGTCGTTCCCAGAATTACAGTGCCTTCCTCGAAGGTTATGGTCTCTCCGTCCGCTGGCGTGCCTGAGGTCGAACTCACCATTACTGAAAAAGTAACAGATACACCTTGAGGCGATGGATTCAGGCTCGAGGAGAGCACAGTGTGTGTAAGTATCTTCGTTACCTTCTGCGTCACACTCCCGCTGCTGCCAGCAAAACGGGCGTCGCCAGAATAGGCCGCACTCATACCCGTTGATCCTGAGTTCAGAGAAGACGTATTAAAAGTAGCCGTACCACTGCTCATCGGGGCGGTTGCAAGTGTCGTAGTGCCGGCCTTAAAAGTGACGATCTCCCCATCGGGCGGCGGACCAAAGGCCGAACTCACTGCCGCGGTGAACGTTACGATTTGGCCGGCAACGGAGGGATTGGCGGAGGAGAGAACCTTCGTGGTTGTCGCTATCTTCTTAATTATCTCGCTCAGAGTGTTTGAAATGCTGCCCAGGAAGTTAGTGTCTCCGGAATAACTGGCTGTGATCGAGTCTGAGCCGACAGCTAACGTCGAGGTCGTAAAGATAGCGCTGTTGGCGCTTAGGGTGGCCGTATTTAAAACTTTGGTGCCTTGTTTAAATGTTATCGTGCCGGTCGACGCACCCCCGAAAGCCCCTGTCACTGTTGCTGTAAATGTGACACTCTGGCCGATTACCGCCGGATTGAGCGAGGAGGTCAGCGCGACGCTTGTCGTCGCTTTAGTCACTGATTGACTTAGATTGGATGAACTGCTGGAGGCAAAACTCGAGTCACCGCTGTATACGGCAGTGATGGAATGCGTTCCCACTGTCAAGGTGGAAATCGTCAAACTGGCAGTTGTGCCTGTAAGCGTTGCTGTCCCGATAGCAGTGGCGCCGTCTTGAAACGACACCGTGCCCGTCGGCGTTCCAGTGGCTGAGCTGACCGTTGCCGTAAGTGTCAGGGATTGGCCGTAACTTGAGGGATTCGCCGAGGAGGAAATCGTCGTTGTTGTCCCCGCCAATTGACCCACGGCTGGCAGCGCCGCAAGCAATAGCAATAACCATAAGAGCTGGAATGATCGACGTCCCTTAATGGCGGTGTCCCTCCAACGTAGGAAACTAAAACCAGGTGCATTCAGGACGCCGAAGTGGCGTGGTGCGAGGGGCTATTGCACCTGAAGTGTGCAATCAGTCTGCTTCAGAATGTTACGAAATTGTGCCCGATGTTCTAAGTCTGTTACACACCTCAACCACGCTCAAAGCCCCGATGCACGCCGACTATACAGCGCAATTCCTTGCTGTCAAGCATAAATCCCTGCGGAGAACTCTGTTTTTTGCCGTAATTCTTCCTCGTGCTTGCATCACGCGCACACTTTCAGACGGAGGTGTGAGGGAACCTCCGGGACGCCAGGACGTTGCGCCCATGGCGGCTATGAAGGCTTTTGCATAGCTGGGAAGTTGTCGGCCACGGTTGTTGCAAAAAAATGCGTATTGACAATCTGGCTGTCTCTTCACAAAATTGAGCTGCTCAGGTGTTTCCCACGCCTCACCATTTCCCCCAAAGCGTGGGCCCAGTGAATTCAGCAGCCAGGGACTTCTCCCGCCCAGCGAGAATCTTGGGGCTTTTTTTGTAGCGGGGCGAGGCGCAAACGCGTCAATAGCGAGGGCCGCCAACAGGGCACTTTGAGAGCGCGGTGACTTCAACCGAAACAGCAACATTTTAGGCGACGTTTAGCTTAGAGTCTGGAACAATCTCCGATGACAACCAGCCACCCACACTTTTTCGATATCAGGTTATGCCTTGCGCTCGTACTTTTAGCCGCTTTTGCTTCCCCGGCTAACGCCCAAGTCCCGGTCCTCACCGGGACTGTGACGGAGCGGGGCACCAGCGCGCCTCTCGCCGGCGCTGCCATTACTCTGTTCAACGGTCACACCCTCGTCGTCCATGCCGATAGTAGGGGCGTATATAGCATCAGCCAGCAGCAATGGCCTTTTGCGGGCCCTGTCACCGTGCGCGTACTGGCGCGTGGTCATTTCGCCGTTACCTCGCTGGCCAATATTGGCGCTTCCCCTGCGCTTACCCTTAATCAGGATCTGCGGCCCGGGGGCATTCTGCTGCAAGGCGTTGTTCTTGATGCGCACACTCAGCAGCCTGTCGCTCACGCGTTGCTGTGCTACACCGGCCCCGAGGTCTCCAATGCCGTCTGCGCCCCAACCAACGCGGCCGGCCGATACGCTTTCGATAGCTCTCATTTTGACGAATCCGTCGCCAGTGGGCTCACCGGACGCGTTACTGTTAGCGCCAATGACTATGTCGAAAACAGTTTTTCTCTGAACGGCGCCGCCCCCTACCCGCTGACGCAAAATGTCGCGCTCGTTCCCGCCGGCTCGGTGCTTCTGCAGGGCGTTATTACAGACCGTAATTCGAACCTCCCCTTACCCGACACCAGCGTCACTCTCTACAACGGCAATACTCTGACCGTTCACACGGACGCCCAGGGCGCCTTCTCCATTGCTCATCAGCAGTGGCCTTATACCGGTTCGGTGAGCGTCTGGGTTCAGGCGCCACACCACTTCAGCTTCACCACCGTGGTGGACCTAGGTTCGGCCGTGACCCTGAATCCCTCTTTGCTGTCCGCCGGCGTGCTGCAAGGTAGGGTCACCGACGCTGATACCGGTTTGCCCGTCGCGGGCGCGCTCATTACCTACACCGGATCTGCCGCCATTCACCCGGGAGCCGCCATAACCTCCACCACCGATCTTTCCGGCCACTACGCGTTCGATAGTTCGCAGTTTGATGAGTCCGCTGCCGCTTCCGGCATTTCCGGCACCCTCGCCATTTCCTCGCATCGTGGCTATTCGGACTGGCGCGGTTCCGTTGACGCCTCCGTCCTTCCCGCCCGGCAGGATGTCGCCGTGGCGCCCTCCGGCGTTACCACCCGTGTGACTATTGCTGCCCATCCATTCGGCGTGAGCTTCTCGGTTGATGGCTCGACTTATTCTTCTCCCCAGACGTTTAGTTGGGTGCCGGGTAGTCCTCACAATGTCGCCGTTGCCGCTGTGCAAGCCGGATCAACTGGCACCCGTTACGCTTTTTCCCATTGGAGCGCGGGCGGCCCATCCGCGCAGACATTGGTAACTCCCAACCGTCCCGCTTCCTATAGCGCCGTTTTCGATACCCAGTACCTGCTGACCACCACCGTCACCCCCAGCGGCCACGGTTTTATTACTCCTGGAGGGTGGTTCAATTCCGGGACGGATGTCTTCGTGGCTGCCGTTCCGAAGTCCGGCCATCATTTTGTTCGCTTCTCAGGTTCGCTCAGCGGCAGTGCTAATCCTCAGCACCTGCTCCTCACCGCGCCTAGCAGCGTTACGGCCGCACTCGCCACCGGCACGGTGGCCACCAGCACCACCTTGAGCTCCTCTCCCAATCCTTCCCTGTACGGGCAGTCGGTCACTTTTACCGCTACTGTCACTGGTTCGGGCGGCACACCCACTGGCACCGCCACGTTCCAGCAGGGATCCACCATCCTTGGCACCGCGTCTTTGAATGGCGGAGTCGCTACTTTTACTACATCGACTCTCGCCCTGGGGGGCTTGAACTACACTGCTGTGTATAGCGGCGATCCCACCTTTGCTGCCAGCACGTCATCCGCTATCACCCAAACGGTTACGAAGGCGCCGACCAGTACCGCTCTTACCTCGTCGTTGAATCCCTCTCCCATCGGCACGGTGGTGAGCTTCAGCGCCCAGGTGAGCTCTTCGACGGGCGCGCTTGCCAGCGGCACGGTGACCTTCAAGGACGGGGCGACCACCCTGGGCAGCGGGACGCTGGACTCCAGCGGCGTGGCCAGTTTCTCCACCAATGCGCTGGCCGGCGGCCTGCACTCCATCACCGCGGTTTATGGGGGCAATGCCAACCTGCAGGCCAGCACCTCGGTGCCGCTGGGGGAGAGCATCACCATCCCGGGCGGGATCGCCTTTGAATCGGTGGCCCATGCCAGCGTGGCGCAAAGCGGCACCAAGCTGGTGCAGACGGCGACTACGGCCATCACCATCAATCCCGGCGACACGGTCATCGTGGCGGTCGCCGCCTCCGGGTACAGCTTTCCCACGGTGAGCTCGGTGGTGGACAGCGGGGGCAATGGAGGCTACGTGCATCTGGCCACCCAGGTCTACTACGACATGGCACAGGTGTTCCTCTGGGGGGCGACCAACGTCAGCAATGCGGCCAGCAGCGTGACCGTGACCATGAGCAACCCCATGGCCAGCGTGGTAGTGGACGTGGCCACCTACAGCGGAGTGACCGCCTTCGGCAATGTGGCCACGGCTAAAGGGCTGACCTACAGGCCCAACCTCACGGTGGCCACCCAGGATGCGAACAACGTTGTCGTCATGGGCGTGGCCCAGTTGACGAACGGCATCACCACCTACACTCCCAACGTGGGCGGATTGCGGGACTGGGGCAACGTGATCTCGCCGCTCGACATCGGCTTCGCCTTGAATGACAACAGTTCGCCCACCGCCGGCCCGGTCCTCAACGAAGTCACCAGTTCCGGCGGCGGCAACTGGGCCGCGGCCGCGGTTGAACTCAGAAGCGCTCCTGGTGCTGTTACGCTCGCCAACACCACCACAGCCTTAGTCTCCTCGCTCAACCCGTCCAGCTTCGGCCAGAAGGTGATGTTCACTGCTACAGTCACCGGCCCTGGCGGGACGCCATCGGGTACGGTTACGTTTAAAGACGGCGCCACCGCTCTTGGCACCGCCACGCTCAGCGGTGGAAGCGCCGCCCTGAACACCGCCTCGTTGGCGGTCGGTTCTCACGGCATCACGGCG
>Ga0134126_10002164_pt1 | contig 24854 bp, 23 predicted proteins | sample KB31752_FD_96881 | JGI IMG/M metagenome (GOLD analysis project Ga0134126, IMG submission 96881) | Terrestrial soil microbial communities with excess Nitrogen fertilizer from Kellogg Biological Station, Michigan, USA - KB3-175-2 | ecosystem: Environmental > Terrestrial > Soil > Unclassified ... | reverse complement strand
TTCATCAGCCAACACCCTCACCTGTTCTAAAAACTCTTTCCGCACATGGTTGTCTCCGCCTTCCGATTGTATCGGCTCGATGATGATGGCGCATACATCGTCCTTATTTTCCTCAAAGGCCTTTTTTATCTGGGCAATTGATAAAGCTTCCCTGCGCAGCAAATCCTCGTGGTTGGCATCGCTGTAAGGAAAATTTATTTGCGGGAGCGACACCCGCGGCCAGTTGAATTTGGCAAACCATTTTGTTTTAACCGGCTGCGTATTGGTAAGGCTCAACGTATAGCCCGACCGGCCGTGAAAAGCATGTTCAAAGTGGAGCACTTTAAAGCCCGTCTCTTTAGTATAGCCTTTGGCGAAGTTCTTCTGCACCTTCCAGTCCATTGCCGTTTTCAGCGCGTTCTCAATGGCCAGCGAGCCGCCTGCTATAAAAAAAGCATGCGGAAGGTATTCCGGTATGCCAATGCGGTCGAAAGTCTCGACGAACTGCGCATATTGCGCCGTGTATATATCGGAGTTAGAGGGATTGGTCAGAGCCGCCAGCAGCAGGTTCTTTTTAAACTCCTCGTCGTTTACCATTTTGGGATGATTATAGCCCAGGGGAACGGATGCAAAGCAGGTAAAGAAGTCGAGCAGGGTGCGATTATGCTTGGCATCGTAAATGTAAACGCCCTTACTTTTTTCCATGTCAAAGGTCAGGTCGAAGCCGTCGGCTAATATATGCTTCTGTAAAGAAGCCTGGACGTCATTGGGGGAAACAAGCAGGTTATACATAACGAATTGGTTTGTTCAAATTTACGAAAAACCCTCAAAAAACAAAAATTAAGCGGTTTTTGAACCGATACGCGAAAAAGTAACTTTAAATTGTTTAAAGTTGGTTTTTGGACTAATCCCCAAATTGGTCTTAATATATTTTTGGCGAATTATCAAATTGTGCGATGAAAAATGCCTACTTTTCTGCTTGAAAGCTGATCATTTCGCTAAGAAATTATGAAATATTTTTTGTCTGTCTTTTTATTTTTCCTACTACATCAAGCTTTTGGACAAAATGTAGATTCCGTTTCGAAAATTATTCTGATTTACGGAAAATCTCATAATTCATGGGGTGATCCGGGCATTTATGGAAAAAGCGAGCGAATTGAAATTCAACCAATAAATAAAAGGTCGTTTAAAATCACAAAACATGTCGCATTTACTTCAACTGCGGGCAATGATGGAAATACATTTAGCACTGATTCAACGATAATCGGCACCGGGCCTTATCCTTTAATTTCCAAAGCGAAGATCAAAGACCTACTCTTTGAACTAAATAATAACAAGGATAATTTCAACGCAGGGTTTATCATTCGATATTTAAAAAAGCCTCAAAAAAGAATTATTGATAGTATATCAAATAGTCAGGGCGACAGCTTGTTTTTTGACAAAGACTTTTTAAGTGAAAGGAGATCAGGGTTAAAAAAAATAAGATCTTTTAACAAATTAGACTCTTTTCTTTATAATAAAAAACCCGATCCAAAAATGCATTTGGTTGTGACAGATGGCGCTAATCATTTGAAGATATTAATTATTGGCAGGGGGATGACAGAATATACCAGTGAGTTATATAATTTGTTTGGCCAGCCATTTTTTAAAGAAGCTGAAAAAAACTCAATGGCTAATGAAACCGGTGTGGTAAATCTCAAGATAAATACAGCAATTTTTGCTATGCTGCCAAAGTCGTCCTTTTTGAGGCAAAATATTGATTTGAATAGGATAACACAAGATTATTTGAGCTGGTACCTAGAAAAAGATTTGTGGAGGAAATGAATAAAGTTTGCCATTTAAATGCTATTTAAGTCTTTATGAAAATCATCACCTGGAACTGCAACATGGCCTTCCGTAAAAAGGCTGAAGCGATTGTTGCCCTTAAGCCGGATATCAGCGTAAGGGCGCGGTAGGAAGATAAATTTTAAATAAAATCTAAATATCCCTGTCCGATTCCTTTCGGGCTTTCTTTAAATACTTTTGAAGTTTTTTGCCTTCCTCTTCAGTTAATGTTCCGGCAAAGTCAGAAGCTTTGTTCTCCTGTCCTGGGTTTTCTATTTTTAAGTTTCCCAGCACCTCCAATATCGCCTGTGCTTTTAGCAAACACTCTTCGTATTCCTTTTCCGCATCTGCATGAAAGGTAATGGCGCTTCCTGCCTGGAACGACAGGTATCTATCTTTTTGGCTATACAGCAGGGTACGTATCACCACATTGAAATCAAAATCGCCATCCGGGCTAAAATAACCGATGGCGCCCGAGTAAACCCCTCTTTTGCTGCTCTCAAACTGCTCCATTAACTGCATCGCGCTGATTTTTGGCGCGCCGGTCATGCTGCCCATCGGGAAAGTGTTTTTTATGGCCTGCACTGCCGATAAGCCTTCCTCCAATTCGCATACAACGGTTGAGATCATTTGGTGGACTTGTTTAAAACTATAAATGCCAAACAGCTCTTGTGTCTTAACCGTTCCCTGTTTTGCCGAACGCGTGAGATCGTTACGCACAAGGTCGACTATCATTACATTCTCCTGCAGTTCCTTTTCGTGGGTTTGCAATTGTTGTTTAATGTATTCATCTTCTGCCTTGGTTTCGCCGCGCCGGGCAGTTCCTTTTATGGGCTGCGAAATCAGCTTGCGGCCGCGCTTCGCCAGGAAACGTTCGGGCGAGGCGCAAAGGATGTACTTGTCCTTTAATTTAAAGTAAGCTGAAAAAGGATTCGGTGAGACTTTATTCAGTTTTAAAAAAATAGCCAGGGGATCGATTTCGGCATCTTCAGCAAAAAATTCCTGGCAAAAATTGGTTACGTAAATGTCACCGCGGTTTATATGCTCCTTTATCCCGGCAACAGCATCTAAATAAGCCTGTTTACTTACACGGGTTTGAATGTTTATTACCGGCAACTCAGCTTCAGCATGAATGATTTGTTTTCCAATACTTTCAAAAACTTGCTGCGGGTCATCTGCAATTATTTCTATTTCGTTTCCCCTGATGATAATAATATACAAGGGGACAACAAAATAAAGTCCCGGGAAATTAAGATGGTCGGCATTTGAGGATGTTAAATGCTCGATCTCATTTTTAAGGTCGTAACCAAAAAAACCCGCTACCCAACCGGAATGCTCTTCGCGAAACTGTTCCAGTTGCTTAAACGCGGTTCCTGGCTGCGCAATAACTTCGTCTTTTACGCCGACAGCTAAAAGCGCATCAAATTTTGAGTACCTGTCCTCGAATTTATTTGAGTCGAGAAAGCAAAAAACATCCAGGGATGATGCCCATTGCAGAGCTTTAATTTTAAATGTTTGAGGATCGTTTATTGATATGACCACGATGTAAAAACGCAAAGACGCGATGGACTGGGTCTTTACAAAAATTAATTTAATATCAATGTCTGCACCCTGTCCGGCCCGACTGACAGGTATTTCACAGGCACGCCCAATTCTTCTTCCAAAAAGGCAATGTATGAATTCAATTTAGCCGGTATCTGCGAAATTTCAGTAATGCCGGTCAAGTCCTCCTTCCAGCCGTCAATTTCCTTTAAAACAGGCATTGCGTCGACTGAACAAATATCATAGGGCATGTAATCTATTGTTTCGCCCATATATCTATAGTGGGTACATGCATATATTTTATCAAAACCACTTAATATATCGGCCTTGGTCATTACCAACTGGGTTACGCCATTAAGCATTATGGCATACTTTAATGCTGGCAGGTCAATCCAGCCGGTGCGGCGCGGCCTGCCTGTAGTGGCGCCAAACTCGTGGCCTATGCGGCGCAGTTCCTCACCTGTTTCGTTATTTAATTCAGTCGGAAAAGGCCCCCCGCCAACACGGGTGCAATAAGCTTTAAAAATGCCTATTACTTCGCCTATTTTATTGGGGGCAACGCCTAAGCCGGTGCAAGCGCCTGCCGTTGTGGTGTTTGACGAGGTTACAAAAGGATAAGAGCCAAAATCAATATCCAGCATGGTGCCCTGGGCGCCTTCAGCCAGAACTTTTCTGCCTTTTCTCAGGTATTTGTTCACCACATGTTCCGAGTCGACCAGCGGAAATTGGTTGATTAGTTCAACGGCTTCAAAAAATGCTTTTTCGCGGTCCGAAAAATCAGCAACCTCGCCATATAACGACTGCAGCATCGAGACGTGTTTGTCAATAAGTTTCTGGTAACGCCCTTTAAAATCAGGCAGGGTAATGTCGCCGATACGCAAGCCGTTACGGCCGGTTTTATCCATGTAGGTCGGGCCAATTCCTTTTAAGGTTGAGCCTATTTTACCCTCGCCCATTTTCTTCTCCGAAGCGGCATCAAGCAACTGGTGGGTAGGCAATATCAAGTGCGCCCTTTTGGCTATCATGAGGTTCTTTTTAGCCAAAAGATCGTGCCCGGCATCTTTCAGTTTGTCTATTTCCCGTTTAAAGGTAATGGGGTCAATCACCACGCCGTTGCCAATCAGGTTCATGGTGTTATCGAAAAATATGCCCGAAGGTATCGTGTTGAGCACAAATTTTTTACCGTCAAACTCAAGGGTATGGCCGGCATTCGGGCCGCCCTGGAAACGCGCAATCAGGTCGTAACCCGCGCTCAGTACGTCAACAATTTTTCCTTTACCTTCGTCGCCCCACTGGAGGCCTAATAATACGTCAACAGCCATTAATTTTTATTTTCTTTTTATAGGATTGTGTGTTTTGATTTGTTTATGGAACAGCATTCTTAAAACCTGTTCAAATATCATAAAATTTATGAGGTACCCTGGAAATCTGGAGCAAAGCTAGGATATTCGAAGTCTTCAGGGCAATCTTTAAATTCGGGGGACGCTCTGAATTGACCCTCTTTATAGTATTTAAAGTCCGTGGTTTTTAGTTTAAAAATAAGGCAGCAAAAGTTAACTTCTTTAGGACCAAAGCATTTTGTATTAATTATTTCTTTTCGGATTCTTTTATCGCCATAATAATCTCTAACCGCTATGATGTCCTCACGGCTGCCCCTGTAAATAACTCTTTCAAGTATATTTAACATACCATTCTTATAATCAATTTCTTCCAAATCAACATTCATGAATGCCTGCTTGCTTAAAACCGGTTTATCCATTTTTTTAAACTTTTCTTTCGCAATACCCTGCGCGCAGTTTTTCGCAATTGCCGTAAAGGTTTAATGAATGGTGCTTTATTTCAAATTTCAGTAAACCGCCCATCATGCTTTGTATCTGCTGTATGCGCGGATCGCAAAACTCAACTACTTTGCCGCAATCAATGCAGATGATATGGTCGTGTTGTTTGTAGCCGTATGATTTTTCGAACTGGGCCATGTTTTTACCAAACTGGTGCTTGGTAACCAGGTCGCATGATACCAGCAATTCCAATGTATTGTAAACAGTGGCGCGGCTAACGCGGTATTTTTTGTTTTTCATGTGGATATACAGCGATTCCACATCGAAATGGTCTGTGCGGGAGTAGATTTCTTCGAGTATTGCAAAACGCTCGGGGGTCTTCCTGAGGCTTTTATTTTCGAGATAGGCCTCGAAAATTTTTTTAACCATTGCTATGGTTTCCTGTTGAGGCATGATTTTTTATTAACAGGGCAAAGTTATGAATAATTAGTTTAGGGTTGATTAAGTTTATTGAGTTGATTAAGTTGAAAAGCAACTACGCACTTAATCAACCATTCACCTAATCAACCAATTAAGACGCTTTTTCAATTACCGAATCAAAACGGTTGACGCCGGTTACGCCTTTTACAGTCTTTAGCTTTCTGATCAGGTTGTCGAGGTGCTAGGTATCGTTTACGTACACCATTATGGAGCCTTCGAATATCCCATTGTCGCTATCAACAGTAATCGAGCGCATATTTACCTTAAAATCGTTGGATATTACTGTTGTAAGTTTGTTGATCAGCCCGACGTCATCGATACCAGTAATTCGTAACCCGGTTAAAAATGCCAGCTCCTGCTGATTGGTCCACCTGGCTTTTACAATACGGTAACCATAGTTGGCCATCAATTTTGCCGCATTGGGGCAATTGGTGCGGTGTATTTTTATGCCATCGCTCACGGTAATAAAACCAAATACATCATCGCCGGGGATGGGGTTGCAGCAATTGGCCAGCTTGTAGTCAATTTTTTGCATATCCTCACCAATCAGCAGCATATCGGTGTCTTTAGCCTTTAAGTTGCGCATCAGGCTTTGCACCTGCTCGGCTTCCATCTTATCCTGCGGCTTATTTTCAATCACTTTTTCCGACGCCTGGTAATCCTTCAGGTCCTTCATGTCGATAATACCCTGGGCGACATTAAAGAAAAGGTCCTGGGTTGAGGGCAGCTTAAAGTAATAACTCAGCTTGTGTATGTTTTCGGAATTATAAGTGATCTTCAGCGATTTCATTTTTCGCTCCAATATCTCCTTGCCATCCTCCGCAATTTTGCGTTTTTCCTCTTTTAAGGCCGACTTTATCTTTGCTTTTGCTTTGGCGGTAACAACAATATTCAGCCAGTCTTCTTTAGGCGTCTGCTTGCTTGAGGTAATAATTTCCACCTGGTCGCCATTTTGGAGCTTATGGTTCAGCGGCACCAGCTTATGGTTAACCTTTGCGCCTATACAGCTTGCGCCTACATCAGTATGGATTTCAAACGCAAAATCAAGCGCCGTGGCGTTAAGCGGCAGCTGGATCAGGGCACCCTTGGGCGTGAAAATAAATATCTCGTCAGAGAAGAGGTTCATTTTAAAATCGTCGAGGAAATCAAGCGCATTCAGATCAGGGTTTTTTAGCATATCCCGTACCTTTTGCACCCACAAGTCCAATCCGCTATCAGCTGACGATTCCTTATATTTCCAATGCGCGGCAAAGCCTTTCTCGGCAATTTCGTTCATTCTTTTGGTGCGTATCTGCACTTCGACCCATTGTCCGCGCGAGGTCATAACGGTAGTGTGCAATGATTCGTAACCATTTGCTTTAGGCGACGATATCCAGTCGCGCAGCCTGTCGGGGTTGGGGCGATACAGGTCAGTTACGATGGAGTATGCTTTCCAGCAATCGGCTTTTTCGTTTTCAGGCGCGCTGTCCAATATGATCCTGATGGCAAAAAGATCATAAACTTCCTCAAAAGGAACAGCCTTCTTCTTCATTTTATTCCAGATGGAATGTATTGATTTCGGACGGCCAAATATATCGGCGGTGAGGCCCTGGCCCTCAAGCACTTTTTTTACCGGATCGATAAAATCCCTTATGAACTTTTCCCTTTCGGTTTTCTTTTCATTCAGCTTGTTTTTTATGAACTGGTAAGTTTCCCTTTCCATGTACTTCATCGAAAGGTCTTCCAGTTCGGATTTTATTGCATATAAACCCAAACGGTGGGCAAGAGGGGCGTATAAGTAAACAGTTTCCGACGAAAGTTTAAGCTGCTTATCGCGCGGCATATACTCCATTGTGCGCATATTGTGTAGCCGATCGGCCAGCTTGATCAATATCACCCTTACATCATCGGCAAGGGTAAGCAGCATTTTCCGGAAGTTTTCGGCCTGTAAAGAACTGTTCGTATCAAAAACGCCCGAAATTTTTGTTAAGCCATCGATAATCATGGCTACTTTCTTGCCAAAATCGCGTTCGATATCCTCCAGGGAGACGTTGGTGTCCTCAACAACATCATGCAGCAGGGCGCAAACTATGGAGGTGGGCCCAAGGCCAATTTCCTCGGCGGCAATCTGGGCAACAGCTATCGGATGATAAATATAGGGCTCGCCTGATTTGCGGCGCATGTCTTTATGGCTTTCGAGCGCCATATCGAATGCTTTGCGTATCATTTTCTTGTCGCCTTTTTGCAGGGTTGATTTACAGGCACGCAGCAAGGCACGGTATCTTTTTAATATCTCATTTTTCTCTGCTTCCAGGTCAATCACCAGTTCTTTCATTTCTGAGTATTATTATCATAAATATCATAAACTTGCAATAAAAATTATAATTGCAGGTTATAATCAAATACCAAAAAAATTGCGTTAATTTTGTATCACGTAAAATTATGAAATTTATTGGCTTTTTATTGTTGTTTTGTTGTGTGTTGGGAACGTTAAAAGCTCAGCCCCTAAAGCCCGCCCCTAAACCTGCTCCTTTACAATTGGGCAAAAATGATACCATCAAAACTTATTTAACTATTGACAGTGGCCAGATGCTGCCATGGATAGTGTTGCCGGACGTTAAGATCACCGATATCCGCATTTTTAAGAGCCAGGCCGACCTTGCTAATTACAACCGCTTAAGATATAACGTGCTGAAAGTGTTGCCCTACGCGCATTTTGCCGGAAAAAGATACCGCCAATTGCAGCGCGACCTGGCGCTAACCGGCGACAAGCACAGGCAAAAGGAATTAATAAATGGTTGCGAAGCAGAGATAAAAGATCTATTTAATAAAGAGATTAAAAATCTGACAATTAGTCAGGGTGAGGTTTTAATAAAGCTGATTGACCGCGAGACGGGGAACACCAGCTATGCGATGGTTAAAGATTTAAAAGGCGGGTTTCATGCGTTTTTATACCAATCGGTAGCAAGGATATTTGGCCATGATTTGAAAGAAACCTATAACCCTGACGAGCAAAAAGATATCGAAGCTATATTACTGCAAGCCGGGTATAGCTCTTCTAACGACTAATAATGATTGATAACAGCGTTTACCGCTTTAGTGTTCAAAAACTAAACGGTGAGGAAATCAGCCTGGCTGAATATAAAAATAAAGTTCTTCTAATCGTAAACACTGCCTCTCAATGCGGTTTTACCCCTCAACTAAAAGAATTAACCGAGTTAAAAAAAATATTTGAGGGAAAGGATTTTGAGATCCTTGCATTTCCCTCAAATGATTTTGGCGGTCAAGAGCCATTGGAAGGCAAAGAGTTAGCCTCGTTTTGCGAAATTCAAAGTGTGAACTATCCTGTATTTGAAAAGATAAGGGTACGCGGGCCTTATGCGCATCCATTATATAAATTTTTTGCCGATAAAAAAGAGAATGGAAAACTTCACTCGATTCCGAGGTGGAATTTTCATAAATTTTTAATTAGCAGATCGGGTTTAGTAACGGATTTTTTTTACCCGTTTACAAAACCGATGTCTTCAAAAATAAGGAAGAAAATAAACCGTTTATTAGCGGCCGCTCAATAATCACAATTGCTTATGCTTAAGTTAGACGTATTAGTTTTATCGGTTCATCCTGACGACGCTGAGCTCGGCTGTGCCGGCACGATATTGAAACACATTGCCGAGGGCAGGAAAGTTGGCATAGTCGACCTTACCCGCGGCGAATTAGGCACGAGAGGATCTGCCGGGATCAGGGAGCAGGAAGCTGCGGCCGCCTCAAATATCCTGGGATTGACGGTAAGAGAAAACCTCGGCTTGCCTGATGGCTTTTTTCAAAATACCAAAGAGTATCAGCTCAAAGTTATTGAGGCGATACGCAAATATCAGCCCGAAATCGTAATCACCAATGCCTTCCACGACCGGCACCCCGATCATGGCCGGGCCAGCGAGCTGGTAGAGGCCTCGGCATTTTTATCCGGCCTGCGGAAGGTAGAAACCTATGATAACAATGAATTACAGAAAGAATGGCGCCCGCGCCTGGTATTACATTTTATACAGGACAATTACATAAAACCGGATATACTTATCGACGTGACCGCCCACTGGGACAAAAAGGTTGAAAGCATCAACGCTTACCGGTCTCAGTTCCATAATCCCGAATGGCTTGATGAGCCGCAAACCTATATCTCATCTCCCGAGTTTATAAAGGTAATAGAAGCCCGCGCACGTGAGTTTGGAAAAAGCATCCATGTTAAATACGCGGAGGGGTTTACTTCGAAGAAGATTTTGGGCGCGGACAGCCTTTTTGATCTGCTGTAGGCTGGCGGTTCCGCAACGACCGGGGTCTTATTGTCCAAAATTTGTATTCTACAAGCCCAACCACGATAATCAACCAATTTCATTAAGTTTGCAGCTAAAGCAAGCGCCTTGAGTTTTTACCTTACATATTTAATAATTGCCATAGGGCTTTTTAGCTTCTCGGCGCTTTTTGCGCTGTTTGGCGTATATGCTGAGCGCAAGGTATCTGCTTTTATACAGGACCGGCTTGGCCCTACCGAAACGGGCAAATTCGGTTCGCTGCAAACCTTTGCAGATATTTTGAAAATGCTGCAGAAAGAATTGATCACGCCATCGGCAGCAGATAAATTGTTATTTATAATGGCCCCTGCGATTATTTTTATAGCGGTTTATCTTGGCTTTGCCGCCCTGCCCTGGGCGCCGGGCCTGGCGCCTGCAAAGCTGAATTTAGGGCTGTATTATATTTTTGCGATTATATCCGTCGAAACACTTGGCATATTAATGGCCGGCTGGGGCTCAAATAATAAATACTCCATGTTAGGGGCAATGCGCTCAGCCGCGCAGATCATTTCATATGAAATCCCGGCCGGCTTTGCGCTGATATCGGTAGTAATGATCGCCCAGACATTAAACCTGCAGGACATAGCTTCGCAACAAGGAATTTTATCGCCGGGCAAAACCATGTTTTCAGGCTTTTGGGATGTATCTTCCATAGGCGGCCTTTTTGCCTGGAATATTTTCAGGGCGCCGCATCTGCTGGTTGCATTTGTTATCTACTTTATAGCATCCCTGGCCGAAAGTAACCGGGCGCCGTTTGATATACCCGAAGCGGAATCAGAATTAGTAGCAGGCTTCCACACCGAATATACCGGCCTGAGATTTGCGTTGGTTTTTTTGGCGGAATATTCGCTGATGTTCATGGTATCGATGGTAGGCGTAATACTGTTTTTGGGCGCATGGAATACGCCGCTGCCAAATATGGGTGTGGTACAATTAGCAACCTGGACAACCGGCGCCGCCTGGGGCATTTTATGGATAATTATTAAAACACTTGCCCTGGTAGGCGTACAAATGTGGATCAGGTGGACATTGCCGAGGTTCAGGGTTGACCAGTTAATGGCCCTGGGTTGGAAAGTATTAACGCCCCTGGCATTTGTTTGCATGCTAATATCGGGAATATGGAGGCTCTGGCTTATGTAATTTTGGTCATTTGTCATTAGTCATTGGTCATTGTAAAGCAGCAATAACCAATAACTAATCCGAGCGACCATGACTAATTCGAATGACCAATGACTAATGACCAATGACTAACACAATATCATCAGTATTAAAAGGATTATCCATTACCTTCAGGCATCTTTTTTCTTCGCACAAAAAAAGAGAGATTTTGCCTGCGAGCGATGATAATTACTTTAAACGGATGGAAGGTACCAATACTATACAATACCCGCATCAGCAGTTGCCGGTACCTGAAGTGGGCCGTTACCAGCTGGATGTGGAAATGGATGATTGCATTGTATGCGACCTGTGCGCTAAAGTTTGCCCCGTTGATTGTATAGACATTGAAGCCATAAAAGCGACTGAAGCCATTGGCCAAACATCCGATGGCACAACAAAAAGATTGTATGCAGCCAAATTTGATATTGATATGGCTAAATGCATGTACTGCGGGCTGTGTACCATAGTTTGCCCCACTGAATGCATTGTAATGACCAACCAATATGACAGAAGTGTTGTTGATATTAAAGACCTAACTTACCAATTCTCGGACATGACACCGGAAGATGCCGCGCAGAAAAGGCGTGAATTTGAACAGCAGCAGGCAGAACGGCAGGCGGCAAAATTAGCGGCCATGCAAAAAAAGGAGGACGGGGAATGAGCCTGGTGCAGATAATGTTTTATGTAATGAGCTTTGTTATGCTGGCCTCGGCTTTGTTTGTCGCTTTCACTAAAAACCTGGTGCGCTCAATATTTATGTTTTTTATTACCCTGTTTGCACTGGCGGGTTTATATGTGCTGGCATTGGCCGATTTTGTCGCCATCACTCAAATTGTAATTTATGTGGGTGGTATTTTGGTGCTTATCCTCTTTGCCTTTATGCTATCAGGCAAAGAAACGCTGAATACCATCATGCAGCAGCGCAAACAATTTATCAGCCTTAAAAACGTGCCGGCCTTTTTATTTTCAGCCTTGTTTTTAATCGTGCTGATTAATATGATAGCCAAAGTTGATGCCAATAACCTGTATTGGATAAAAAAATCGGTGGCCATGAAAAACAACATTCAACCGGATGCGGCAATGACAGAGAACATCGGCGTTAACCTGATGACAAATTATTTGCTGCCGTTTGAGGCGGTTTCTATCCTGCTGATGATAGCCCTGATAGGCGCTGCCCATTTATCACGAAAGGAGGACAGCCAATGATCTCGTTAACTGATTTTTTGGTGGTAAGCGCGGCCCTATTTTGTATAGGCTTGTACATGATCATATCAAAACACAACGCTATACAAATACTGATAGGCATTGAGCTGATGCTGAATGCCGCCATTTTAAACCTGGTAGCATTTGGCAAATTCGATCGCTTTAACAACGGCGGGCAAATGTTTGCCTTGTTTGCCATTGTGCTGGCGGCGGCTACGACGGCTGTGGCATTAGCTATTATATTAAATGTATATAAGCAATATAAGACTATTGACCCGGGGAAGGTGGATAGATTGAAGGATTGATAAATACGTTCCAAGGCGCGATCAATTATGCCTTTGCATTGTTGCCTGTTAAATGAAATATGGAATTATGAAGCTGTTGACTTTTGTATTTTTCCTGTTTAGTACTTATAACCTGTCGGCACAAAGTGTTTCACCGAACAACGGTGATACGACATTTAAGGCTAACCGAACTAAGATCAGTGCAGAGCGGCTAAAAAGGTCTCTCAATTTATCGGGCGGTCGATCACCTTTGTATGTTTTAAACGATAAGCTGCTTGATGACACGCTTGTCGATAGGATTTTGGGAAATGTTGATGCAGCCGATATTTTGGAAATCAAAGTTTTAAAAGATTCATTGGCGCCAAACGTTTATACCCAGCGGCCACCAAGCCCTATAGTCTTGGTGACGACGATTGCATACGCTCAAAAGGAGTATCAAAAAAAGCTATATACTTTTTCAAAGAAATATAAAGATTATCTTGAAGCTCATCAAAATAAAGACAAAGATATACTTTACGTTTTGGACGGTGTACTCTTGAACGCCACTCCAATGACAGCGAAAGAAAATGAGGACATGACCAAAAAGTTGTACGAAATACCTGCTAAACGCATAAAAAAAGTCCGTTACTCCGATAATTTCCTGGAAGGCATGAAAAACGGGGCCACTATATTTATTACAACCAGACATTGACATTGAAAGATTTTTTACAAGCCATCGACACCCTCACCATCCGTTTCACGCTCATAGCAGTGTTATTGCCCTTGCTTGCCTTTATAATTAATATTTCCCTTCCAAAAAAATACGGTAAAGTTTCAGGCTGGCTGTCAACTATAGCCATCCTGGTAAGCTGCATTCTGTCGGCTTTTGTGTTTGCACGAATATGGAACGGCCACCAGGTGCACCAGCGCCGGCTTTGGTTTGTTATCGGGGGCGGGCGTATATACGCCGGTATTTTATTAAATAACCTTTCGGCGCTAATGCTGCTGCTGGTTAATCTGGTGTCGCTGCCGGTTCACATCTATTCCACGGCCTACATGAAGGACGACGAAAATTACGGCCGCTACTTCGCTTACCTTAGCTTTTTTTGTTTCAGCATGCTGGCTTTGGTGGTGGCTGATAACCTTATCCTGTTTTATATTTTTTGGGAACTGGTTGGTTTTTCGTCGTACATGCTTATCGGCTTTTGGTTTACCCGCGACAAAGCGGTCATTGCTAATAAAAAGGCCTTTATCATGAACCGGATAGGCGATATCGGCTTGCTAACCGCCATTATCATTTTGTCATCGCTATGCCGCAGCTTTGATATTTCGCAGATATTCTCAGCCACAGGCGAGATCCCGCAGGCGGTTGTGAGAGACGGGTTTTGGCTGGCGCCTTACGGCGTTATGCCGGCGATGTGGCAATACGTAGCATGCGGGGGCATATTTTTAGCTGTAGCGGCAAAGTCGGCGCAGTTTCCGCTGCATACCTGGCTGCCCGATGCCATGGAAGGGCCAACTTCCATTTCGGCGCTTATACACGCAGCAACCATGGTAGCGGCAGGCGTATTTTTATTAGCAAGGGTCTACCCCTTGTTCACCGATACAGAACTTACCATTCTTGCAGCAATTGGTTGCTTTACGGCCTTTATGGGCGCAACTATCGCGATAACGCAAAACGATATCAAGCGCATATTAGCTTTCTCCACCATATCGCAGCTCGGTTTTATGATCATGGCTATGGGCATAGGGGCGTATGCTTCGTCGTTGTTCCACCTGGCAACGCACGCATTTTTTAAATGCCTTTTGTTTTTGGTCGCAGGTATAGTGATCCATCAAATGGTACACATAAGAGACGATAATCAGCCCGACATTGACCCCCAAAACATCCAGCACATGGGTGGCTTGCGCAAAAAGCTGCCGTTTACATTTGTTGCGGCACTAGTTGGCGGCCTGGCATTAATCGGCCTGCCCTTAACATCAGGCTACCTGTCGAAAGATGGTATTTTAATACAAGCATTTGAATGGACAGACGGCAGGGCCGGGATACTTAAATTGATACCCATATTTGCCTTGCTTACCACATGGCTAACGGCTTTTTACGTAACCAGGCTGATTGTAAAGGTGTTTTTTGGCCGTTTGCATAGCTCAAGTGCCGCGCCCGGCGTTAAGCTTAAAACTGGCGATGGCGGCTGGCAATATAAGCTGCCTTTAGTTTTACTGGCTGTTTGCTGCCTGTTTCCTTTCTTTTCGCCAAATTTATTTTTGTACGAACGCGCCTGGCTGTTCAACGGGTTCTCGCCAAACGGCGGCCTGGAACGCGAAAATATATCGCATACGCTGATCCCGGCCGGGGTAAATATTTTAAGCGCGCTTGTAATTTATGCCGCCTATGCCATTTATGTAAAGCGCAGGGCAAATCCATTTCCGCAAAGCGGTTTTTTGTTCAGGCTATCATGCAACGAATGGTATTTTGATAAAGTTTATGATAAGTTTATAATAAAGCCTGTAATTGTTTTAAGCAGGAGTGCATTTTGGTTCGACCGCCGCATCATCGACGGCTTTATCAATATGCTCGCAAAAACAAGTATCGGATTATCAAAGCTGGCATCCTGGTTTGATCATCATGTTATTGATGGCTTTATCAGGTTTTTATTGGCAATAGTGCGTGCTATAGGTAATTTCGTCCGAAAGTTCCAGGGCGGCAAAGTTCAATATTATTTATTCAGCATGCTGATTATAATTTTGATATTGTTTATTTTGGAAACGCTGGTTTAGAGGTTGGAGATTAGAGTTTAGAGGTTGGTCGGAAAATCAGCAAAGTCCGAAAGTAGCTGCAACTGCCGCTCGGAAATGCAATTTTATTAAGACGTATTTTATATTAAAACATTAATACCGAATGAATATCTTTAATCATAGAAATGTTAACAAATCTTTAATCCCCAACCTCTAATCTCCAACCTCTAATCTCTCCAATGAACATCCTCACCCTCCTCATATTTACACCTGCACTGTTCGGATTTATCATCATGGTGCTGCCATCCGGGTGGCGGAGCAGTTTTAAATATATTACCCTGCTGGCGACGCTGCTGCAGTTGGCGATGAGTGTATGGATATATTGCAATTTTAAAACGGGCGCTCCTTTTGGTGGCGTTACGCACGAAAGCCAGTTCCAGTTTATGCAAAAGGTGCCATGGGTAAACCTTGACCTGGGTACGCTCGGCAAAATGCAGATAGATTATTTTGTAGGCCTCGACGGGATATCCATAGGCCTGCTGGTCATGACCTCGTTTGTTTTGGTTATTGCGGCTTTGGCCTCATGGGAGATCAAGAGCAACCTGAAAGGCTTTTTTGTACTGTTTTTGATATTGGATATGGCGGTCACCGGCGTATTCTGCTCGCTCGACTTCTTCCTGTTTTATATCTTTTACGAGCTAATGCTGCTGCCGCTATACTTTTTGATAGGTATGTGGGGAGGCGTAAGACGGGAGTACGCCGCCATAAAATTTTTCCTGTACACTTTATTTGGATCTGTTTTCATGCTGCTGATCATGGTTGCCCTCTATTTGTCGGTTAAGGACCCTGTAACCGGGAGCCATACCTTCAATATGGTGCAAATGATGAACCCGGCCAACTACCAGCCGGGATCGGTATTTTCCATTGCGGGCCACCAAACCATTTTTGGCTTATCGGCGCGCGCGGTGGGGTTTGTGGTATTGTTCATTGCATTTGCAATTAAGGTGCCCGTGGTGCCCCTGCATACCTGGCTGCCCGACGCCCACGTGGAGGCCCCGACGCCAGTGTCCATTATCCTTGCCGGGATATTGTTAAAGGTTGGCGGGTATGGTATCATCCGGGTATGCCTCAGCATTTTCCCGGATATTGCTTCGGCTGATGCCTACTGGCTCGGGATGCTGGGAGTAATATCTATTTTATACGGCGCGCTGAATGCTCTCGCCCAAAAGGACTTAAAACGGATGATCGCGTATTCATCAGTATCGCACATGGGCTTCGTATTGCTTGGCATCGCTTCACAAACTGCCGAAGGCCTTAGCGGGGCGGTAATGCAAATGATCAGTCATGGCTTCTTATCAACCATGCTGTTCTTTTTGGCAGGGGTGGTGTATAACCGCGTGCACGACAGGGGCATCAACCATTTCAGGGGCCTGGCCACCATTATGCCCAAATACACCGCATTTATGATCATCGCATTCTTTGCTTCATTAGGACTGCCGGGTTTCTCGGCATTTATAGGCGAAGCTTTCTCATTGCTTGGCGCCTTCAAATCCCACCTGGTAAACGGGCTGCTCCCGTACTGGATGGCAGCCTGCGGCGCGACCGGCATTCTGCTGGGTGCAGCCTACTTTTTGTGGACCATGCAGCGGATGTTCTTTGGAAAGGTAAACTTAAAAGGCGGCGCGGTATGGCAAACAGCGCTAACGGACCTTAATCTCCGTGAAAAAATCACCCTGCTGCCACTGGCAATCATCGTACTGGTTTTGGGATTAATGCCATCGCTGGTTTTCGATAAGATCAATGATTCGGTGCTGGCGTTGGTGCAGTTTTTGCAAGTGAAATAGATTTTTCATTTTATAGGGCACCCCGAAACTTCGGGCGTCTCGAAACGGATGATGGCATTTTGCAAAATCCCAAACGCTTTGGTCCGAGACGCAAAATATTGCGTCTCTTATAAAAACATTATTGATCTTTTAAATAAATAACAGCGTTTTATGGAAAAACGCAGCCGCGTGCATCTTTCAGTTAATCCGCTTCTCCTTACCGGAAAATAGCGGGATAAATCAACAGGAATTATTTATTTAACTGAAAGATCATGCTTAAAAAATTACAACTGGCTGCGGTGCTTTTTATGATAGCGATAGCGGCAAGGGCCGACGAAGGCCAGAAGATAACATCAAAAGTCCAAAAAGTAGTGTTGTTTTTAAACGGGGCACAGGTAACACGCACGGCAATGGTAAACCTAGGCGCGGGAACATCCGAATTAATATTCGGCGAAATATCGCCGGGCGTTGATGTACAGAGTATCCAGGTGCATGCCGACGGTGAGTTTACCATACTTTCGGTAAAACACGAGCTGGATTTTTTAAACGAACAGCTTAAACAAAAGCGTGTGGAAGATTTACAGGCAGCGCAAAAGGCAATAAGGGATAAGATCTCGCTGCAAAACAGCCTGGTCGCAATTTACCAGGCGGAGGAAACCATGCTTTCAAAAAACCAGGTTGTAACGGGCGAAAACTCCAGCCTGGATGTTGTTAAATTAAAACAGGCGCTTGATTTCCAAACCGAGCGCCTAACCCAGCTCAAAGAAAAGCAGCAGGCCGTTACCAATCAAATAGATGCTTTAAATCTTGAGTTGCAAAAATATGATAAGCAAATTGCCGCTATTACAAAAGGCAGCACAACGGCAACCAGCAATATCATCGTAACCATTTCCTCAAAAACGGCTTTGCAGTCTCAGTTTACCCTGAGTTATGTGGTGCATAATGCAAGCTGGTTCCCAACTTATGATATAAGGGCCAAAGATGTTAATAGTCCGGTCAGCATTTCTTACAAAGCCAACGTATCGCAGCAAAGCGGCGAAGATTGGAAAAATATAAAACTCATCTTATCAACCGGGAATCCAACTGTTAGCGGTAACAAACCGGAAATGACCCCGTATTATCTAAACTTCGGCATGTATTACGCCAATAATACCGAGCCGGTCACAAAAGGTACCGGACGGGTAATCGGTGCCGACGATAAACAAGCAATACCAGGCGCTTCGGTGAGGATAAAAGGAACCTCCATAGGCACCGTTACTGATGCAAACGGAAATTTTTCCCTGCAAACGCCGTCAAGCGGACAGGTGCTTGTGATTTCTTACATAGGCTATCAAACGCAGGAAGTACGGGTTACAGGATCATATATGACCATAGCGCTTAGCCCTGCGGTTAGTACTTTAAATGAGGTGGTTGTTACCGGATACAGCAATAGTAATAGCGAAAGTTATTACGACACTAATAAAAGCCGCGCTTCAGCAGTAAGTATAAACACCATCCCAATCGCGGTTAAACAGTCCGAAAATCAAACTAATATTGAATTTAATATCGAAAACCCATGGTCTATACCCAGCGATGGGAAGCAATATTTGGTCGAGATCAGCCAGGTGGATGTAAAGGCTGGCTTTCAATATTACGTGGCCCCTAAAATAAATACCGACGTTTTTTTAACAGCGCAAATGACCGACTGGAATAAATACAATTTTTTATCGGGCGAAGCTAACCTGTTTTTTGAAGGCACTTTTATCGGTAAGTCATTAATAAATACCAACGCAACCACCGACACTTTAAATTTATCTTTAGGTATCGATAAAAATATCGTGGTTACCCGTACCCTGCAAAAGGACCTTAGCGAGCGGCAAACTTTCGGTTCAAATAAAAAAGAAACCCGCAACTGGCTAATCGAAGTAAAGAACCGTAAAAAACAGCCTGTAAATTTGCTGGTGGAGGACCAGGTGCCGGTATCGCAAAACTCGTCGATCAGTGTGGAAGTACAGGAAACCACTGGTGTAAAACCCGATCTGCTAACAGGCAAAGTTTTATGGAATTTCCTGCTAAATTCGCAGGATGATAAAAAGGTACAATTGAAGTACCTTGTTAAATATCCGAAAGATCAATCTGTAATAGTTCAATAACTGAAATGCATGACCTGCTCCCTTTTCTGCCCGGTTCAATAAACAATGTGCTAAGCAGCATGCCCTATTTTATGCCTGAGCTTTACCTGGCGCTTTTGTTTGTGCTTGTTTTGATGACGGACTTGCTTTTTGGCCGGAATTCAGAAAAGCTTTGCCGGGTAATAGCCTGCGCCGGCATATTGCTGGTGGTCCATAAAGATTATCAGCAAACAGAGCTGCTGTTCGTTGCCGGGCAGATTAACGGTCATTTCCTCTTTGCCGAAATGCTGCTGTTAACGCATACCGCCATAAGTTTTAAGCTTGTTATTGATGTGCTTGCATTTGTGCTGCTGCTATATTTCGCGTGGGATAACAAACTGAATGTGCATCCAAAGGGGCTGTCCGACCTCTATTCTATTATCATAGGTTCTGTTTTCGGGCTGCACCTGATGGCAATGGCGGTAAACCTGTTATCCATTTATCTTGCTATTGAGATGGTGTCCATAGCTTCGTATTTAATGGTGGCGTACCGTTCCGAAAACGCATTCAGCACTGAAGCGGGCTTAAAGTATGTTCTTTTTGGCGCTGCGTCGTCGGCAGTAATGCTGTACGGAATATCGCTGTTATACAGTTTCACAGGCTCGCTGGGCTTGTACGGCGGCAACCTGCTGCCGGGCTTAACCCAGGTAAGCCCGGTGGCAGTTACATTCGCGCTTATCCTGGTATTTATCGGCATAGGGTTTAAGCTATCGTTTGTCCCGGTGCATTTTTGGGTGCCCGATATTTACGAAGGCGCCCCAACACCGGTAACGGCCTGGCTATCAACGCTGCCAAAAATTGCGGGCTTCGCTCTACTCGTCAATTTTTTAAGGCCTTTTATTTTCTATACCAATTGGGGCGCCTTCGATTTTCAGCTGTTCCTGGCTGTAATAGGCATCATCACCATGATAGCCGGAAACTTTGCGGCTGTGCTTCAAAAAAATGTTAAGCGGATGCTGGCCTACTCAAGCATAGGGCATACTGGCTTTGCTTTGATGGCAGTGGTCACTTTTCAACCGGCCGGGCTTTCGGCACTAACCTATTATCTGGCTGTTTATGGGATAGCTAATATTGGTGCATTGGCGCTCGCTACCTATTTTGCCAATGTCGCCGGGGCCGAAGATATGCAGGGTTACAGGGGCCTGGGCCATAAGTACCCGGCAGCGTCCGTTTGTTTTGTAATTGTCCTGATATCATTAACCGGCTTGCCTGTGAGCGCCGGATTTACCGGCAAGGTGCTTGTTTTTTCGGCCGTTTACAGCCTTTACCAGGGGACTCATAACCTCATGCTTTTGTTATTGATGATTACCGGCGCGTTAATTACCGTTGTGTCTTTGTTTTATTATATAAAAATTCCGTACAATTTATTTTTGAAAAGGAGCGACGCGGTTAGAAATCCGATCACTAAATCCTATAATATTATCATTTTATCAATTTTTATATCTTTTTTGGTCATCTTACTGGGCTTATTTCCAAATTTACTCCTCAATCTTTTATAATCTGATAATTTTTCCCCGTTTTCATAAAAAAATTGCTAATTTTTGCAGTTTTTTATGATTTATATCATACTTTCAGCAAATTTTTTAATCAGCGCCAAAATTTCGCATGAAACGTTATTTTCCTTTCTTTATAATTTTAGTCATTTTAGTATTAACCTTTCTTTTTCCTTCGGTTGAGTTTAATAATAAAGGAAATCCGCATTTTGATTCCGGGGATATTGCCTGGATGCTAATGTCCACAGCGTTGGTTTTGATCATGACACCGGGCCTCGCCTTTTTTTATGGCGGTATGGTGGATAAAAAAAATGTGATCTCCACCATGCTGCAAAGTATAATATGCATGGTTATCATTACCATGCTATGGGGCATATTTGGCTTTAGCCTTGCCTTTGGCGATGACATACATGGAATAATAGGAAACCCATCAACCTATTTTATGATGAAAGGCATGCTGGGTAATGCCACCTGGAAACTGGCGCCGACTATTCCTTTGCTGTTATTTGCCATGTACCAGTTAAAGTTTGCCATCATTACCCCGGCACTTATCACCGGCGCTTTTGCCGGACGGATACGGTTCAACTCGTACATTATCTTTTTATGCCTGTTTGCCATTTTTATATTTTCGCCATTGGCCCATGTTACCTGGCACCCGGATGGTATTTTAAGTAAGCTGGGCGTGCTTGATTTTGCCGGCGGCACCGTGGTGCATATGTCGGCGGGATGGGCGGCCCTTGCATCGGCATTATACTTAAAGCGCAGGAACGAGCCGAGCCACTCGCCTGCCCGCATTACTTACGTGATGATCGGTACCGGCCTGCTGTGGTTCGGCTGGTTTGGTTTTAACGCCGGTTCGGCATTCGGCGCCAATCACCTGGCAGTAAACGCACTGGCTACAAGTACTACAGCCTCGGCAGCGGCAGGCTTAACCTGGATATTTTTTGATATGCTGCTCGGCAAAAAGCCGTCGGCAATGGGCACCTGCATTGGCGCGGTAGTTGGCCTGGTGGCTATTACGCCTGCCGCAGGCTTTGTTTCGGTTCCGCATTCGCTCGCCATCGGTATCATATCGGCGGTAATAAGTAACCTGGTTGTTGAATGGCGCACCCGCACCACAATCGACGATACACTTGATGTATTTCCTTGTCACGGTGTCGGCGGCATGGTGGGTATGCTGCTTACCGGCGTGTTTGCAAATCAAAATGTAAATCCCGGCAATACAACCGGCAACGGTATGTTTTTTGGCCAAACCCATTTATTTCTCGTACAATGCGTCGCCCTCGTGGCCGTATCCATATTCTCGTTTTTCGGGTCATTATTGCTTTTAAAAGTTACCGATATGATATCGCCTTTGCGCGTATCAAGAGAAGACGAGATCATCGGCCTTGATATAAGCCAGCATGGCGAAAAACTGTAAGAAACGCAGATCAGTTAATAATCCTATATTGTGTTGGGCCTGTCTGCAAATGCAGACGGGCCTTGTTTTTTTGGCCGGAATAAATAGCGGATTTTGTAGAGACGCGATATTTTGCGTCTCCGGCATTCAAATCAATTTAATCATCATTAATCCCGGCATGTAGGTCCGAGACGCAAAATATTGCGTCTCTACAATTTTTCACAAAAATTCCGGCACCGGTTGAATGGTCACGATTAACGGAACGTGATCGCTGTACCGGCTCCATGACGAATGATCTCCAACGTCCACACCTGTAATATCTTTTGCGATGTCCTGGGATGCGAAGCAATAATCAAGATGATAAGGCTTATCCAGGTGCCTGTACAAGTAAAATGTTGGATGATCTTCTTTTCCCTGTATTTGCTTATGGTGCAAATGGTAAGCGCTATGAATGCCCCTTTTTTCAAGAAATTTTACCACGCTGGAATGATTGCCAACCCGCCGCGGCCGGTCCCAAATGGTATTGCTATTAAAATCGCCGGCTAAAATTGTTCTTTCGGGCTTCAGCAGCTTTTTATAGTGATGAATGGCCTTCCAAACCTGTTCCACATATGTCCCGTCAGGATCGTTGGGGTTATAGGCCCAAACCGCAAAAAGGGTAAAGTCAAATTCACCTCCGGTAACAGCTACAGGCGCAACAATTTTAATGGATGTTTTGTGTTTATGGATAAGCGTTAGCTGAATCCCGTTATATGCAATAATACCGAGCCCCTTATGTTTATTTGTGCCGAACCATAAAACAGACGATGGTTGTTTGACACCGGTTTTGAAAATCAGCTTTTCAATGCATTCACATTCAGGCAGCACCAGGATATCCGGCTCAAAGGCAAGAATCGCTTCCGCCTTTTTACGGAAGGCCATGTTGCAGTTCCAGGTGATGATTTTCATAATAGTAATGCCCCAAAGTATACGGCGTCAGCAGGCGCTAAATTAAAGAGCGTAAAAAATTTAATTAAAACATTGAACCAATGTGTTCCTAACAGTCTGCCAATCTTAGGAATTTAACGATAACTAATCTTATAATAGGCAAAAAAACCATTCCTGTCGGAACAAAAATGTCGCGTTGGAATCAGACTGTCAGGTACTTTAAAACTCCCTATCTTTGCATAGCGGCGGTGTCTATGCAAACTATCTTCCTCCCCATCCTTACGCTAATATCCGATCCATCGGCAAAGAATGCCGAATAAGGCGGCTGTCGTAAAAACGGGGCGAATTCTTCACCGTACAAACCGGCAACATCTGCCTCAAAAATATAGTCTTTAACATATGCTACGCGCCAGGGTATGTGTTCTACCTGGTATTCCATGGTCTTAGCGGCGCTTAGGCTGTTATAACCCCAATAGTGCTCAAAAATAAATTCTTCGCCGCTTGCGGGTTCAATGCTTTCAAAATGATCGCTGACAGTTCCTCCAAGTTTGTTCCATTGTCCTTTTATTTTCCACTCGTACAAAAAGCGTGTATAGCCATCTTCAGCGGGAGTAATGGAATGCCGCATAGGCAGGGCCCGGTAATGTTCTTTATATAGCTTATTGGCAATAATTGCAATAAGGCTTTTGGGCACTATCTCGCTGATGAAAACGGCGCCCCGTTTCCAGGCAGTCCCATCAAAGTGTTTTACGTAAAAACGGAGGTTAACTTCTTCAAAGTTGATGTGCCATGGCCATTTAACACCCGCTACCCGTGTGTCAAAAAACATAAAACCTACCATACTAACGAGAGTTTTTCCCTTCCATAGATCAAGCACCGTTGCAGCAGGCAGGTACGGTGTTAATACATCAGGGTCAACCTCATAATTCAGCATTAAAAGATTGTTCCATCGGGCCTTTAAAAACCGGCGTTTTTCCATAAATTGACGGGATATGTCTGATCGGAAGATTCAGAACAGTTATTTTCTGCTTTATCCAGGAAATTTCAGGTAGCTTTTTTCTTAAATAAATTAACCTTCGATTCTTTTCCTTTCAGCAGCCTTTCAATATTTTTTTGATGCGTTACCAGTATAAGCAGAAAAATACACATCCCAAAAATAACTATCAGGTTATTGGTGTACTTATTGTAAAAAAAGGTGACACCGATCATGTAGGTAAAGCCTGCCATTATTGAACTGAGAGAAACATACCGCGTTATCAGCAATGCGATAATAAATACAATTACACATAGCAAAGCGGCGGGTAAATTAACCGCAAGCACCATTCCAAATAAGGTTGCAATGCCCTTGCCGCCCCTGAACCCGGCAAATACAGGGAACAAGTGGCCCATAACTGCGGCTATGCCCAAGGCAACCTGATAACTGATATAGTTGGAATGCGGGCCCCCGGTTACCGAAGTGCCTATAAAATAAGCCAGGTTAGTGCCCGTCCACCCTTTTAAGATATCAATAAGCATAACCGGTATGCCTGCTTTTTTACCAAGTACCCTGAAAGTATTGGTGGCACCGGCATTGCCGCTGCCATACTCCCGCACGTCAACATTGTAAAATGCCAGCCCGATCCACACCGCCGTTGGGATTGATCCGCATAAATAAGCCAGGAAAAGTGCTGATATGGAATAGACGGTTATCATTTCACCGCAATATTACTAAATTTTTGTATTAGAGATTGGAGATTAGTCCGAAAGTCGGTAAAGTCCGTCCAGGGCGCTGTTT
>Ga0134126_10002163_pt1 | contig 24864 bp, 23 predicted proteins | sample KB31752_FD_96881 | JGI IMG/M metagenome (GOLD analysis project Ga0134126, IMG submission 96881) | Terrestrial soil microbial communities with excess Nitrogen fertilizer from Kellogg Biological Station, Michigan, USA - KB3-175-2 | ecosystem: Environmental > Terrestrial > Soil > Unclassified ... | reverse complement strand
GCAAGCCAGCGGTTCGCGAGACAGCGTTGTTTATTCCTGATGCGACTCCGGCGCGGTTCTGCGGTACTGCATTCATCACAGTTGTGGTTAGCGGCGCCACGCTCACCGCCATGCCAAGTCCGAGTACAACCACGGCTGGGAAGAAAGTTACCCAGTAGCTCCGGGGCTCAACGCCAACGCTGCCGGCTCCAGGCAACATGAATAAAGCGAAGCCGGTCGCCGCGATGATTGGTCCGATGACGAGCGGAAGCTTCGCTCCGTAATGATTTATCAACCCTCCCGACCAGCGCGAGAGCAGGAACATGATCAGGATGAAAGGCAGCAACGCAGCGCCGGCAGCGGTGGCTGAATAGCCCTGCACCTGAATAAGATTTAGCGGTAGAAAAAAGAGCGCGCCGCTGAGTGCGGTGTAGAGAAAAAGCGTCAGCAAATTCGCACCGCTGAAGTTAGTTGACTTAAACAACTTCAAGGGCAACATCGGAGTGCCGACTTTTCCCTGGTGCGCTTCGACAAAGACAAATGCGATTGCCATTAAGACTCCGCCAATCAGAGCTACGATAATGGCAGGATTTCCGAAACCTAGTCGTGACGATTCGATCAGGCCGTAGACGATGCCGCCCAGCGCGATCGTAGCCAGGGTTGCGCCCAGCCAATCCAGCCCCTTCGAGTTACGATCCCGGCTCTCCGGGACGTGCAGGAAGACAAGCGTGAGAACGGTGATGGCCAACGGCACGTTGATGAAGAAGACGGCTCGCCAGGAAACATGTTCAATCAACCAGCCGCCGAGCACCGGCCCGATGGCAGCCGTTATGGCGGTGAACCCTGACCAGGTGCCGATCGCCTTGCCTCGTTTGTCTTCGCTAAACGAAGCACTGATTATTGCCAGGCTGCCGGGCACAAGCAGCGCGCCGCCAACGCCCTGAGCGGCTCGCGCAAGGATGAGTTGATTAATGTTTGGCGCCAGTCCGCACCAGATCGACGCCAGCGCAAACAGGCTAACGCCGATCGTGTAGACACGCTTACGACCAAAGTGATCGCCCAGCGATCCTCCCGCCAACAAAAGCGCTGCCAGGAAGAGCGCGTAAGCTTCGACTACCCACTGCACGTCGACTACCGTTGCATTGAGATTTTTTTGTAGTGCGGGCAAAGCGACATTGACGACGGTGCCGTCAATGAAGGCCATGCTCGATCCAAGAATAGTAGCGGCCAGAATCCACGGCTCCGAAGCTTTCGAGCAGGGCGCCGCCGCGGCCTTGGACTGGGCGACACCTCGATCGCGCGGCTTGTGCATAATTCAGTTTGGCATGAATGGAGTATTTCCCACGAACGTTTACCGCACAAATTCGGAACCGGGTCAGTGGTGCCCCAACGGGGTTACGGCCTCCAGCCCAGGGTTGCCGCTTCGGCTACCCTGGGTAAAGAAAGTTCTTGTCCTCAACCGCAACGCGGTTGCGTCTGTTTTGTGCATTTCGCTCTGAGATAACGACGCAACCGCGTGCGGTTGAAATCTCTTTTCTTATTAGTTCCCAGGGTAGCCGAAGCGGCAACCCTGGGCTGCAGGCCGTGGCCCCGTTGAGGCAGCAATAAAAATCCCCACTGCCAAGCATTTTGACTTTGAGGCAAAGCCGATGAGTTCAGCAGACCGCTAGCCACGTCCGTGAATCAGCCGTCGCGTGTTCGGTGCGTGCTTGATTCGCGGTGCTGTAAGCAGACGACGACCGCCGATTTGCTCGACGACATGTTGCGCAGACATCATCGCGCCCTCTTGCCAGCCCGGCAACTGCGAGACCTGATCGCCGACGACGAAGAAGCGCCGGTCGGGAGCCAGCAGGCGCGAATAGGCTTGTGCGTCTTCCGGACTGTCTGGACTCCAGTTAGCCCACCCGCCGCCTTCGTTTGGAATATTTTGCCAGGCGATCGAAATCGCTTTGTCCGAAGGCACGAGCCGCTCGTCGGCAAACTCAGGATGAAACTTAACTGCGCCCCGGCGCGCGTCGCGGATTCGTTCCGAGGGACTCAGGTTGCCGAAGTCGATGGCGTCCTGATCGTAATTGTAGACACCCGTCAGCGTGCCGTTCTTTGTAAAGTAGTCATAGGACGGATACCACATCTGAGTGATGGAGTCGTCTGTGTAGCTGATGCCACCATAAATCTGCCACTTGTCATTTTCCCAGAAGCGCTCGTTTGCCTGCCAGCCAAGCTTGCAAGTGGGATCATATTTGCAGCGATTGACGGCCGCCTCGAAGTCAGGCGCGAAGTTGTTAGGGATCTTCTTATCCTTGAGCAGCGGTAAGGGAATGTTGCTGATGCAGTAATCCGCGTTGATGCTGCGACGCTTTCCTTCATGTTCAACTACAACGGTAACGCCAGTGTTGCTGATCTGTATGTCCAGCACCTTGGTGTTGTATTTGATGAGCGAACCAATCTTGCGCACAAAGCCGTCCACGATCTTGTCCATGCCACCTACCGGTTGAAAGAGTGTCGGCTGCCACTCGTATTCAAACGACTGGTAGAAACGGTGTTGCCAATACTCAGAACTAAGCAGGTCGTGCAGGCTGAGTTTTGTTCCAGGGTCGCAGGGCTCATAGACCGTGATTGGCTTCGCACAGCCCGAACGAGTCGAGCCGCTATATTGGAAACAGGTGATGCATTGTTTATTGCAGCTTACGCAAGCCTGACAACTCGCATTGCACGTCTTACATTTGACCTTCCCGCATTCGTGGCATATTTCGTTTTCGCCGAGGTCGCCGAAATTCTTCAACATGCACAGCAGGTTATTACGGTCTTCCGCTGTCAACATCGCATTGAGCGCGTTTTGATTCACGGCCTTGGCCAGCATCTCGGCAATGTAGCCTTGCATGTCATTGGCAATTTGACGCCGGATCTGTGCGTTGCCGCCGAAAGCCTTGTCGCTCTGGAAAAGATTGGCCATCGTCTCCATCACGTAGATTTCCAGCGCGACGTCCAGCTCTTTACAGTAGTGGAGTGCGCGGCGGTGATGATAAGGAAGACGGCCCGGTCCGAGGTTGAGGTACAACTTTTCATCGAAGTTGCAGACTTGTTCGGTGACCTGACCTTTATCGTTCACTTCTTTGAGGACTGTGCCGCGCCGCGCGGTGTGATTGCGACCACCGGCGCGCTCGGTCAACTCAATGATCTGGCAGTCGTATTTGGCGCGCGTGAGTTCATACGCCGCAGTCAAGCCGCCGATGCCGGCGCCGAGAATCACAACTGACTTGCCCTTACCCGAACCCTGCGGTAGTTCCGGTGGTCCAGCCCAGGCTTCCGGCACGTTAATGAGGCCGAGCGCAGTCATCGTTTCATACATTGCCGCCGAGCCGCCGGCTAATCCAACGCCCTCCAGAAATCTGCGTCTGGTCAATCCTTTTTTTCCGTTCGTCATGATGAGTCCTCCTCGGTTGGGTTGAGTAAAAATGTGAGAATGCTGTTGTTGAAGATCAAGGGCGCTGTGTAGCGTCGCGCAGTAACGGTATCAACGTGGCCCAGTTAAAACTAGAACTGGGGACGGAGCGACCAGCCAAAGGCGCAACTGACGAAGAAGCGCAGCCGAAGCCGTATCAATCTCAAGTGAATCTCCGTATGCTGGTCGCTGCGCTCCCAGTTCTGATTTTTTCCGACCATTCTTGAGTGTTCAATTGTTCAGTTAATTTCTTGAGGTTCGGTTTCGGTTGTCGTGTTTATCCGGGTTGAAGGTACTTGTCAAGGAATTCGTTTCGAAGTTTGATTGAGCCACTTCGTCTTCCGGAGAAGCTAGACAATGCCCTGAACGAAAAGCTCAGCCACTATTGCCCCGACAACGAATCCGCCAATGTAGGCCCCAGCGAAACCCAAAATGCCAAGCAGTCCCCAAGTCCCTCTGCTCTTCAACAAATGGTAGGGCAGTATGAATGGCCACAGGATGCAAAGAAACATTCCCATGTCGAAGATCCAGGGAATACCTCGGAGTCTGCTATCACGGCGCAACCACCAACCCAGGATCCAGAGAAAGCCTATCCCACTTGCAACCGTGAATCCGGGCGGCGACTCGCCTTCGCTTACTGAATAGAAGCCTCGGCCGATTTGACTGGTGAAGGCAAATGCGTAGAGCAATACCGTAGGGGAAACGATTCGTGAGAGTAGGGAATTGCTCATGCGTTGACCAGCAGGTCTCAGTTTAGAACAGATGACGTTTGCGTGGCGTGGGCCGGTGCAGTAGCCCGATAGTATAAAGGGTAGCTCCCCCAGGATTCTGGGGCTTGGTTCGCCCTTATCATTCCTTTAATGCAGATCTAAAACCAACTTCGCTCCGTAGGAGCGAAATGTGTTTCCAGCCAAGTTGTTGCGTTCCTACGGAGCGCGAGCCTAATAGCGTGACGTCAGGCTATAAACATCTCGCCCCGCTGGGGCGAAATCCGACAGGATCAACTTGCACTTCGAACTCGAAATCGCAAATGACAAATGAAAAATCACAAATGGAAAACCTTTGTTGCCAGCGTCAGGGTTGAGGCCACGGGCTTTACGGCTTTGGTTTCTCCTCGGGGAAATACAAGTGCTTCAGAAACTCTCGATACTCTGATAGCGGGGTCAACCCCACCGCCGCGCGCCGCTTGTCCACGTTCGCTTCGTCCTCAATCGGTTCAAACACCGGCACTTTGTTATTCCACTGATCAACGTGCTTCGCCGCAGTCCCATAGATTTGCGGCTTGCCGCTCTCAACCAGCACACGATCGGTAAACAGCGCGTAATTCTGTCCGGTCAGGATGCCACGGCTATAAGCCTTCTGCACCAGCGGCAAAACCTTCTTCTGAAAGGCTGGATCTGCATGTTGTGCCAGCAGGAAAAACGCATCTGTGCCGTCTGGTCCGATCAGTTTAGGCCCGGGCCATCCGTAACGCTTGATGATAACTTTGAGCCGAGCAGTGTTAACCGCATCGATTTTGTTCATTTGACTCAACAGTATCTTGTCTGGATGATCTATGCCCTTCTTGATCAGCTCGCTACGAATTCGCTGATCCTCAGAGACTCTCTTGAGCAACTCCTGCCGCAGCTTGGGTAATTTGACTGAAGGACCGCGGCTACGGTGCTGTGCGAAACACACAGTAACGAAGCAAAGTGTCAAACATATCGACAGCAACAGTTTCATCGCGAGTCCTCTCGATTTGTCTCGATTCTGGTTCAGCTCTCATTTGCTGAGTTGATGAGAGTATATTCCCAAAAGGTCGACCGAACAGTCCGCGAAGCGGACGAATGAAAGTAGCCCAGCAGTTCACTGCTGGAATCAAAGTGCAATTCCGCTTCTGGAGTCCGTAAGGCGGACGACTGAAACTTCTCCAAGCGGCAGTCGTCCGCTTCACGGACTCGACGTGATCTTCATTGCCTGTCCCCAGCAGTGAACTGCTGGGCTACCTTCATTCGTCCGCTCCGCGGACTGGTCCGTCACTGTTTCTGAACAAGACTCGCCAACACAATACCAAACCGCTCGCGCAGTATCGTCGCATACTCTGCTTCATTCGCTACATCTCGTTCGTGCTTTTCGTTATTGCTCGAGGTCTCAATAAACCGCATGTCGCTTAGCGTGACGCGGCCGTCATCGGTTGCAAGCGAACATATGCGGGCCCTGGTGAAGTGGGATTGCGGCGAAGTCTGGTGGTAGCGGCACATCTCGGCATAGTCATCATACTTATGTGGTTCCAGGGTGAAGCGATACTGGGCCTTCCATTCAGCATCATCAATTCTCTGCATGAGAGTGAATGACGGACCGTCTGTCACTATTTGGTAGGCTTGGTTGCCCTGTAATTGTTCACCGGGTTCATCCAGCCGCAACGGTTCACGAAAAGAATCACCGAAGCCTACGTCTACAAGCCAACGCTGCTCTAATGAAACCATCAGCGTCATGTGGTCGAAGGCGGGACCGAAGACGCCCTCGGCATTCGCAACTTCCGCTGCGAGCATAGCGACCTCGAAGCCAAGGGAGCGCAGCAAGGCTGCGAACAGACCATTGCATTCATAACAAAAGCCGCCGCGCCGGCGCTCAACGATCTTCGCGAACAATGCATCGTCAGCCAGCACAATAGGTTGCCTGGCGTGAATACTCAGGTTTTCAAACGGCACCGCTAACAGATGAGCTAGTTGTAGTTTACGAAGCGTCTCAGCGGAAGGAGCGAGCGAGCCGCGGTAATTGATCCGTTCCAGGTAGGCGTTGGTGTCCAATACCTCTTACTCTCTTTGATTGTTATCGTTGCTTCCGGATATACCAAACTGGTAGCGAACAAATTTCAAGTGATTTGCTGGGACCGCGGGCGTCCCGCCCGCAATGAGCGCGAAGCGCGAACCACGATTGGAAGCTCCTCTAAGAAACTGCGCGCTTACAGCGCGTTTGCGGGCGGGACGCCCGCGGTCCCAGCAAATCACTTGATCGGTTGCTACGGCTTGTTGGTTATCTGATACGCGGCTACGGCTTCAACGGCGCCGTCATGCATCCGCTCCGGACGAACGTAAAGCCAGTGCTTCGCAAACTCTTCATCAGTCATCGTTGACTGCACCGCACGTTCCTTATTCTTCAACCACGCTTCAGCCCACTTGCGAAGTTCCGAGTCCTGGTTCAGCGCCATCCGCGCCGCGTGCATGTTAAGAGGGTTACTCATGAATTCGGATTCTCCGGATTGTTTACAACAACAAAGTATCGACGCGATGTGCGTGCACCATCTGTTCGCATGGCGACCAGGCGAAAACAGTGAAGCGGCCATCCTGCGAAGCCACCAGCGCCAGGGCGTCGCGTTGATCGTGAATGAACTGCGCGGCTGATAAGTGTCTGGTGCCACCATTTTGCGCCGGCTGAATCACGATGGGACGATCACCCACCACTGGCTCGGTCTTAACCATCTGCTCCGCCGGTACGCTACCGCTCGGTCGACGTATCTTCGCGCCAAACGCGAGCACTTCATACTGGTCGTTAATTATCGTTGCCCCGTCTACCGCGGTTAGACCCGCAACGGTGTCGACTGCCCGCTGAACGGCGGCCGCCAGCAGGTTCTCGTTCGCATCGTTCACTTCCTGCCGCATCAATTCTGCGAGCGCCGAAAACGGTGGAGTTACAGAATAGAGAATCGGATGCACGATGGAGTCTCGCCAGGCTTCCGAACCAGCAGGTACGACCAGCAGCGAACCGCCGTGCCCGTGGGCGCGCATGGACGCGGCCAGCTGTACGTGCAAATTAAATTTGTGGTCCCATGAGCCCGGTGAAGTGAAGGGAACCAGCGCCGCGAGCAGTGCCGGACAATCCGGCAGGCTGGCGCCATGCTCGTCAACGATTTTCACTTCTTCGCCTTTGAGCACAGCGACGTTGGCAAACTTACCAAAACCATCCAGGCGCCGGTGCTTGATTACCAGCAGGCCTGGTTCAATTACTTCCAACACGAAACAGAGGCTCGGCACTTTGCGCGTCGCCCCCCATACGTGTAACTCGCCATCGCGCCCGCGGTCGACGCCGAGATGAACTCCCGGACGCTCAACCGCCGGTCCCAGCTTGGTAAGCACATCCGGAGAAAGTGGAAGAGGACGCTCAAATATCAGCGGTTGCGGTACCTGTTCATGAGGAAAAAACGCCAGCGAGATTTTTGGCGAGCGGCCCTCTTCACGACGCAAGCTGGCCCAGAAAGTGGCATCGATGATTGCCTCAACCGCCGCTCGATCGGGATTGGGGGCTAACTTCTCTTCGCCGCGCTTGCGTGCGGTTTTGATATGGTGTGCAAAATGGGCCTCGATAGCCGGGGCCACCGCACGAGCTGCCTGGTAAGTTGTTTCGCGAATTGGTGCAGTTATTTCGGTAGACATGGCTAATTTTGGAGTGCGCTGACCTGTCAGCGCTTTTCTCCGTGGCGGCTTGACGCCACGTTTCGCATAAATAGTTTAACTTGCAATGGTCGCGACAGGTCGCGACCGACGAAAGCGCTGACGGGTCAGCGCACTCCAAATCAGTGCATCTTGAATGAACCGCCGTGCGGCTCTGGTTCCAGATCCGGACGGGTCGAATCCTGGACGACTTCATGCATCTCCAAAACATTTGCCTGGGGAAACGCATCCTTGGGCAACGTACCTGACTGCGCGTGTCCCTTCACGAACTCGTCAGATCGCACCCAGTTAAGAAAGTCCTGACGACTATTCCAGAAAGTGAAAACCACATAAGGCTCGCCCTCATTCACGGGGCGCAGCACGTGATTGGAAATAAATCCGGGCATCTTGTCGACCAATCCAGCGCGGTCGCGGAATCTCTGTTCGAAAGCGGCGGCATATTCGGGCTTGACGTAGATACGATTCGCTACACTTATCATTGCGGATTACACCTCGGGCTAATTTGTCTCATGATACACCGGTCGAGCGATTTGCTGGGACCGCGGGCGTCCCGCCCGCAATGAGCGCGAAGCGCGAAAAAAGATTGAATCCAAGAGACTGCGCGCCTGACGGCGCGTTTGCGGGCGGGCCGCCCGCGGTCCCAGCAAGTCGCTTGATCAGTCTTCTGGCGAGGGCTTCGCGCGCAGTCGTTTTATATTTGCGCGGCGGGCTTTTTCTTCAAGCGTGCGGTCCTTCACACCGGCTGGGACGCGCGTCGGCACCCGCCTGGCTGGCCGGTAGTTGAGCTTCTCAACTTTCTGGCGCAGCTTGTCCAGGCATATTTGTTTATTTCGATGTTGACTCCGTTCCTCCTGGGAAGTTACCACCACGCCGGAAGCTTTGTGCCTGAGCCGTACGGCGCTTTCCGTTTTGTTCACGTGCTGGCCGCCGGGGCCGCTCGAGCGAAAAGTCTCAACCTCACACTCGCGCAACAACTCTTCGTCTGAATCCGGTAGTTTGATCATTTCAGTCTGGCGCCGCTCCGCTTCGCATTGCATAGCGATGATACTTACTCGACCAAAGCGCGTCCATTCAGACCCGGCTCGGCACTATGCAGTTTAAGTTCAAACTCTAGTTTGTGCTTTGCCAACGAACCCGCAGCCTAAAGGCTGAACTCTAAACTGCTTGCCTCCAACTTCGTCAGTACCTCCAGCCATCAATAAGAAATCCACTTGAGCGCTATGAATCGTAGATAGGTTGAGAGTTATTATGTCGTTCGTCGGGCTGCTGCGCCGGTGCGGAGGAACCTACAGATGCACAGACAAAATATTTTGGCGATAGCGTTGCTTGCGATGTTGATGCTGGTGGTACTGACTGCCGGTTATGCGAGCGGCCGCGGGCCACTTGGGGTGGTTAGTTATGCCGTCTCACGGTTAAGTCAGGCGAACAACGCATCGAGCGCAATCCCGGTCTCCGAAGAGAAGGCTCCGGCGGCGCCCGAATTCGCGACCGGCGATTGGATCAACTCCGAACCGCTGACAGTCAAAAGCCTGCGGGGCCGTGTTGTGCTCGTCGATTTTTGGACCTTCGGCTGCTACAACTGTCGCAATACCTTGCCGGCGATTAAGGACTTGGATGCGCGCTACCGCGATAAGGGTCTTACGATCGTTGGAGTGCATTCACCGGAGTTTGATGAGGAGAGAAAGCTGGAGAACGTGCGCCACGAAGTCGCAGAGCTTCAGATTCGTTATCCAGTAGTTACTGACATCGACTATGCGACCTGGCGCGCCTACGACGTTGTTGCGTGGCCCACAATATTCGTGCTTGATAAATCCGGCCGGATCCGCTGGACGCACGTCGGCGAAGGCGCGTATGACAAAACCGAGCAGGTGATACAAAAGCTGCTGGCTGAAACCGAGAATTCAGTGGGACAGACTGACGAGAAGGAATAGAGCTCGCGGACTTCTTACCAAGCTCCTAGGCCGACAGTCCGCAAAGCGGACGTCTGAAAGCAACCCAGTAGTTTACTGCTGGGATCAAAGTGCAATTCCGAGCCTTTGGAGTCGATGATGGTCTCAGGGCTGCCTGTTCCCAGCAGTGAACTGCTGGGCTACGTTCGGTCGTCCGCTCGCGGACTCAGTCAACTCAACTCTTTTCAAAGCCAGACTTGCAGGTTTCTCAAGTTGATTGCGGTCGCCGGCCATAGGCGACGAAGGCGCACAACAGTCCAATAACGAGCGGGGGTATGGCGGTCCCCACGCCCGGGCCCGCAATCGTTACCACCACCGCGCCGATCATGATTATGAGAAGGCCGACAGCCGCGAGGAATGTTAGCTGCGGTCGCATCCGCAAGAGTCCCGGAAGTACGAGGCCGAGCGCGCCCAGCACTTCACACACGCCGATAAACTTGATGAACATACCGGGCAAGTGAACCTGATTCGGTGGTCCCATTGCCGCTAAAACCTCCGGCGAGAAATACAGCTTCGTACCACCGGCGAAAAGAAAAACCAAGGCGAGCAATATCTGAATAATCCAGAGGGCGATGTTCATCGTCAGTTTCCTTCCTGATTGATCGGAATAAGTGTTTGCAAGCGATTATTGCGCAGGTAAAGGCCGCCCCATAGCAGCAGGCCGAAGATGATCGGGAACGAAACCGGGAACAGACCCTCGCCTACGCGAACATGCGTGGCGACTGCTCCGCCAAGATATCCCGTCAGCAAGATCGCGCCCAGCACACCGGTGCGGGGAATCAAATAGAGGATAGTACAGACGGTCAAGACGATTCCCAAAGGTAAGATAGTGTTTTCCGGGTATCCAAGCTTGACGGTCGCTTCGACTACCACTGCCGGCTTGAACAACTTCATCACGCCGTCGACCAGCAGGAACAACGCCGGCAGCCAACTCATGATGCGGCCACCCCAAAGCCTGCCACTGGAAACGCGAGTTTGAACATTTGACTCCATGGAGTTCTCCTGGTTTGAAAGCGCCAAAGGCGCGAAATGTAATAGCCTGGGGCAGCGCTTCAGGAGACGTATCCGGCAAACCGTCGGAGCGCTGAAGGCGCGAAATGAAACTAGCGAATTGGTCTTGCCGGAGCTGAGACTGCGACTTCATCACGCGCCTTCAGCGCTTCCAGAATCAGTACTTTCGAGTTCCTGGGGCGCTGCCCCAGGCTGTTACATTTCGCGCCGTCGGCGCTCTCAAACGATCATCAGAGTAACTCCAAAACCATTTCACCTCTTTGCCCGGGCCTCGTTTTCCTTAATCCGCGTCCGAACAAGTTTCTTCACGAGCGTCGCGGGCAAAGGCTTGCTCGTGGGAAATCGGATCGTCCCCTTGGACGTTTTGTACGACTTGAGTTCATCCTCGTGCGCCTTAATTGGCGCCGCGCCGGGAAAGAAGCTGCAATGGTCCTTAAACGCCGCATACGACACCAGCATACGTCCGTCTAACTTGAACGTGGGGATCTGGTAGCTGATGACCTCAACTGCACTGGGCGCAACTGCCTTGATTGTCTGGCGAAGTTTTTCGAGCGTGGCTCGAGCTTCCGTTGGCACCTCCGCGAGATAGTTGTCAACGCTTGTTGCAGCGCTTTTCCCTTCAGCTTTAGGACGCATCGTTTTGTCTCCTTCGATTAAGTCTTATAACTAAGCAAAACATTCCCGTTCTTGAAGGCCCGCGTCGATATCAGGGTCAGATTAATCTTGTCTTCAATGCCCTCAAACATCGTTCTTCCTTTACCAAGAACCAGGGGATTCACGACCATCTGGTATTCATCGATCACACCCGCTAAAGCAATTTGAGAGATGATCGAGCCACTTCCCATAAGCACCAGGCCATCACCCGGCGCTTCTTTCAGCTTCCGTATTTCTTCAGCCAGATCACCTTTTATCACCCTGGTATTATTCCACTCAGCCTTTTCCATTGATCTCGAAAAAACTACCTTCGGGGCTTTATTAATATTCTCGGCTACCTCCGGCGCCATCTTTTCCGCAGCCGGTGTGGGCCAAAAGCTTGCCATCAGGTCATATGTAACCCTGCCGAAGAGCAGTTCACCTCCCGACTTTGCATTCTCGGCGGTAAATGCATTCCACTCCGGATCATTCTGCTTGTGGGCCCAGCTCATGTCGCCATTCTGATCGGTAAAGTAACCGTCTACAGTCACACTATTGAAAACTAATAACTTACGCATGCGCTTCTCCTTGTTGTCCTATTGCCCAGACCTAACTCAGCCAGGCTCCTGATAAAGACCGAATACGTTGCCGGCCGGATCGCTGAATCGCGCTGTGATTTCCGGCGCGTCCATGCCGATCGGTTGGACGATCTTACCGCCCTTGGCGACTACTGCTTCGATTGCCGCGGCCACACTGTCAACCATGATGTAGATCAGGATGCCAGGCTCTGGAGATGGCCGTCTGCCGGTTACCCAGGTGCCGCTCACTTCACCCACGGTATCGTCGAAGGCGATACTGCCATCGCCACGCTGTCTGACTTGCCAGCCAAAAACTTCCTGGTAAAAACTGACCGAAACACTGACATCGATCGCCGGAATCTCGAGGTAGCAAATCTTGCCGTTTGACAACGTGGGACGATTTTCACCTGCCATGGTTAATTCCTCATCTACTATTTCAACCCGCGCCGGGGCAGTAGCCTTCGTAGTTGCATGATATGACCAAGGTACGAGAGCGATTTTGACCAGACAACGATCAAGTTAAGCCACACAAAATCAGAACTGGTAGCGTAGCGACCAGCCAAATACGCAACTGACGAAGAACTGCAGCCGTTTGAACCCAAACTTTTTAGTGTTCAAAAAGCTTGAGCTAATCACTTACACGCTGCGGTCGGCGTTATTCTGCTTGCTCGCAGTTAACCATCCACGGAATTCCGAATTGATCGACGCACATCCCGAAGCCCGGAGACCAGAAGGTCTTCTCGAATGGCATCGTCACATTTCCTTTTTCAGCCAAGGCCTTGAAGATGCGCTCGCCTTCGGCAAGATCCTTCACGTGAAGCCCCACGGAGATGCCTTTCGGCGCTTCGTAACGGCCCGGGGGTGCGTCGGCACCCATTATTGTCTCGTCGCCGACACTTAGCGCCGTGTGCATGATTAACTTGTGCGACTCCGGCGGAAATTGATCGGCGCCAGGCATTTCACCCCAGGTCATGGAGAAGGTGATCTTGGCGCCCAGGACTTGCTCGTAAAATTTGAACGCGGTTTCACATTGACCGTTGAAACTGAGGTGCGGGTTTACTTTCATGATTGCTCTCCTTCTTTTTATTAAGTGACCAGTGATCAGTGACCAGTGACCAGTGGTCAGTGGTCAGCAAGTTTCCAGACCAGACACCGGTTACTGGCCACTGGCCACTGATCACTGGCCACTGAGTTAACTACCATCCTTCGCGATCACGCAGGCCTGTCAGGCTCGCGCGCGCAATTGCTTTTGCCGAAGCAGTCCACCTATCAAAGCGCATGGCAACGCGATACCGACAAGCGTCAGCGGATACCATTTGGGCCCGAACTCCGGTCCTTTGTTCCAGGTCCCGATCACGCCCCCCGTGCTTAGAACGATGCCGATAAGACCCAACACTAACGCGTGCATCACGGGGCGATCAGGCGCGAGCCACGCGGCGACATAACCGCCGGTGATGCCGTCGATCGTTCGATAGCCGATTGCGAGCAGCCATAACGAAGTGCTCATCGGTTGGAACCACGGTGGATAAACACCCGTCGCGTGCAATATGGAATCGATGCCGAGGTCAAGAAGGCCGACGGCGACCAGGCCTGCCAGCACGGCGCCAATGCGGCGCAGAATCCTTCGCGGCTTGCGCGCTTCGTTCATCACATGCCACCTGTCGATTCATCAGCGCTCGGACCATACGAACCGGGAACCGCGATGTCCAGCAGACGCAGGTAAACGGAAAATTGTCCGCGGTGATGAATCACATGGCTTAATACAAAGTCTCGAAACACTTCCGCTTTAGGCCTTTCGAACTGCACGCGGTCCATAATCTTCAAGCTCCAGGGCTGTTCCAGGGTCTCCTCACTAGCGTTGGCCAGAGCTTGCTTGCTCTTAGCAATGTTGTCGTCGAAAGTTTTGAGCAGGCCGGCCACCGACTCGGCGATGTAGGGCTTGTAGGTTGATGGATCGAAGTTGAATTCGTTCTGGTTGAATACCACTTCGGTCCAACCGAAGGATTCCGTAATGTGCGATGCGAGGCCAGCGGCGGTGAAAGACTTTTCGTGGGGCCGCCAGGCGAGCTTTTCGTCCGGCAGCCTTTCCAGATGCTTGCGTGTCGTTTGCGCTTCGTGCTCAAACTCTTTCAATAGTCGATCGATCGTTTTCATCGGCCGCTCCCTTTTTTGTTAAGTTTGTGATGGCGTCTGGTCGGGATAGGATCCACGAAAGGACACGAACTAAATGAAGTCTCGTGTGATTCGTGGATCCCGTTTGGACTATTGCTTCGCGGCCACTTGCGCGCGGACGCGCTCTTCCTGCTCCCTGAGCTCCGGAGTGAACTCGTCACCGAAATCCGCCGCTTCAAACACCTGACGAATCTCGACTTCGGTGTTTTCAAAGGGTGCTTTCTTAAGCCACTCGATCGCTTCATCCAGAGACTTCACCTGCCACAGCCAGAAGCCTGCAACCAACTCTTTGGTTTCCGCGAATGGTCCCTCAATCACACTTTGCTTGCCGTCTGAGAATTTTACCCGCACACCTTTCGAAGAGGGGTGGAGTCCCTCACCAGCCAACATTACGCCGGCCTTCGCTAATTCCTCATTGAACTTTCCCATATCAGCGAGCAACTTTTCGGTGGGCATCGCACCTGCTTCCGAGTTCTTGTCTGCCTTTACAATCACCATGAATCGCATTTCGTTTCTCCTTTTATTTTGGTCCGGGCCTGTCCGTTCTTAGCCGGCTGATCCCGGAGGTGGTTTCTATTATTTCGTATTAACGGTAAACAATCCGCACGTTTACCAATCTTTTCCTTCACATTTCAGTGGGCAAGCCATCAATCTCCATCACCGGCCGAATTTCGACAGTGCCTATGCGCGCTCCGGGAATTCGTGCCGCGATGTCGAGAGCCTGGTCCAGATCGCGGGCGTCGATGAAAAAATAGCCACCGAGTTGTTCGCGCGTCTCGGCAAATGGCCCATCGGTTACCAGCCGTCTGCCTTCGCGTACCCGCAGGCTTACCGCAGTCGAAACTGGCTGCAGGGGCGCGGCGTCCAGATAGTTTCCGGTTAGGTTGATATCGTTTGCGAGCCGCACCGATTCCTCCCGCATTTGCTGCAAGGCTGTCTGGTTAAGACTGCCAAGGACTTGTTCGTTGTGGTGGACCAGTAAAATGTATTTCATTTCTTGCCTCAACAGTAAGTCGAATGACGAATGTCCGGATCGACACCGGGCAGAAATTTTTTCCCAACATCACTCGGACGATTGGCCGGGCAGGCCTGCGATCTCCATTACCGGCCGAACTTCGACGGTGCCAAATTTCGCCGGCGGAATGCGTTCGGCGATATCGAGCGCTTCATTGAGATCCCTGGCCTCAACTATGTAGAAGCCGCCAAGTTGTTCGCGCGTTTCTGCGAATGGCCCATCGGTGACCAGGCGCCGGCCATCGCGCACGCGTACGCTGGTTGCAGTCGCCACCGGGTGCAAGGGGCTGGCGCTTAAATATTTGCCCTGGGCGTGGAGTTGCTGCGTAAGTTGCGCAGACTCAGCGTAACAATGCTCGCGCTCTTCGTCGCTCAACACCTGCTCGTCGAGATAAACCAGCAACATGTATTTCATTCTGTGCTCCTCCAAAAGTGAATCGAATGGGGAGTGCCTGGATCGACACTTCATTGAAAAAAACTCTATTATCTTTATTACCGAGGGTTGAACACGTTCGCCACTACGTTTCCAAACCGGAATACCCATTAAGGACCCGGTCGGAACGAGACTAAAAACAATGCTTCCCAACGCCAATGCCGCGGTAGATGCAGTTTACCATTCCGACTGGGGTCGAATTGTTGCCACTCTCATTGGTCATTTCGGCGACTTCGAATTGGCTGAAGAGGCGGCGCAGGAGGCATTCGTAGCCGCCGTGGACCAGTGGCGCACCGACGGTATCCCTGAGTTTCCGCGCGCCTGGATCGTGCAGACAGCAAAGTTTAAAGCGATCGACCGCCTGCGTCGCCGCACAAAGTTCAAGGAAAAGCTGGAATCGTATGCGGAATCCGGATTGATTGCTACGATAACCGAGCCTAACTATGACACCGATGAAATCCCTGACGACCGCTTACGTTTGATCTTTACCTGTTGTCATCCAGCACTGGCGCCGGAAGCGCAAGTGGCGCTGACATTGCGCACGCTGGGCGGTCTCGAAACCGACGAAATCGCGCGCGCGTTTCTGGTGCCTGCGACGACCATGGCCCAGCGGCTAGTCCGGGCCAAGCGAAAGATTCGCGACGCCGGGATTCCATACAAAGTTCCTGACACTCAGGATCTGCCTGCCAGGCTTGACGCAGTGCTGACCGTAATCTATCTCGTCTTCAACGAGGGCTATGTTGCAACTCGAGGCGAGCCGTTGGTGCGCGCCGATCTCTGTAACGAGGCAATTCGACTCGGACGTCTCGTCGGAATGTTAATGACGCCGGACGTGCCCGGAGAAGTGACTGGCCTCGTTGCGCTCATGTTGTTACATGATTCGAGGCGTGAGGCTCGTCTGGACGGCACCGGAGATCTCGTCGTCCTGGAAGATCAGGATCGCAGCCTTTGGAACCAAGCGCAGATAGCCGAGGCACTGCCGCTGGCCGGAGAGGCAGTCAAAGGCGAACCCGGTCCGTTTGCGATTCAGGCGGCGATAGCGGCGGAGCATTGCAAAGCGGCGCGACCCGAGGATACAAACTGGCACGAGATTGTGCATCTATACGATCTTCTCGAAGAGCTGCAACCTTCGCCGATCGTTTCACTGAATCGCGCGGTGGCAGTCGCGATGGCGGAGGGACCCGAGATTGGATTGGGCCTAATTGATCTGCTCGCTTCGGAACTTGACGAATATCATCTGCTGCATGCCGCGCGCGCGGATCTGTTGCGGCGCATGGGATCGAGAAGGGAAGCGGCTGCGAGCTATGAACGCGCCCTACAGTTGGTCACGAACGAAAGTGAACGTCGTTTCCTCGAGCGACGACTGCGCGAGGTTAAGCGCCAAAGGCGCGAAATGTAACAGCCTGGGGCAACGCCCCAGGAACCGGAAGTACTGATACTGGGAAGCGCTGAAGGCGCGTAATGAACTTGCTGCCTCAGCTTGCCAAGACCAATCGTGTAGTTTCATTTCGCGCCTTTGGCGCTTTCAAACAAACAGCCCTGAAATGACCCCCAAAGGAGAATGTTATGGCCGAAGAAGACGAGAAGAAAAGTTTACTTGGCAAAGCAGTTCACGCTGGTGAACGTGTGGTCGAGTTGGGCGCAGAGGCAGCACGCTTGAAAGTGCGCGCTTCACATGCAGTGGAAGACACCATCGTTGAGGCGAGGCGCTTGGCAAAACGCGGACGTTATGCCGCTGAAGATTTTATTGATGAAGCGGAGTATCGTATCAAGCGCGATCCGCTGCGTTCACTAGCGGTCACCTTCGCAGTCGGCCTGGGAATAGGCGCACTCGCCGGATGGCTTACCGGACGCAGCGGAAGAAGGTGAAGGCCGGAACGGTCAAGTGATTGTCTGGGACCGCGGGCGTCCCGCCCGCAAACGCGCCATTAGGCGCGCAGTTTTTTCAAGCTATTTCTAAAAACCATTTTCGCGCTGCGCGCTCATTGCGGGCGGGACGCCCGCGGTCCCAACAAATCACTTGCATTGTGGCGCGTTACGACTTTACCTCACAACTCCAACACATCGGCATACACGATTCGCGTTTCGATGTGCGCTTCGGGCCCACCCATGTAAGCTTCGAATTCTCTAATCACCAAACGCAACTTGTAGCCACTGTCTCTCGCCGGGAGTGCAATCCTTCCTTTCCAGTTCGTCAAACCATTCGGTCCGTCCTCCGGCGGTAAGTCGACTTCCGACTTCGGTACCGGTACCCATCCCAGATCCGTACCAATCTTCTGTGCTTCCAGTGAAATGGTTATCGGATTGCCGTGCATTTTCGGAAGAGCTGCAGCGATGTTGCTGATTTGACCTTCAAGGTCGAGGCTGGATGACTTGAAGCAGTACCCCGAAATCGCTACCGAGAGATGATTGTCGAAATCAAAGGTTACTGACGCCGAGCGATCAGGCGTGAGTTGCGCAAAGTCTGCCAGCACAACTCGCGACAGGTGCGCATTCGGAAGTGAGTTTGGTTGAAACCGCGCTAATGCCATGCGCACAAACGGATAGTAAGTATTACCCGCGTCGATCTCGATATCGCAGAACCAGAGCTGGCGTTCCGGATCATACTCAACGTCATGACCGGCCACCGCGACATTCGCGCCGCTCAATTCATCCAGCGTAACCCCGGACAGCGAAGCCGTGGCCAGTTTGAAATCATCAATGCCCGGCGAAACCTTTGGTGGAACAGAACCCCAAATTGGATCCTGTCCCCATTGAGTGACGAAGGGCTTCAACGGATCGTTTGGCGCACTCGAACCGGCCAACGCCGGGAATGCACTCGTTAGTGCGCCGGGGCCTCTGGTTGTTTCCTTCATCACAACGCCGAGCTTCTCTTCGTCGCCGGACGAGTACCAGGGACGTTCCAGATAGACGCGCAAACCATTGCCGATGCGTTTACTAGTCAGTACCTTGCCTTTCCTGACGCGGGAGTTGTCTGGCCCTTGAGTTAGATCTCCAATGGTGCTTTTCCATTCATGCGTGCGGTCGCCGGTTAAAGACGGCGGTGGATCCCATCTGAAAGTGGGCACGACATAAAGCACCTTCGGCGCTGCAGGCCGGGCGGAGTTTAAAATCTTGAAAGTTTCCGGCACGCTGGTGCGAGTAATGTTTTCACGCTTGCTGGTTATCTCCGCCGGGAAATATTCGCGAAAGCGCGTGGTGGCGATGATCTTGTAGTCAATGGCGCGATACTTGGTATCGTGGAACTCGTGCCGCGGGTTGAAGGCGTCGACGTTGAACAAGTCTGCGGCATTCCGCTCGACCTTGATCTCGAAAGTGTTGCCTTCGAGCGAAAGCTGCCGCGGACCCGGCTCAGCCAGCGAGTCCAGCCATTCCTTCCACTCGGCATGGACTTCAATCTTGCTGGTACTCTTCACACTGAGATCTATGTTTCCCAGAAAGTCAGCATATGTGTCGCCAAGTTTTTCCTTCTTCGTTTGCATCTTGTAGAACTTTGGTTCCTTCAGTGGCTGTTGCACTGCATGAACCAGTTCGAGATGACGAAACGGCGTGATCATCCAATGCTGGCCCGCCATCGCGTACGATTCGAGCGTCAGTTGCTTCGTCAGCCAACCCCAAATACCCATCTGCACCAGATCATCTTTGTTCAGATATGAGCTGAAGCGAACGTGAGCTACTTCCGCCTTGGGGAGAAATACGGAGAGCACATGCTGCTTCCAGACAGGATCGCCGGCGCCCTCGACGATGCGAATGCGAAACGGAGTGGCGTCGGGCCAGCTGCCGTCGAAGGGGACTTTGAGCACGCTGAACTTCTGGTTCGGATTGTCAGGATCGAGACTGGTGAGCTGGACTTTGGCCGCGCCCGGATCTGATCCGAGGGGACCGATGCCGGTAACATGCGGCAGCCCGACAAACGCTACGCCGCGCGCAAATGGATCCGGCAAGTAAGGCAACATCAGATTCTCTTCTTTGTGAATCACATATTGACCGGCGGCCAGCGCGCGCCCCGGCGGATCAAGGGGCAGCTTAGCCGGCTCTTGATCGGGCGGCACGCTCTTCGGCGTGATCAACTCAATTCCGTCGACCTTTTTCTTTGAATCCGTCTTGTGATCGTAGACTTCCGTGTCCAGAAACGTTCCCGTCTCTTTCAACGCCAAGCGGTATCCTTTGTCGTAATCCTTTTTTGTATTTGAAGGCGCGTCGAAGCCGACAAACTCGTCAAACTTACCGTGCAGCTCGGCCATCTGCTGTGAGGTCTTCGGCGGGGCCAGGTGGCGTTCGTTGGCTTCTTGATACTCATATTCCTTGTTCTTGATTGCGTCCTGCACTTCCGGAAGCGCAATGTAGGCGGCGGCTTTCTTGTCGTAGTTGCTGCGGATAACCATTCGCTCGACTGCCTCGCCGTCCGTAACGCGTTCACGCAGCAAAACTGCCGGCGGCACAACTGGATCGAACCTCGCGAACAAATGCTCTTCAGAGGCTTGCGTAGCGTCCTTCGAATCCGGTGAGACTGAATTGCCGGCGAGATCAGCGGCACGCGCGCGCAGCCGATAGGTGTGACCGAAGCGCAGGCGCGGCAGCGAGCCGGGTTGTGCCGCAAACTGCGTCTCGATGTTGACGCCTTCGATACCGGCGGAGCTGTTCTGGACCGCTTCGACCTTCTCATTCTGGTGCGGCAGAGGATTGCCATTGCTGTCGTAGTTATCAGCGACGATCGTTTTGCCCGGACGCGTCGCCGACAAACTCCAGCCTTCCCATTGAAACATTGTTTCGTGCAGATAGAGATCGCTATCGCTGGCGCCGCCCACGGTGGAAGTTGCGGACGCGCCCTTCACGTAGCCTTCGTCCACAATTTGCAATGCAGCCTGAGCAGAGTTGGGAAAAACATAATTGCCGATGCGTTTGCATAACGAGCGCCAGACGGCTGATGGCGCGGTCTTGTCGAAAATGTCGACGCGATAGCCGCGCACCAGATCATCAGCGTAAAGCAGTACTGGAAGGTTCATGTCGATGCCGGCCGGACTGTTTTCCACCGCCTGATTGTTCGGTCCGAGATCCTGAAGCGCGGAGCCCAGCTTGAATGCGCGCGCACGTTTGACGAGGGCCAGCCCCGAAGTGCGAAACGCCGGCAGCCCGCCATCGTCAGGCGCAGTATAAGCTCGCGGCTTTGACAGCCAACGCCTCATGTTGCCGGCAAAGTCGAGCGTCTTCATCGAGCCGCCGTCGACATCGAGTTGCACCAGATCGAAGTTAGCCTGGTTGTTTGGACCAAATCTGGCGTTCACGTTCGCGAGCTTCACCATGCCGTTGCTGAGATCGCTGTCCGGCTTAGGCTCGGCAACAAACTTACCGGCGAGCAGTTTGGTCCAGGGCGCAAAGTCGTTATTGAACGAAGATGCCGGCGCGGTCCATTCAGGCCGCACGCGAATCGAATGCGCAGCCAGCGCCGAAGCCAGCGATGCGGCTGTGGCTTCAACCTCAAGGTCGATGACCAGGCCAACTTTGCGTTCCACCCCAGGATAGTCTCCGAGCGCGCCAACCATTTGATGGAAATCGAGCTTAGGTTTCGGCAGGCGTTTGGGTACCGGCTTCTGATGCAGCTGTTCATCCTGGAGGTCCTTATTGCGCTTGCGATCGTAAAACATGTCGACCTGAAGAAAAGCAAACTGTTCACGCGACAGGCCGTGAGTGTCTTTCGGATCAAAAGCCTTGACCGGGTTGCGAGCTAATGCGAAGTCCAGGTTCTTTTCGAGTCGCGCGCGCTCTTCTTTGAGCCCGCCAAGCTTATTGAACAGATCAGGCAGCGAATAGGGCTGCACGGAGGCTGTCTGCAGATTGATCTTCGGTAGCGTGGTCGGTGACTGGTCCCCGATATTTGTATAGAGGCCTTTTAAGAACCCCATCACGTCGGATACCGGATAGGTGCGAATAATTCGCTTGTGCGTTTGCGGAGCTTTGTAGGCGCGAACGAAAGTTGTCGGTTTGAAGATTGTGGTCCAGAGAGCGTTATCAGGCGTTTCGCTGACGACTTTCGCCTTTAACTTTTGCCCGCCTTTGAGTTCGACACTGAAACTCACAGAGCTGAGATGCTGCGGCCAGTCGGCGAAATCAGGGAAAGCACTCAGTTGTGTGTCAGTGTCGTTGTAGAGGCGCGGCGAGACAAACACGGACAGCTTTAGCGTGTTGCCGGTGAAGCCGTTAGGTAGTGCGGTCCAGATTATTCGTTGAGTCTTCGGCATAAAGAAATTTTTGGAGTGCGGTGACCTGTCACCGCTTTGGCCGGTCGCGACCTGTCGCGACCAGCGTCAGTTTCAGATTACCGGAAGACTGGGCGTCAAGCCGCCCAGGGCCAAAGCGGTGACAGGTCACCGCACTCCAAAATTAAACTGCGAACGCCATACAGTATTCGTCCCAGGGTTTCACGGTTGCTCCGTTCAGCTGGTACGGCGCCATCAGATCCGCGAAGGAGGGATCGCCGTGCGAGCCCTTAAACTTTCTTTCACAGGTAAGTTCTACAGAAAAACTAAAGAAGAAAATTTCGATTTCGATAGTTAAAGTGGCGCGTCCGATGACCTTCCCGCTGCCGAACTCGTAAGTCAGCTCCATCTTCAACTCAATCGAAACCGAAATGATTCCGAGGATGCTCATCTCGCCGCCAATGCGCAGGTAGCCAGTCAGCGATCCATCTTCTTTCTCGATCCTGATATAGATTCCGGCAATGACATGCACGCCGCCGCTGGCAACGCCAATGTCCATTGATAACGAAGCGCCGAATTCGAAAGCAGCTTCCAGTAGCTGGACGCCCTGAGGGTCGATCGTAATTCCAAAAAAGCCCCCGCCGCCGAGGAAAGAAACGGTCAACAGGAAGGGACTCTCGCGGGTGCAGAAATTGAAATAGACACTCAGCGGTTCAAGACCGATGAACGGAATCGTGAAGCCCGCGCCGAGGCTCATGTTCTGCAAGCTGAAAATGCCAATCGCCAGATTTGGCAGGGCAATGGAGAAGCTGGCGTGTATGCCGCTCGCATCAACGTCGATTGCAGGTGGATCGCTGAAGCCATCCAAAGGAATCAGACTCTTTAACGCTTCCACGAACGAAAGCACACCGACGAAAGTGATCCCGGCGAGTACAACGTTAACGTCGGCCTTTTTCCCGGTGCCCGCGAGGAACTGAATCTTTTCAAAGTGAAGCTTTATGAAACTTGCCGGCGCGATCAGATCGAGTGTGAAGTTGTCGAGACTGCAAATGATGCTGGCTGAAGGCGACGACTTCCCGTCGGTTCTCGCGCGCACCTCCACCCCGATCAGGAGTTTGCAGGGCTTGCCGTTAATCCCCGAGGCGATGAAGAGCGGCTTGCCGGGTTTGAAGCCCCAATCCTTAACCACCGGCTTCCAATCAAAACGGACTTTGATCTCCTTCGGAAGCTCGAGCGGAATTGCCCCGGCAAATGCTTTTACGTCGTTGATGAACGCGGCCGCGTCGCTCAGGGAATGGGTAAGGTTCGCGATGTTCTTCTGTAATTCGTGTTTCGCACCGCCGTCGATGTTTGCTCCCGGCAGTCCTGCCGCCAGGGTAGTGAAGTGGCCGTTGAAGGTGGTGAGATGATCATTAAGCGTGCTCAACTTTGCATCGATCGAATCGAACGGCGGCTTGAGGATGGCCGGCATGTCTGTCTTGAGAATCGTCGTCGCGTCGCTGATTAGCGCGTTGACGGTGGCCCCCATGCCGCCTCCACCTGCAGCCTTAAGCGCTTCCAGAGCGTTTTGGAAGTTTTGAACTTCAACCAGAAACGATTCGATGTTGTTGAGAGCTTCGGTGACAAACTTCGGGACCAGGTCGACACTGTCAGCGAGCTTGCTGTCTACTGCCCCGACTAGTTTGAAGAGATCAATACAGCCAAAAATCTTGGGTTTGAGTCCGGCAAAGAACTTCTCGGGATTAAAATTCCCCTGGGCTATCCTATTAAGATCACCGCTCGCGGCGTCGCCCGCGACTGGGCCCATTAACCGCGAGAGCCCGGAGACTTTCATGCTCGGCGTAACTAGTGCGCCCGACTTATCGCCTTTGTCTTCGAAGTTTAGATCGATAGTGTTTATGAACTCACCAAACAGCTGGCCGTTATTCTTGTCAGGGTCCATGCCGTGCTTGAGATAAGCGTCGGCATATTTGACCTCGCCCGTCTTATGGTTATCGGCGATGTGCTTCAGGGAGGGAATGATTAGTTCAGCCCTGCGCACGGCCGGGTAAAACTGCGGGCTGTCGTCCGGAAGTTTTTTCATGTCAGCGTCGGTGGGCACCTCGACGCCAAAAGTGATCGTCTGCGTTTCGAAACTGGTGTCGCCGGGCTTCGCACTATCAGCCAACATTACTGTTTGGCCGCGCAGGTCGCGCTTGCGCCGCTCAACCGGACCCGTATTCTCGAAGTCAGCTTTCGCCGGCTTCATCTTGAGATCTTCTTTGGCCGCGGCTTGATCGGCGAACAGCAACGGCATCGTGAACTCCGTCTCGTTGCCTTCGAAATCTTCGGCCACTAAGTGAAACTGAAAGTCTTTGTTAAGTACTTTGGGCCAGAACAACGATTGCAGTTGCGCCGCGCCAAAAATTTCTATGTCGCTGTTTGCCGGATCATCGAGGTTGGGTGTTACCAGAGTTGTAATGCGCACGCGCCGGAAAGGCATCTGCAGGTCATACTTATTTCCTTCTGGCGTTTCCAGTTCGGTGCCGCCAAAAGTTTTCTCGGGCTCGCGCACGATGATGTACATGCGCTGCCGCAGGTAAGCCGTGTTGCCCGGCATGTTCGGGTGAAACTTTCGTTCGGTGACCTTGACCAGCGAGGCGCGATGGCCGAAGGGGAATAAGTAGCCTCTATAGACCACGCGCACGTAGTGATCCCGGCCCATCGTGCCGCGTTGTCGCCACTCTTCTACGGTCAGCGGCGTAGGCGGCTCCCAGACGCCACGCGAATTGATCCAGGCGCCCATCGAGCTGAGCATCAGGCGCTCAACCTCAACCGGATTCGGCTCATAGCTCTGGCGGGGTTTATTACCACTCGCCGGCGCCATGATCGTGTAGTTCGAAGAAAGGTGGACGATGTTGTAGCGATCATCGGCGTCCAGCGTCATGCGGAAGGGAACGTTTGCATGCGGCGGCGGGCTGGCCCAGTCATCATGAAAACCGTTATCGAGCGCCCAGACCGCGCGTACAGTTCGCAGCGCCCCATTT